>ERZ836939.3942-NODE-3942-length-11806-cov-4.100672_pt1 | contig 11806 bp, 9 predicted proteins | sample MGYA00519912_ERZ836939 | MGnify/ENA primary metagenome ERZ836939 (study PRJEB31850, sample SAMEA3708810) | human gut metagenome | biome: human gut; feature: human-associated habitat; material: faeces | place: China | collected 2014 ... | reverse complement strand
CGTCATCGGCAGCGGCCCCATCATCATCGGCCAGGCCGCCTAGTTCGCCTACTCCGGCACGCAGGCGTGCCGCGCGCTGAAAAGCGAGGGCATCGAGGTGGTGCTCGTCAACTCCAACCCCGCCACCATTATGACGGACCCGGACATCGCGGACCGCGTGTATGTGGAGCCGATGACCCTGACGGTGCTGAAGCGCATCATTGAAAAGGAAAAGCCGGATTCCATCCTGCCGAACCTGGGCGGCCAGACGGGCCTGAACCTGGCCATGGAGCTGGCCCGCAGCGGTTATCTGGAGCAGGCCGGCGTGCGCCTGCTGGGCGCGAAGCCCGACACCATCGACCGCGCCGAGGACCGCCAGCTCTTCAAGGACACCATGGAGAAGCTGGGCGAGCCGGTTATCCCTTCCAAGGTGGTGGAGAGCCTGTCCGACGCGCTTGCGTTCGCGGGCGAGATCGGTTACCCGGTCATCGTGCGCCCGGCGTTCACCATGGGCGGCACGGGCGGCGGCATCTGTGAGACCGTGGAGGAGCTGCACGAGATCGGCACCAACGGTCTGCGCCTTTCGCCCATCCATCAGGTGCTCATTGAAAAATGCATCTCCGGCTGGAAGGAGATTGAATACGAGGTCATGCGCGACGGAAAGGGCAACGTCATTACCGTCTGCAATATGGAAAACTTTGACCCCGTGGGCGTTCACACCGGCGATTCCATCGTCGTGGCGCCCAGCCAGACGCTCTCCGACAAGGAATACCAGATGCTGCGCACCTCGGCGCTGAATATCATCACCGAGCTTGGCATTGAGGGCGGCTGCAACTGTCAGTTTGCCTTAAAGCCAGACAGCTTCGAATACGCCGTCATCGAGGTGAATCCCCGCGTGTCCCGTTCCTCGGCGCTGGCCAGCAAGGCTACGGGCTATCCCATCGCCAAGGTGGCCGCGAAGATCGCTATCGGCTATTCGCTGGACGAGATCACCAACGACGTCACAGGGCAGACCTGCGCCTGCTTCGAGCCCGCGCTGGATTACTGTGTGGTCAAGTTCCCGAAATGGCCGTTCGACAAATTCGTATACGCCAAGAAATCCCTGGGCACGCAGATGATGGCCACGGGCGAGGTGATGGCCATTGCCAACAGCTTCGAACACGCCTTCATGAAAGCGGTGCAGAGCATCGAGCTGGGGCTGGAAACGCCCACGCTGGAAACGCTGTCTGCGCTGACGGACGAAGAAGTGGTGGAAAAACTGCATGTGTGCGATTCCGACCGCTCTTTTGTTGTGTACGAGGCCATCAAGCGCGGCGTGTCGTTTGAGACGATTTACAATATCACTAAAATTGACCCGTGGTTTTTGGCAAAGCTGCAAGGGTTGGCCGAAACAGAGCTTGCGCTGGCCGGGCTGCGAGGCGGCATACTGACGGAAGAGCTGTACCGCACCGCAAAAATGCAGGGCTTCCTGGACAAGACCGTGCTGCGTCTGACGGGACTGGATGCGCTGCCCTGTGAAAAGCTGCGCGCGTCCTATAAGATGGTGGACACCTGCGCGGCCGAGTTCAGTGCGAAAACGCCGTATTTCTATTCCACTTTTGACGAGGAGAACGAAGCGGCGCAGTTTATCGCGGAACACCCCTCCGACAGGAAAAAGGTGCTGGTGTTCGGCAGCGGCCCCATCCGCATCGGGCAGGGCATCGAGTTCGACTATTGCAGCGTGCACTGCACATGGGTGCTGAAAAGCCACGGCTGCGAGGCTGTCATCGTCAACAACAACCCCGAGACCGTCTCCACGGACTTCGATACCGGCGACCGTTTGTATTTCGACCCGCTCACGGAAGAAAGCGTGGAGCATATCATCGCCACGGAAAAGCCATGGGCCTGTGTGGTGCAGTTCGGCGGCCAGACGGCCATCAAGCTGACAAAACACCTGACAAAGCTGGGTGTGAAGATTCTGGGCACCAGTGCGGACGCCATCGACGAGGCGGAGGACCGGGAGCGTTTCGACGCGCTGCTGGAAAAGTGCGGCATTCCGCGCCCGCAGGGCCACACGGTGTTCACCTGTGAGGAGGCACTGGCCGCCGGCGCACAGCTGGGCTACCCGGTGCTGCTGCGTCCGTCCTACGTGCTGGGCGGACAGAATATGATCATCGCCTACAATGAGAACGATGTGAGGGAATACATGGCCATCATCACCAGCCATGTGGATATGTCGAACCCGGTGCTGGTGGACAAATACCTGATGGGCACCGAGTGCGAGGTGGACGCCATCTGCGACGGCGAGGACTTCCTCATTCCGGGTATGATGGAACACATCGAGCGTGCGGGCATCCATTCGGGCGACTCCATCTCGGTGTATCCGCCGCAGAACCTCAAGCAGAAGATCAAGGGCACCATTGTGGATTATACGGGCCGTCTGGCCCGCGCGCTGAACGTGGTGGGCCTGATGAATATCCAGTTCGTGGTATACAACAACGAGGTGTTCATCATTGAGGTGAACCCCCGTTCCAGCCGCACGGTGCCGTACATCAGCAAGGTGACGGGCGTGCCCATGGTGGAGCTGGCCGTGCGCTGTATGCTGGGCGAAAAGCTGCGGGACATGGGCTATGGCACGGGCCTGTATCCCACGGGCGATTACTGCGCCGTAAAGGTACCGGTGTTCAGTTTCGAAAAGCTGCACGATGTGGACACCCAGCTGGGGCCGGAAATGAAATCCACCGGCGAGGTGCTGGGCATCGACAAAACCTTTGAGGACGCGCTGCTCAAGGGCCTTGTGGGCGCGGGCTACAGCCTGCGGCAGCCCACGCCGGGCAAATGCGTTATCCTGACGGTAAAGGACGCGGACAAGCGCGAGCTGGTGGACATCGCCTGGCAGCTTAAGGATATGGGCTACAAGCTGTACGGTACATCCGGCACGGCGTACTATCTGGGCCAGAACATGGTGGCCTGCAACGAAGTGCGCAAGCTCAGCGAAGCGCGGCCCAATATCATGGACCTGTTTGAAAGCGGGCTGGTGGACTATGTGATCTCCACGTCCTCAAAGGGCCGCATTCCCTCCCACGACAGTGTAAAGATGCGCCGCAAGGCGGTGGAGCTTTCCATTCCGTGCCTGACGGCCATCGACACGGCGCAGGTGCTGGTGAAATGCCTGCGCAGCGGCAAAACGCTGGCGGATGTGGACCTGGTGGATATTTCGACCATTTGAAAAAGAAAAAGGACCCGCGTCAGCGGGTCCTTTTTTTGTGTTTTATAAAACTGCACCGAAAACAGGCTGCTCAAAATGGGCAAGTATTTCATTGACATCGTGCAGGTCATAAATCTGATGTTCAATGCAGAACAAAATGATAATATCTCGAACCATGCTCTGGGAAAGGGCGTGCCCGGCGGAAGCAAGCATTTCTTCAGTTTGCTCTTTGGATAAATGAAGCGCCAATGATAATGCCAGCGCTGTTTGCTTGGAAGGATGATAATTCGGGTTGGAACGGATTTTGGAGAACAGACGGCGGTCGATACCGGCGCGGCGGTAAACATCCGTATCGGCAAGTTCCATATTGTCGATATACCCGAACAGAAGGGTGTGGAAACTGGGTTTCAGCTCGTTGGCGACAAACTGTTCCAGTTTCCGTCCCTCGTCCGCTTCGCGATTGTTAAGAAGACCGAGGATGTCGTCAAAATATGAAGTGTTATCATCTTCTTCGCAGTTTGGACAGGCCAGAGGCATTGATGGGGCTGCACCTCTAAAGACAGGGGCCTTTGGAACAATTTCGGACTGCGGGTCATTTTCCAGCAGCCCTTTTTGCCTCAACAGTTCTTCTAGCTCGGATAGGAGCTGGGGGTGCAGCATATGGATTCCTCCAATTTGTCGCCGTAGCAGCGACCAAATTTTTTTATGGGAAGCTAAAATAAAAACAGAAAGCTGTTTGGGGGAGATACATGGCAATGAGTAGAGAAATTATTTTTTTGCTTGACAGGAGCAGCAACATGGCAGGAAAAGAAGCAGAAGTTATCGCGGAATATAATGCATTTCTTTTACAGAATGGGCGGGGAGATTACAATGTTACGACAGTATTGTTTGACGACCAATATGTACTGTTGTATTATTGCCTTCCCATCGGTTATGCACAGCTTTATCCCGAGCAGTATTACGTGCGGGGTGCTTGTGCGTTGTACGATGCGATTGGCCGCACTATAACAACCGTCAATGCCTGCCATGCGCAGCTTACAGAGAGCAAGCGCCCCAAGACCTATCTGTTCATCAGGACGAATGGAGGGGACAATGCCAGCCTGACCTATACGAAAAAAATGATTTGGGAGATGCTGGAGCGGCAGCAGCAAAAGTGTGGATGGGAGATATTTTTCGTTGGCTGCGATGTACAGACGGCGTTGGCGGCGGCACCCACACACAAAGGCATCAACGGTGCGGAGGACAGCCAGGATGATGATTACTTTGATATACTGCGAAGGCTGCTGGAAAGAAGAAATTTTTCGAAGGAGGAATAATTTCAGTATACAAGAAATATAAAAAATTTCAATATGAGCCCCGTCGCGTTGATACGCGCGGGTTTCTTTTTTCAACAGGATATGATATACTGAATTTTGTATGAAAAAGAACGGAATTGAAAATATGTGTTGCAGGAGCGAAGCATGAATTACAGCGAACTGAACGTGCCCGAGCAGATCCACAAGGCTGTGGAGCGCATGGGCTTTACCGAAATGACCGAAGTACAGGAAAAGGCGATCCCCCCTATGATGGAGGGCAAGGACATCATCGCCAAAGCGCCCACGGGCACGGGTAAAACCTGCGCTTTCGGCATCCCGCTCATTCTCGGGCTGGACCAAAGCCGGAATTACCCGCAGGCCGTCGTCATGGCGCCCACGCGGGAGCTGGCGCAGCAGATCACCGAAGACCTGCAGGACCTGGCGCATTTTTATCCGGACATCCGCGTCGTCACCGTCTATGGCGGCGCGAATATTCAAAAGCAGATCGAAAAGCTGAAAAAGGGCGCGCAGATCGTCGTGGCCACACCCGGCCGCCTGCAGGACCACATGAACCGCCGCACCGTGGACCTTTCCCACGTTACCACCGTGGTGCTGGACGAGGCCGACGAGATGCTCAACATGGGCTTTTACAAGGATGTGCGCAAAATTCTGGACCAAATCAAATCCCGCCAGCGTTTGGCAATGTTCAGCGCCACCATCAGCCGCGAGGTGATGGACATCGGCTGGCTGTATCAGCGGGACGCCGAAGAAATCACCGTGCAGCCTGTGGAGGATTCCGCGCCCAGGATCGACCAGTACCTGGTACTGACGACAGGCCGCAACAAGCTGGCGGACATGGCGGAGATCATCGTACAGAAGGGTTACAAGCGCGTGATGGTGTTCTGCAACCAGAAATACACCACCGCTATGCTGGCGAACCAGATGGCCCGGCTGAATTTTGTGGTGGACTGCCTGCACGGAGACCTTTCCCAGGCGGAACGCAACAAAATTATGGGCGAATTCAAAGCGGGCAATATCGCTGTGCTGGTGGCGACAGACGTGGCCGCCCGCGGCATCGACGTGTCCGAGGTGGACGCCGTGTTCAACTACGATGTGCCGGACTCCAACGAATATTACACGCACCGCATCGGCCGCACAGGGCGCGCGAAGCATACGGGCGAGGCCTATGTGCTGTACACGAAGGAAGAGCACAAGCGCGTGCGCGACATGCTGCGCTACACCCGCAACACCGCCACACCCATTGCTTTCGATGAGAACCGCAGCATCATCCCGGGCACGTTTTAAGCCCGGAAAACAGATTATAAAAGCCGCCCCATATCTCATGGGACGGCTTTTATTTTACTGAAAACAATGCGCTGATCTCTACTTCAAGACTTCGGGCGAGCGCATAAACCTCTTTGTCAGAAACCGAACGGGTCTGGCCCTCCAACTTTGATAAACTGGAATAGCTGATATCAGCACCAAAGGTCTGCATTTTAGCCATCAACGCTTTTTGTGTAATACCCTGTTCAAGGCGGAGCCGGGTGACGGTCGCGCCGACAATATTTTTATCACCCAGTGGTGCCACACGTTCCCGCATCTGCCGCTCTCCTCTTTTTGATTCTTTAACAGAATTATAAGGAGAAAACAACTTGATATAATTCCAAAAAAGAATGATGCTGAAATAAAAAGAAACGGAGTGAAAACGATGGAGCGACAGATGGATGCGTTGGGGAGGATCGTACTGCCTGCAGGTTATCGCAAACAAAAAAATCTTCAAGCGGGAGATGTTCTCTGCGTGGATGAGCAAGAGGGAAAACGGATGATTTATCCCAGAAAAGCGCGGTGCGCACTATGTGGTGGAAAAAAGAGCTTCTTTCCCATGGGAGACATACTTTATGTGAAGCCTGTTGGAAAGAACTGCATACATAATTGTATATCTGCCCCAAAATTGACAAAAGGCGCTGCCGCTTGCGCGGCAACGCCCTTTGCCAGTATAGGAGAATAAGGAAAAGGTTCCGTGCCCCGTACCGGACGGAACCGGTACGGGTTCAGTTTACGCCGAACAGAAGATCTGCGTAAGTGGGGAAGGGCCAGTAGTCTTTCCCCGTGGCAAGCTCCAGCGCATCAGCCACCGCGCGCAGCTCGGCCATCTTCGGCAGCACCCTGTCTTTGTAGCAGGCGGCCTCCTGCAGGCTGTCGCCGCGGGAAGCGCCGTCCACGGCGGCCTGCAGCTCGTCGATTTTTTCCACCAGCATGTCGGCCCCGGCTGAGAGCTTGGCCAGCAGCGTTTCCTCAGCGCGGGTGGAAAGGGCGGAGGACAGTGCCTTTTTGCTGCAGGCGGTATCGGCAAGGTCGCCCATGTAGGCGGCTACCGCCGGGACGATCTGTTTTTTGGCCATATCCAGCATGGTCAGCGCTTCAATGTGCAGCGCTTTGGTGTAGTTTTCCAGGCTCACTTCATAACGGGCGCGCACCTCAGCCTCGCTGAAAATGCCGAATTCCTCAAACAGTTCGATATTTTTTCGTTCCAACACACAGGGCAGCGCGTCTACGGTGGATTTCAGGTTGCACAGGCCGCGCTTTTCCGCCTCTTGTTCCCATTCATGGCTGTAACCGTTGCCGTTGAAGATGATGCGCTTGTGGTCGCGGATGGTGCGCTTCACCAGTTTGATAACGGCGGTGTCGAAATCCTCCGCATTCTCCAGCTCGTCGGCATAGCCTTTCAGCTCTTTGGCAACTGCGGTGTTCAGCACGATGTTTGCGTCAGCGATGCTCATGGCGCTTCCCGGCATGCGGAATTCGAATTTATTGCCGGTGAACGCGAACGGAGAGGTGCGGTTGCGGTCGGTCGTATCCTTGGAGAACGTGGGCAGGATATCCACACCCAGCTCCATGCGCGTTTTGGCCGGGGCAATGTAGTCCGCGCCGGAGGCGATGGATTCAATGATGGCTTCCAGCTCCTCGCCCACAAAAATAGAGATGATGGCCGGCGGCGCTTCATTGGCGCCCAGACGATGGTCGTTGCCCGCGGAGGCGACGGTCACACGGAGCAGGTCCTGATACTGGTCCACAGCCTTGATTACGGCCGCGAGGAACAGCAGGAACTGCAGGTTTTCCATGGGCGTTTTGCCTGGGTCCAGCAGATTTTCCGTGGGTGTGGAGATGCTCCAGTTGTTGTGCTTGCCGCTGCCGTTCACGCCGTCGAAGGGCTTTTCATGCAATAAGCAGGCCATGCCGTGGCGTGTGGCAACGCGCTTCATCATCTCCATAGTGAGCTGATTGTGATCCACGGCGATATTGGTGGTCGAGAAAATGGGCGCCAGCTCATGCTGGGCGGGGGCCACCTCATTGTGCTTCGTTTTGGCTGCGACGCCCAGCTTCCACAGTTCGTCGTCCAGCTCCTTCATATAGCCTGAAACACGGGGCTTGATGACACCGAAGTAGTGGTCGTCCAGCTCCTGCCCCTTGGGGGGCATCGCGCCGAACAGTGTGCGGCCGCACAGGCGCAGATCCTCGCGCTGGAGGTACTGCTCCCTGTCCACAAGGAAATACTCCTGCTCCGGCCCTACGGTGGTGGAGACCTGAGGCACCGTTTTGCCGAACAGCTTTAAGATGCGGCAGGCCTGCGTGCTGATGGCGGACATGCTGCGCAGCAGCGGCGTCTTTTCGTCCAGCACCTCGCCGGAATAGCTGCAGAACGCGGTGGGGATGCACAGCACCTCGTCCTTGACAAAGGCGTAGGAGGTGGGGTCCCAGGCGGTGTAGCCGCGGGCCTCGGCCGTAGCGCGCAGGCCGCCGGAAGGGAAGCTGGACGCGTCCGGCTCGCCCTTCACAAGCTCCTTGCCGGAAAACTCCATAATAACGCGGCCGTCTTTGGTGGGGCTGATGAAGCTGTCGTGCTTTTCACTGGTCACGCCCGTCAGCGGCTGGAACCAGTGGGTATAGTGCGTGGCGCCGTGCTCAATGGCCCAGTCCTTCATGGCGTTGGCCACCACGTTGGCTACTTCCACGTCCAGCGGCGCACCGCGCCGGATCGTCTCATGCAAAGATTTATAAGTCGCGCTCGGCAGGCGCTCTTTCATCACGTGGTCGTTGAATACCATGCTGCCGAAAATTTCCGTAGTCGTCGCTGCCATACTCCCTTACTCCTTTTCTCCGGTGTATTTTGTATACTTTCCCTGCGGACAGCCTCTGCCTGCCTGAATGCAGACAAAAAAGGCGCTGTGGACAAAACCGTCCACAGCGCCTTTGCTGTTCTATGGCCCAAATCATACACCTCCGGGCGGCGGCTGTCAACGCTTTTTTCGAAATTTCTGTCCGCACCGGACATTTCTGTTGCTTTTTACCATCGCGTCCGCCGTTCAAAAACAGCTTTTGTGAAAACAGACAAAGTCGTACGCGGCACGTTGACATTCTGCATAAAGTTTAATATGATAAAAATGAACAAAGACGTTCGCCAAGGGGCTGGTGCCCCCTGGCGGGCGTTTTTTGTTTTTCCGGCGGCTGCGCCGCGCGGAAAAGCACGGAGGGGTGCTTTGAATAGGAGAACCGCGGGGCGGTACGGACCGCCCCGCGGGGAAACGGGAAAGGGAATGGTGTTTATGCTGAAAGAAGGAGAGGTACGCATCCCGTCGGGCTGCGCCATATCGGGCGTGTTCCACAAGGACGGCCGCCGCGAAAACGGCAGCGGCATCGTGGCCGGCATCGCGGCCATGCACGAGCGCTCCAACGGCCTGGGCGGCGGGTTTGCCGGGTACGGCATCTACCCGGAATACCGGGAGCTGTATGCATTCCATGTGTTCTACGACACCGTAGACGCCCAGCACGCGGCCGAGGCGAGGTTGCTGCAGGACTTCGATGTGGAAAGCAGCGGCACGCTGCCCACGAGCCCCATTGCGGCCATCCGGGACGCGCCCAGCCTTATGCGCTATTTTGCCGCGCCCAAGCCTCAGACGCTGCTGGACTCCAAGCTGGACGAACGGGAGTTCGTGGTGCGGTTCGTCACGCGGGTAAACCGGGAGATCGGCGGCGCATATGTGTTTTCCTGCGGCAAAAATATGGGCGTATTCAAGGCCGTGGGTTACCCGGAGGACGTGGGGGAATTTTACCGTCTGGAGGAATACGAGGGCTACGCATGGACGGCCCACGGCCGTTACCCTACCAATACGCCGGGCTGGTGGGGAGGTGCGCATCCGTTTTCCATTCTGGATTATTCCGTGGTGCACAACGGCGAGATCTCCAGCTATGACGCAAACCGCCGCTTTATCGAGATGTACGGATATAATTGCAGCTTGCTCACGGATACCGAGGTGATTACCTATATCATTGATTTCCTGGTACGGCGCAAGGGCCTGACGCTGGAAGAAGCGGCCGGCGTTATCGCCGCACCGTTCTGGAGCACCATCGAACAGATGCCCGAAGCGCAGCGGGAACGGCTGGCCTACCTGCGGGAGACCTTCGCGTCCCTGCTCATCACAGGACCATTCTCCATCCTGCTGGGCTTCACGGGCGGCATGATGGCGTTGAACGACCGCCTCAAGCTGCGCAGCATGGTGTGCGCTGAAAAGGGCGAGGCCGTGTATTTTGCCAGCGAGGAGTGTGCCATCCGCGTGATGGAGCCGGACGTTGAAACGCTTTGGGCGCCCCGGGGCGGCCAGGCCGTTGTTGTGCGCCTGAACGACGGCGTGACAGTGTAGGGAAGGGGAGAATGGGAAAATGTACGCGGATTTTATCTATCCGGAGTACGAGGTGGTGCGCAACTACCAACGCTGCATCGCATGCCGTGCATGTGAGCGCCAGTGCGCCAACGAGGTGCACCGCTATGACGCCGATGAACAAATGATGACGGCGGACGACGCGAAATGCGTCAACTGCCACAGGTGCGTGAGCCTGTGTCCCACCCGGGCGCTGAAGATCGTGCGCACCGACCACACGTTCAAGGAGAACGCAAACTGGACGAAGGACAATATCCAAAACGTATACCGCCAGGCGGCCACGGGCGGCGTGCTGCTTTCCAGCATGGGCAACCCGGAACCGCTGCCCGGCTACTGGGACCGTATCCTCATCAATGCCTCCCAGGTGACGAACCCGCCCATCGACCCGCTGCGCGAACCCATGGAGACGCGGGTTTTCCTGGGCAAAAAGGATATGGAGATCCGGCGGGATGAAAACGGTGCCATCGTACCGAAAAAAACGCCTCATATCGAGCTGGCCGTGCCGATCATGTTCAGCGCCATGAGCTATGGGTCCATCAGCTACAATGCCCATGAATCTCTGGCGCGGGCGGCCACGGAGCTGGGTGTGTGCTACAACACCGGCGAGGGCGGCCTGCATGAGGATTTTTACCGTTACGGCCCCAACACCATCGTGCAGGTGGCGTCCGGCAGGTTCGGCGTACACAGCGAATACCTGAACGCAGGCGCGGCTGTGGAGATCAAGATGGGGCAGGGGGCAAAGCCGGGCATCGGCGGGCATCTGCCCGGCGCGAAGATCGTGGGCGATGTGGCCCGCACGCGCATGGTGCCCGAGGGAGCGGACGCCATCAGCCCCGCGCCGCACCACGACATCTATTCCATCGAGGACCTGCGCCAGCTCGTCAACAGCCTGAAGGAAGCCACCCATTATGAAAAGCCCATCATTGTGAAAATAGCCGCCGTACACAATGTGGCGGCCATCGCCTCGGGCATTGCGCGCTCGGGCGCGGACATCATTGCCATCGACGGCTTCCGGGGCGGCACGGGCGCGGCGCCCACCCGCATCCGGGATAATGTGGGCATCCCCATCGAGCTTGCGCTGGCGGCTGTGGATTCCCGCCTGCGGGCGGAGGGCATCCGCGGAGATGTGAGCCTGGTGGTGGGCGGCTCCATCCGCTCATCGGCGGACGTTGTCAAAGCCGTGGCGCTGGGAGCGGATGCGGTGTATATCGCTACCAGCGCACTGCTGGCATTGGGGTGCCACCTGTGCCGGACCTGCCAGTTGGGCCGCTGCAACTGGGGCATCGCCACCCAGAGGCCGGACCTTGTCAAGCGGCTGAACCCGGACCTGGGCGCCGCGCGGCTGGTGAACCTCGTCACCGCCTGGCAGCATGAGATCAAGGAGATGATGGGCGGTATGGGGATCAACTCCATTGAGGCGCTCAAGGGCAACCGCCTGATGCTGCGGGGGGTGGGAATGACAGAAAAAGAGCTGGAGATCCTGGGGATTTCTCACGCCGGCGAATAGTATTTTCCCCTTCTGTATGGTATAATAACCCCAAAACTGCCGCTTACGCGGCTGCGCGTGTGCGCTGCACACGCCCCTGTGCTGACGCACAGGGCTTTGGGAACATTGAACCATGCAAAAC
>ERZ836939.3939-NODE-3939-length-11816-cov-2.722983_pt1 | contig 11816 bp, 20 predicted proteins | sample MGYA00519912_ERZ836939 | MGnify/ENA primary metagenome ERZ836939 (study PRJEB31850, sample SAMEA3708810) | human gut metagenome | biome: human gut; feature: human-associated habitat; material: faeces | place: China | collected 2014 ... | reverse complement strand
TTGAGCAGAGGGCAGGACCTGGACGGGCCGCTGGGGACCATGTGGACAATGGGGATGCGGGAGTTGTGTCCGATATATACCTCAGCATACTCACCAACCACCTCCATCATCGTCTTCCCCAGCTTATGGGCGATGTTGAAAATATCGCGGGTAGAAAAAATGATAGTGTCCTGATTCTTGCAGCATTTTCCACAACGCCGGCACTTGAAATGAAACTCCGAATCCAGGTCGAGCAAGTTCTTTTCCAGCTCCTCCATGTTCAGGTCGCCGCCCGCCTGCATCATTTTATGAATGTCCATGGGATACCTCCAAATTATATTGGGCGGACGGTGCGTGGCCGCCCGTGGTCTTTGTTATGTGCATATCTTTCTCGTATAGCGGTCGCTCCGGGTGTGCCCGCCGTTACGGCTGCAATTCCAGCAGTAGTCCTGGTCACGACCGGCGCCCTCATGCGCACAGCCCTGGCAGCCATCCAGGGGAGAGCCGCAGATCATGCAGAACCGGGCGCCCTCCAGGTGCTCCTCGTTATGACATACGGGGCAGGTCTGCGGCACCGAAGAAACGGGGCGGGGCTCCGAGCCTTTTTCATCCATTGGCGATCACCTCTTGTCCCGATGGAGCTGATACTGCTCATTCCGCTCAAATCGCACCCATCTGGCGCCCATCCTGACCACCCAGCAGCCTTCGCATCTTTTCTGCTCCCCCTCCGGGGTAAAGCAGCCGGGATAGCCAACGTCCTTGGGGCAGTGGCCGTTCATTTGCTGGATCCGCAGGTATTCCGTCTCGCCCAGCTCCTCCAACTGGTTTCGGTGGGTGGCGAGTGTCGCCGTGCCGCCGTAGGCCTGGAGGATAAAACCGTACCGTTCCGCAAGGTCCATGACTTCCACCCAGTGCCGGTCCGCCTCGATGCCATACTCCTTTAAGCCGGGCGGCTGCTTCGTTTTTCCTGACATAGCTCCTCCAATAAAATGGGGAGGCGCCCAGGCAGAGGCGCCTCCCCAATGTTTTATAGCCGGTCCGGCGGCTTAGGCATCCGCCGCCATTTCCTCGAACTCCTGCTCCGTGAGGGTTTTGACGCCCAGGGCCTGGGCCTTGGCCAGCTTGCTGCCGGCGCCTTCTCCCACGATGAGGTAGTCCGTCTTCTTGCTGACGGAATCGGTGGGCGCGGCGCCCAGGGCCAGCAGGCGCTGCTGGATGCCCGCGCGGGTGTAGTTCATCAGCTTGCCGGTGGCCACCACGGTCTTGCCGGCGAAGGGGTTGTTGGTATTGGACATGGTCTCAATCTCCTCCTCGAATGTGATGTGCCGCAGCGCCGGACGCCACAGCATGGCCTCCCCGGCATCCGCGTACCAGGCATAGATGTTGTCGTTCATGATCTGGCCGAAGTCGGTCAGCTGGGTGAAGTCGAAGTGCTCCTGGATGGCCTGCTCAAAGGCCGTCCAGGACCCATGGAAATGCCGGGCCAGCTCACGGCCCGCATGGCGGCCCACCTCCGGAATGCCCAGGCCGGCGATGAACCGGTTGAGGGTGCAGGTGCGCCGCTTATCCACCGCCGCCTGGAGCCGGGCGAAGGACTTCTCCCCAAACCCGGGCTCCGCGACGATCTCAGTGTGGTGGCGCTCCAGCTCGTAGAGGTCGCCGAAGTTTTTGACCCAGCCCCTCTGGATGAACTTCTCCAGGGTCTGATCCGACAGCCCCACGATCTCCATGCGCGTCCTGCTGCAAAAGTGGACGAACTTGCGCACCAGCTTGGCCGGGCAGTGGTCGTTCTCACAGTAGAGCTGCCTGGTGCCGCCCGTGCTCGTTCGGATCACCAGCGGCCCGCCGCAGCAGGGACAGGTGGCAGGCAGTGCTTCCGGGCCGCTCCTGGTGTGATTCTCCGCGATCTGGGGGATGATCATGTTGGCCTTATAGACCATGATTTTGTCCCCGGTGCCCAGCGCCAGGGCCTCATAGATGTCCACATTGTGAAGATAGGCATGGTTCACTGTCGTGCCGTTGATCTCCACGTCGTCAAAGACACCGGTGAGGCTGCCCATCCCGGACCGGGTCACGGCCAGCTCCAGGCCGCGGTACGTGGTCTCGTAGACCTCGTCCTGCCACTTGAGCGCCATCATCCGTTTTTCATGGTGGCCGGTGGCGCCCCTGGACTGGCCGTAGGCGATGTCGTCGTACTCGAAAATCAACCCGTCCACAGGGTAGCCGAACTTGCCGGGATCCATGCTCTTAATATGCGCCTCCAGCTCATCAGCCGACGTCGACTCCTCCATGAGGATATGGGGCACCACGTCGAAGCCCTGCCCCGCCATGAAGTCCAGCTGCTCCTTCTTGCGCAACCAGCCGATGTCGTCGCTGATGAGGTCGAAGGCGAAGAACTCCAGGCGTCTGGCGCGGACCGCCTCTGCGTTCAGCTTGCGGATGCTGCCGGCAGCCAGGCCTCTGGGGTCGGCGTAGGGATCCTCCAGGGTCTCGTTGAGCGCCTTGAAGTTGGCCCAACTCACCACACCCTCTCCGCGCACCTCCAGGGGGCCGGTATAGGGGATGGTCAGCGGCACGTTCAGCATCATACGCACGGTGTGGGTGACGTCCTCACCCACCAGCCCATCCACGCCGCGGGTGATGGCCTGCTTCAGCTCCCGGTTTTCATAGCGCAGCACCAGGGTGAGGCCGTCCAGTTTCCACGAGAGGATGGCCGCCCGGCCGGCGATGAACCGCAGCACTTCGGCTACGGACTTGGTCTTGGCCGCGGAGAGCATGGGACGGGTGTGGGGGACGGGTACCAGGCCCTCCAGGAGCGCGCCGGGTACCCGCTGGGTGGGGGAGCCGGACAGGGTGATCCCGCTCTCCTTCTCCAGCCGCACCAGCTCGTCGTAGAGCTGGTCATAGTCCCGGTCAGATAGGATGGGCGTGTCGTACTTGTAGTAGGCGGTGTCCGCCTCGTTGATCTTGGCGATCAGTTCCTTCATGCGAGCTTGCATATTGCTCCTCCTCAGAAAATATGGGTGTGGGATTCCGCGATCAGCCCCAATAGCCGTTCTGCACGGTCCAGTTCCTCCTGCGGACTTTCATGTAGGTTGTCAAAGTCAATCAGTTCAACGCTGACCGCAGGCAGGTCCGTGCTGGCGTAGACGTTCTGGACCACGCCGCCCCTGACCTCGATGGTGACAGTGCTCTCGGGGAGGACAATGGCCTCCTCGAAATCAGTGCAGTGGTGCTCCTGGATCGTGACAGGCGTACCCTTGGTACACTCCCCGTCCTTCCAGTGGATACAATCCGGCGTGTCGCACTCGAAATGCTGTTGCTGTTCCATGTTGTTCACCTCCTTCAGACATGAAAAAAGGGGCCGCCAGTCGGCGTCCCCAATGGTTGTGGCCTCTTAAAAGGCCGATATATAATAAAAAAGCGCCCAAAGGTACAAATACCTCTGGGCGCTTTGAAACGCGGTCACTTTGACTGCCGGAGCAATCATCTGATACTTTATGAGATGATTATACCTGACCGCGCTTCAGAATGCAATGCTTTTTATGATGTGAACGCGGGACCACCCGCCTAAATATTCTGGGCAAAGCTAAAGTCTCTTAGTAACTCTTCGGGTATCCTCTCCACGATGGAAAACTCCACAAATTGGTTGCTATTGCACTGCCCCCGGTTCTTTAACAGCGCGCGCAGGGCCAGAAGGCCGGCGACGACGCCATGCGCCGCGGGGTCGTCCAACACGATGTGGAGCTTATTCTTGCGGTTATCGAAGGTGGCCTGGCCGACATTGATAACGATGGGCCGGACCTTGAGATAGAGGAAGGGCGTCCGCTCCATCATCCACTTCCTGACCAGCTTCTCATCCTGCTTGTTCAGCAGCTGGTATTCATCAAACACCGCGCATTGGTCCAGCGCCTCCGGGATGTCAGGGAGCTGGACAAAGCAGCTGTATTTGATGATGGGGACAGTCTGAACGCCATAGGGCGAAGTAAATTTTCTAAAATTGTATGCGGGAAATGTAAACGCCTTTTCGACATTCAAAGAATAGACCCAACCAGCTAAACGATGGCTTTTGCCGCCCATCGGATTCTTTTCCGTCATATATCATCGGCTCCTTATCCTTTTTCTCGCCCAGCTACATCATGATACTGTGTCGGGGCGAAACGTGCAAGTTCGCGCCTGGTCGTGCCTGTTACAACGTAGGCGGGTCGTGTGGGGGGCGGTCCCGGCCGGGCGCATTCGCGCCGGCCGGGACCAACTTCCTTGTCTATATCAGACAAAAGCAACTATGGTTTTTTGTGCATACAACAAAATTATTGCCGCCGTTATTTCTGAAATTAGCGGTTGGTGGGCAGGTCATAGACGTAGACCGGTACGCCGGAATCCGTGAGGCAGCGCCTGATGATCGGCTCGACCTCCGCCCAACTGCCGCCGGCCAGGCCGCAGCCGATGCGGGGCATATGGACGCTGGCGCCTGTCTCAGCCGCACGCCGGACCACCAACCACAGGCATTGCTCCAGCGCCTGGTAGCGGATCGGGGGCTGGGCTTGGCCGCTCGTGCGGATTCCGTGCTGGGCAACCATATTGGCGACAGCTAAATCCTCCTTTACGGGCACGAACTGGACGGCCCCCAGATGGAAACCGTCACCGGCATCATGCCAGCCCCGGTAGCTCCGTTCCGGGGCCGCCCAGCGCTGGGACAGCGCCACGACGAAGCCGCTGCCCCAGGCGCCGATGTCATTACACACATGGGCGATGATCTTCTGTCCATCGCCCCGCGGGTCCGTCGCGTCGCCGATAAGGTATTGGATGTCCGGTTGTACCGAGCCTTTGTTGTCCATGTTCTTGCGATTGGCAGCAGAAAACAGATTTAGCTGCTGGCCGTGGTCGGTCTTCTTCACGAACTCAGCCACCCGCTGGCACCGTTCCAGGTGCCGGCACTTCTGCTTGGCGGGGCTGCTGAGTTGATAGGGATAGTCTGCCAGTGCTTCGTAAAACCGGCACTGGAGGCAATACTCACAGGTTACAGGATTCATTTCGTATTCTCCTCTACCGGCCCGTCGGGCCTGGACGCAGTTTCGGCGGCCTCGGCCGCCTCGCATTTTGCCCTATACTCCTCGGCCTCCTGGGTCCGCCCGGCCATGCAGAGCATTAAGTAGATACCGCGCTGATTTTCCGTCATTTTAATGACCTCCTTTTAATTTTAACCCCAGCGCCTACAAGTAGGCGGAGCCGGGGAGCTGGGGTACTCCGTTATGTTGCCGGAATGAGTTGAGTCGTTCCAGTTCATCAATGGAGCCGCAGATGGCATCAAAGGCCAAGGACAGCCGGATGAACCGCACGATGTAGTTGAAGACCTCGGTGAAGAGAAAGAACATGCTCTCTTTGGTCAGCGCCATGATGGCGCGGCTGCGGCGGCCCCGCTCCCTGTCGATGTCATCCACATCGTAGACGCCCTCGTGCTCCAGCAGGACGCTCATATCCGTCTCTTCCAGGATGGAAACCGCCTCGTTGAACCAGGTGGCGCCCCGGTATCCCTCCACACCCGCCATTTTTCTTTTGGTCGGGAGGGTGTCGGCGTAGTCCAGCTTCCTGATCAGCCGCTCCAGGTCGTTGTAGAGGCCGGCGGCGATAAGCGCCAGCTCGTTGAAGAGGTCGGCGTAGTCCGCGTAATACTCGCTTTGCTCGTGGTCCCAGTGGTACGACTCGATATCGCCGAGCCGTTCCATGATGGAACTGCGATCAAGTGGTGTTTGCAGCATATTTTGAAAATCCATATGACGTGCTCCTCCTTGGTCTAGGAATTGTGCGGGATGGTATCTAGGAAAGCAGTCAATTTCTCCTTCAGTAAACCGCCGGCGACCAGAGGGAGCTTGCAGGCGTAGGGGGTACGCAGGAGCCGGCAGTCCAGGCCGTTGAAGCGCACCCGGTCCAGACCGTCCATATCCTTGCAGATGTCATAGAGCTTTTTTGCCCGCGCCCTGTCCTTGGCGGTCAGCCGGGGCTCCGCAGCGATAGCGGCGGCGCCGGCCCGGTCGTCACGGCAGTGGTATCGGATCAGCAGTTCCGCGATGTGGTAGTCCTTTTTGGAGAGATGTACGCCCTTGAGACGGGTCCCCTCCTTTCGGATTCGTTCCACCGCCTTGTCCCCATGGGTGTCGTCCACATCTTCATTGGTGCGGCCGAAGTCATGGAGCAGGCTGAAGTAGATCAAGACCTGCTTATCCTCCTCCGTGAGCCCATCGCCGGAATTGTAGTAATAGATGAGGGACAACAGCAGGACCCGGAGAATGTGGCTGATACCGTGAATGCGGAACGGGTTACCGCTGTCCTCATAGCCCAGTGTCCTGGCCAGGACGGCATACCGGAAAAAGTCCGGCAGACAGGGCACCAAAAGCGCGGGGACGGTGGTTTCCACTGACGGGATCATCTCGTCGTACCGAAGCTCCATCTCCGTACCCGGCCGCAGGATCACCTCGTTCTCATTTCGGTAGTCCGGGTAGTACGCCACCACCTGTTCCGGCTTCACCCGGGCTACCGCCAGTGCGGTGCCCCGGCCGGAGTGATTGGCAAACCACAGTGCGTTGCCGGGATTCGTGGACCAGGAAATAGCCTGCTCCGCCGGTGCGGACAGCTCTCCCATCCCGCGGTAGAGTGTGACGAGCCCGTCGCCATCCGGTTCCGGTCGTTCCGGCTCCGGGGCGCGGTCGAAGACATAGTCCAGCACCTCCGGCCTCCATGCCCCGTTGGAGTAGTCAACGCGGTTGTAGATGTCATACCAGACCTCGAACACCTTCTCAGCCGGGATATCCTTGTAGTGTAGCTGAAAATCATAGATCAGCATGGGGACGGGGACATCCAAGAAATAGTAGGCCTCCCAGTCCCCCTCGGCCAGGTGCTGGCTGCCGCCGCCCTGCTGGATGAGGTTCAGTACCTCACCCAGCGCGGGCATATAACCGCGCTGCAGAAAAATCGGGAAATAGCAGCCGCGGTCGGGGTCGGCGTAGAACGAATTTTGGAAAGTCCGGGATGGGTCGTAGACCACATGGTCGATGGAGAGCCCGTGCTCCTCCAGCAGTGCGGAGAGCTCCCCAAAAGTCAGGCCGTCCTCCGTCGCTGCGGCAACCGCCGCCTCGGTCAGCGGGTCGAACCGGGACATGCTTCCGCGGACCTCCATATAGATACGGTCACTCATGTTTTCACCATCTTATCTTGTTTTTTTGCACCCCATTGGGGTACAACATCTCCGCCGCAGTGCTGGCGGCGATGGTTTTGGTTTTCAGCCCCCGCGCCTCCGCCTCCGGTCTGAAACGCTCAGGGAGCGCCCAGGCCGTTTTGATGGTCTTTTGCAGGCCGGCCGGGTGGAAATAACGGACGGGCCTGTGCGGGGATTTGTAGTAGATCACAAACATGGCGGTTCGCCCTCTTAAACCCAGAGCAGCCAGTGGCCGCCCAGTGCTGTAACGCGCTCGTAAATGAGGTCGAACAGGCAGGACTGGGTCAGCGGCGGCCGCTCTTGGGCCCGGCACTGGAGCAGTTCGGCCAGCACCGGGTCGTCGGAAGGGACGCAAAAATCGTATTGGAAATTGGTCACTTCCTGGCCCTGGTAGCTCACCAGCCCCTCAGTGCCGCGAAAGGCTCCCACATAGGCCTGACCGCCATGCTCGGCGGCCATCGCGCGGATCAGGACCCGGCTGATATCGTTTAAGCTGAAATCGGCTTCATTGGGTCGGCCCCACACCCGCAGGTATTCCATCTCTGCGGCTTTGGCTTCATTTACGGTCAGCATCATGTTCCTCCTTCACCAGCTCTGGTCCGGCGCCCTACTCAGGATCTTCAGGCTGCCGCCCTTGATCTTCACGTGGAAGTAGCCCTTGGGCGCACCGCCCAGCAGGGCGTTCACCTGGGCGGTGAGGGGGCGCTGCAGCATCACGCTCCGATCTTGGTTATAGATCAGCATAGCGCCGCCTCCGGCGCTGCTGAACAGGCTTCTTTGTATCTTCACAATCATCCTGCGCACCTCTCAGGAAAGCAGGCAGCCAATCAGCAAGCCCATTGCATACCCGGCAAGGAAGAGGATGGGGAGCAAATGTTCACACTGTCGTTTCTCCCTTGCCAACTGGGCGAGCTGTGCATCTAAAAGCTGGATCCGCTCTTCTTTTGTGACCACGCACTCTTTGGGGTCATCCTCGGAATAATCAGGTTTCATTTTGAACCTCCATTTTTCTCAATATGTGTCCATACCGCCCTCCATCAGCCTGCCAGAGCATCCAGGATGCCGCGCAGGCTGACCGCGTGGCGGCGGCCCAGCACCAGAAACTCCGGGTCGTGGGGCAGGGCAGGCGGGAAATCCTCGGCCTTGGCGTTAATGAGGGCCAACAGTTCCTCCTTTGAGGCCAGATAGGGGAAGAAATCGGTGACCTGGCGCGCAAAGTCGCAGTCGCCGTCCAGGCCCAGGAGTACCTGGACCTGAATGGTGTCAGGAGCCGACTCCACCGCAGCGCGCAGAGTTTCCCTGGTTATTGGGTCACTGGCTTTTTTCATCTTGTCACGCTCCTTCCGGTCCGGAAGCGGCGTCATCCTCCGCAGTTTTGCGCTCCAGCTTGTTTTTCCTGGCCACATCCCGGTCGAATAGGACGGACTTGAAAACGCCGTCGGTTTTATAAAAAAAGTAGGGCTTGAGCCCGTCGTCGATCTCAATGACGTCAAAGCCGGCCGCTGCGGTCCCCAGGTCAGGGAGATCCTGCCCCTCGTCCAGGAGCTGGGCAAATTCCCAAGCGGGCACCGGGCTGCAGCCCTGAAAACGCAGAGCGTAGTGATGCGCGGAAGGCTGATCCAGCTCCGAGCCGTTCCGGTCAAACAGCATCTGGTGGAGATACCACGCGGCGCTGTTCTTGAAGCTGTAAATTCGCAGCTCAGGCGGTCTTTTGAGCTTGGGGCACCAATCGCTGACCGCTTTACCCTTCCCCTTGATTATCCGATATCTCTTGCCGCCGGTGCAGTATTGGTCGCCCATGTGGAGCGTCACACCGTGCGCTTTCTGGGAGACGGCGCTGCGGTAACGTTGATAGAACTCACATTCCAAGCAGCTCGGTTTTCTTACAGTCAATCCCGTCATAGTGGGTTTCCTCCATATACAATCAATCGTTATCTGGCATTGTAGCCAGCCCGTGCTTGTGGGCGTACTCGTCCAGTTCGCGCTGGGCCTGGGCCCTGGTGGTATACTTCAGGCCGGGGAGCCCCTCCGGGCGGCGACCGGTCCCGGCCGGGAACCGGCAGAAGCCCTTGAACTTGTCCCGGTCCTGTCCCCGGTTGAGATAGTAGACGCCGCCTTCGGCGTCCCGGTACTGGTGCGCGGACAGCTCCGTTTGAATGTCCTCCAGCGCCGCAAAGGAGCCTTCCATATAGGCCCTGAGTTCTTTTAACAGCGTTGCGGCCTCCGCGGCTGTCAGCAGGCTGGCGTCGTCGAGAACGTACTGCTCGTAGGTCTCGGAGTCCACCTCGTCGTAGGGCAGCCACAGGAAGCCCTCTTGGACGGGCAGTAGGCCGGCGCCATTGTGGAGCCCATCGCAAAAGGGGTAGTTCCAGTACAGCTCGTTGCCGAACTCCTTGTCGTAACAATCGCGCACGGCCTCCAGGGTCGTGAAGCGGGGCCCGCCGTCCTCCAGCAGAGAGAGGATATACTGCACGGGGAACAGCCGCTTGCGCTCGATGCTATTTCCCATGTAGCTGATAAATTCATACATCCTGCTGCACCTCCTCCCGGCCGGTGGCCGCGAAGGGCTGGCCGGACAGGGTGAAGGGGGCGTGCCGGTAGGGGCATTTGGCCTCCAGGCGCGTCCGGGTCTCCCGCAGTTTCTCCTCGATGGAGGAGAAGATCGGCTCCAGCTCCTGATTGTCATAGAGGTAGTTGGCGGGATTGGAACAGAAGCTCAGAATCTCAAGATCCTCCAAAACGCGCGCGGTCCGTTTCCCCGATATCCTGAGAAAATTCTTGTGTTTTTCCTTCGGTGTCATGATGCACCATCCCTTCTCAAATGAATTTGTAGTGGTAGCCGAGTTTTCTGCACCAGTCGGCGATCAGGTCCAGATTCCTGGGGTCGTAGGCCCCGTACCTGCTCTGCTTCATGGGAAGCTCCGCCGGTATGGGCTCATAGAGAACATCGTCCGGGACATTGATATACCCCGGGATGAGCAACACCTTCGGACGGAACAGCGTCCCTTTGGTGATCTGCCTGCCGCTAGGCAGGGTGCATACGATCTTGTGGCCCATCTGATTTTGATAATAGGTGGCCAGGTGTAGCCGGAAGTCGGCGCAGAAAACGATGGCGGTAGCCAAATCGTCCAAAAAGCACGCGGTCACGTTCTGCTCACGGATGTCCACCGGGTCCGGCAGGTACCGGATGCCGCAGACCGTTGACTCCGTGCCGTCCAATCGGAACGGCGCGCCGTCGTAGGCCTTGTAGGCCTCATCCATAGTGCCTTGGAACTGGATATTTGCCCTGCGTCCGTCCGCAAGGGCCAGCTGCAGCGTCATGACGCGGGCACCTCCTCCACGTACTGGATGGGGATGCCCAGCCGCTCCGCAAGCGCGACCTCCCCGGCCATACCGGGGCTGATCGTAGGGCCGCAGACCCAGGCGAGGGCGCAGTGCTCCAGGATATTAAGGCCCAGCCGCAAGCCGACCGCACGCTCCGCCGGGTCCTGGTCGTTGAGGATCTGGGGGTAGAGCAGATGCACGGCGATAGGGGTATACCCCTGCCGGATAGCAAAGCGGCAGCAGCTGACCGCAAAAGCCTTGTTCTTCTCAATGTCGCCCGCGTAGGGCGAGATGATATAGAGCAGATCGTGGTTCATCCGGCGGCGCCTCCCTGTTTTTTTTCGCCGAGCAAGCCCCACTCCATCGCGCGCAAGGCGCCATAGATGGGTTCGTCAGCCATCTTCAGCAGCTCGTCGCTCCAGCTCCGGCCGCCGGAGAAGGGCATAGGGCAGCGCCAGACCCACTTCCCCAGGATGTAGGCGGGTGTGTACCAGCGGCTGTACTCCTTCAGCGTGAGGGTATCGCCGTGGATCACCACGGCGGGGAAGCCGTGGAAGGAGAGCTGCACGTAGGTCATATAGACACAGCGAAGGTCGATGTCCGACGCCTGCATGACCATATGCAGGCAGGGATTGAAGCCCAAGTCGGCGATCCGCTGCGCGGCACCCAGTGCGAGTACCCCGGACCCACAGGCAGTATCCATGATTGTGAAGAAACCCGTTTCCGGCAGTTTTCTTCCGGTTGGGAGCGTGATGCGGGATAAAATCTCCGGGATGCTGCCGGGAGAAAAGTCCTGGCCCAGTTTCCCGGTCAGGCCCAGCTCAGCGAAGGCATTGCCCAACAGGTCGGAAATCTGGCCGCGTCTGCTTACGCCCTCATAATGCTCGGTCAGCTCACAGAAGGTGGCCATCAGCTGCACTTGCTCCTGCGAGCTGTACCGCTTGGCCACGCCAGCCAACGCCTTCGCCCGCTCCGTGTAGTGGACCGGATCGGTGTAGCCGCTGAGCAGCAGGGCGCACATAGCGATAAAATCCTGGAATACCGCCCTGGGCGTGATGCGGCCCCGTGTAAGCTCCATCCGTTTCAGCAGTGATTGAACGTCCATTAGATACCTCCTCTTAAAGAACTGGGAGGGCGCCATGCCGGCGTCCTCCCAGTTCGGTTTTGGCCTGACGGCCTATGATTGGATCAGTCGTCCACGATGTGCTCGTCGAAGACCAGGTTGTGGCACTCCTTGCCGGAGCGGCCGCAGGCCGGACAGATCCACTTGTAGATATAGCTTTCATCCTGGATATCGGAG
>ERZ836939.3935-NODE-3935-length-11820-cov-3.097748_pt1 | contig 11820 bp, 9 predicted proteins | sample MGYA00519912_ERZ836939 | MGnify/ENA primary metagenome ERZ836939 (study PRJEB31850, sample SAMEA3708810) | human gut metagenome | biome: human gut; feature: human-associated habitat; material: faeces | place: China | collected 2014 ... | reverse complement strand
GGGGCTCTGCTCCGCCCTCATTTTCACGACAGTTTCTGCGTATTCCAGAGCGCGGCGTAGAGCCCGTTTTTCTCCATGAGCTCCTGATGCGTGCCGTACTCGCTCACGCCTTCTTTGTCGATGACGGCGATGTGATCCGCGCCGCGGACTGTGGCAAGCCGGTGCGCCACGACGATCGTCGTGCGCCCGCGGCTGAGCTTTTCGAGCGATGCCTGGATCGCGGCCTCGGTCACGCTGTCGAGCGCGCTCGTCGCCTCGTCAAGCACGAGGATCGGCGGGTTTTTCAGAAACACGCGCGCAATGGCGATGCGCTGCTTCTGCCCGCCGGAGAGCATCGCGCCGCGCTCGCCGACGAACGTATCGTACCCGTTCGGCATTTCCAGGATCTCCTCGTGGATGGACGCGAGGATCGCCGCCTGCGCGACCTCCTCGTCCGTCGCACCGGGGCAGCCGTAGCGGATGTTCTCGCGCACGGTGTCGGCAAAGAGGAACACGTCCTGCTGTATGATGCCGATGTACCGGTGGAGCGAGGCCTGCGTCACCTTCCGCACGTCCTGCCCGTCTACGAAAACCGCGCCGCCGGTCACGTCGTAAAACCGCGGCAGGAGCTGAGATAGCGTCGTCTTGCCGCTTCCCGACGGGCCCACGAGCGCGAGCGTTTCGCCCGGCGCGATCGTGAGATCCACATGGCGCAGCACCTCTTCGCCGTTCTGATAGTGGAACGACACGTCCCGGTACTCCACGCCGCCTTTTACGTTTTCCAGCTCCTTCGCGTCCGGCGCGTCCTTCACGTCCGGCTCGGCGCGCATGATCTCCAGAAACCGCAGGAAGCCGGAGCTTCCCTTCTGGAACTGCTCAACGAACTGCGTGAGCTTCCGGATCGGCGCCATGAACACCGAAACGTACAGCGAAAACGTGATGAGATCGACCGCGTCCATTTTGCCCTGCATAATGAACACACCGCCGGCGGCGAGCGTTACGAGCTGCATGAGCGCCATGGCAAACTCGGTCGAGGCGTTGAACACGCCGAAAATGCGGTAATAGCTTTTTTTGACCTTTTTGAATTTCTCGTTGGACGTGCGGAACTTGTCCATGGCGTCCCGCTCGTTGGCAAACGCCTTGACGGTGCGGATGCCGGAAACGCCCGCCTCCACAGCGGTGTTGATCTCGGCGGTCTCGCGCTTCACGTCCAGACTGCGCGCCCGGAGCCGCAGCCGCAGCCGCATCACGACCGCGAGCAGCACCGGCAGCAGAAGAAACAATATCAGCGCCAGCTCCCAGCGGATCGTGGCAAGGATGACGATCGCCCCGGCGATCGTGAGCGAGGCCTGGATCACGGTCTCCGGGCCGTGGTGGGCAAGCTCGGTGATGTCGAAAAGGTCGGTCGTCATGCGGGACATGAGCTTGCCGGTGCGGTGCTTATCGAAAAAGGCGAACGAGAGCGTCTGCACCTTGGCAAAAATGTCCTCGCGCATGTCCGCCTCGACGCGCACGCCGAGCTCATGGCCGTACACGGTCACGATATACTGCGCGAGCGCGCGCAGCAGATACGCGCCGAGAAGTCCCGCCATCAGCAGGAAAAAGGCTTTGTAGAGGCCGTTCGGCAGCAGGCGGTTGAGTGCGTAGCGCGTGGCATACGGGAACAGCAACTCCGCCGCCACCGCGAATATCGCCATCACGAGATCGAGCAGCAGCAGTTTCCAGTGCGGGGTATAGTAGGAAAAGAACACCCGCACGCTGCCCCGGGTAAAGTCTTTCTTTTTTTTCACGGCCTTCACGCGAGCTTTTCGCGCTCCGCGACGGCGAGCGCGTCGCAGCGGTTGTTCCACTCGTTGTCGGCATGGCCGCGCACCCACACGGCGGTGACGCGGTGCTTCTGCAGAAGCCCGTCCAGCTCCTGCCACATCTCGGCGTTTTTGAGCTCGCCGTCGCGCCGCTTCCAGCCGCGCTTTTTCCAGTCGCGCAGCCACCCGTTATTCAAGGCGTTCACGATATACTGACTGTCAGAATAAAGCTCCACGGCGCACGGCTCTTTGAGCGCCTTGAGCCCTTCGATGACGCCCGTGAGCTCCATGCGGTTGTTCGTCGTGTCCTTTTCGCCGCCGGAGAGCTCCTTGATGCTGTCTCCGTAGCGCAGGATGGACGCCCAGCCGCCGGGGCCGGGATTGCCGGAGCATGCCCCGTCGGTATACAAAATGATATTCTTCATATTTCTCCCTGAATGGTTTGAATGGTTTTCTCTCTTATGGCTTATAGTCCGCGTTCGTAGCGCTCGCGCAGCGTGCGGTACTCCGCCTTGTCGATGATGCCGTTTTTGAGAAAATCGTCGAGCTGCGCGATGCGCTGCGCCTTGTCGTGGGCAAAGTGATCCTCGCCGGTATTGTCGCATACGACGCACGCCGCGTCCGGCATATCCGGCGGCGGCATAGACCGCCGCGGAGGAACGCTGCGCTGCGGCGCGTCCTGCGCCTGCGCCATCCGTTCGCCGTTCTTTCCGATCGGTTTTCCGGTCGTTTTAGCGCCCCGGCGCGCGGTATTTTTGACCGAAGCTTTTACCAGCACCGCAAGGATCAGCACGGCGATGATAAAAAGAGAACGAGCTTCCATTTATTCCTCCGTGATCTCTACCGCGCTCTCGCCCGGTTCGGCGGTCTCTTCCTCGCTTGCTTCGCGCTCGGTGCGCGCCATGGCGACGACGTGCGCGCCCTCCGCCGGGCGCATGAGCCGCACGCCCTGCGTGGCGCGGCCGAGAAGCGAGATGCTGCCGGCCTCCATGCGGATGATCGTGCCGTCGTCCGATACGAGCAGGATATCCTCCTCGCCGGTGACCTTCTTCGCGCCGACGATCTCGCCGGTTTTCTGCGTGATCTGGTAGGTCTTGAGACCCTGACCGCCGCGGTTCTGCACGCTGTATTCGCCGATGCGGGTGCGCTTGCCGTAGCCGTTCTCGGTAACGGTGAGCACCGCCGCGTCCTCGTCCGTGGCGCGCACCGCCGCGACGACCTCGTCGCCGTCCTTAAGACGGATGGCGCGCACACCGGCGGCCGTGCGGCCCATCGGACGGACGTCGTTTTCGTCGAACCGGATGGCCATGCCGCCGCGCGTTACGACGAGAAGCTTCTCGCTGCCGTGCGTTGTGAGCGCCTGTACGAGCTCATCGCCCTCGCGGATGTCGAGCGCGCGGATGCCGTTTTTGCGGACATTGCGCAGCTCGAGCTGCGACATGCGCTTCGTGACGCCGTTTTTCGTGAAGAACATGATGAAATCGTCCTCCTGCAGGCCCTTGCCGCGGAGCATCGCGGAGATTTTCTCCTCCGGCTCGAGAGGCAGGATGTTGACGATGTTCGTGCCGCGCGCGCTGCGCCCGGCCTCGGGGATCTGGTAGCCCTTGCGGACGTACACCTGCCCGCGGCTCGAGAAGAAGAGGATAAAATCGTGCGTCGAGGCGGTGAATACGCTCTCCACATAGTCCTCCTCGCGCGTGGCCATGCCGCGCACGCCCTTTCCGCCGCGGCTCTGCGCGCGGTACTCGGCGGCGGGGGTACGCTTGATATAGCCGTTGTGCGAAAGTGTGAAGACGCACTCTTCCTCGGCGATGAGATCTTCCATGTCGATCTCGTCTTCCACATCCTGAATTTCGGTTTTGCGGTCATCGCCGTACTTGTCGGCAATAGCGAGAAGCTCGTCCTTCAAAACGCCCTTGAGCTTTTCGGGGTCTTCGAGCAGGGAGACGAGATATTCGATCTTCTTTTCCAGCTCGTCATACTCATTCTGGAGCTTTTCGCGGTCGAGTCCCTGCAGCGCCTTCAGACGCATGTCGAGAATGGCCTGCGCCTGCACATCGTCCAGCCCGAAGCGCGCCATGAGGTTTTCCTTGGCGTTATCGTAGCTCGTGCGGATGATATGGATGACCTCGTCGATGTTGTCCTGCGCGATGAGCAGTCCTTCGAGCAGATGGGCGCGCTCGCGCGCCTTGCGGAGATCGTACTTCGTGCGGCGCGTGATGACCTCTTCCTGGAACGTCAGATACTCGTCGAGAATGTGGCGCAGGGAGAGGATCTTCGGCTGGCGCTGGTTATCCACGAGCGCCAGATTGATGATGGAAAACGTGCTTTGCAGCTGCGTCTGGGCAAAGAGCTTGTTGAGCGCGACCTGGGGGTTGGCGTCGCGCTTGAGCTCGATGACGATGCGCATGCCGTTGCGGTCAGACTCGTCGCGCAGATCGGAGATATCGTCGAGCCGCTTATCCTTGACCTGCTCTGCGATGTTCTTGATGAGCATCTTCTTGTTGACCTGATACGGCAGCTCGTTGACGATGATGCGGACACGGTTCTGTCCGTGCTCCTCAAACTCGGTGCGCGCGCGGATGGTGACCTTGCCGCGGCCCGTGGCGTAGGCGGCGCGGATACCGGCGCGGCCCATGATGATGCCCTTCGTCGGGAAGTCGGGGCCGTGGACATGGCGCATGAGATCGTCGAGCGTCGCGTCCGGGTTATCGAGCACCTCGACCGCCGCGCCGATGACCTCGCGCAGGTTGTGCGGCGGGATGTTCGTTGCCATGCCGACGGCGATGCCGGAGGAGCCGTTCACGAGAAGCTGCGGAATGCGGCTCGGGAGCACGCGCGGCTCTTTTCTCGTCTCGTCAAAGTTGGGGTCCCAGTCTACGGTGTCCTTGTCGATGTCGCGGAGCATTTCGTCCGCCATGCGGGCGAGACGCGCCTCGGTGTAACGGTAGGCCGCCGGGGGGTTGCCGTCCACGTCGCCGAAGTTGCCGTGGCCGTCGATGAGCGGGTAGCGCAGCGAAAAGTCCTGCGCCATGCGGACGAGCGCGTCGTACACCGAAGCGTCGCCGTGGGGGTGATACCGGCCGAGCACGTCGCCGACGGCGGTGGCGCACTTGCGGTAAGGCTTATCGCGCGTGAGGCCGTCCTCATACATCGCGTACAGAATGCGGCGGTGGACGGGCTTGAGCCCATCGCGCACATCGGGCAGAGCGCGCCCGACGATGACGGACATGGCGTATTCAATATAGCTCTTTTCCATTTCCGAGACGAGCTCGGAGGAAACGATATGCTGTTCGGGGAAGGCAATATCTTCCGGCTTATAATCGCGTTTGTGTGCCATTATGCCGCCTCCTTAATAATCCAGATTGACGACGTACCGCGCCTTGGTCTCGATCCACGCGCGGCGCGGCTCGACCTCGTCGCCCATGAGAACGGTAAATATCTCATCGGCGCGCTGCGCGTCCTCGAGCGTGATGCGGCGGAGCGTCCGGCGCTCGGGGTCCATCGTCGTTTCCCAGAGCTCGTGCGGGTCCATCTCGCCGAGACCTTTAAAGCGGGAGATGTCCACCTTCGCGTCCGGGTTGTCGCCGCGCAGCTCGCGGGAGATCGCGTCGCGCTCTTCGTCGGAGTACGCCACGCGCTGCTGCTTGCCGCGGCTCAGCTTGAAGAGCGGCGGCACGGCGGAATAGACATAGCCGTTTTCGATGAGCGGCCGCATATACCGGAAGAAGAACGTAAGCAAAAGCGTCCGGATGTGCGAGCCGTCCACATCGGCATCGGCCATGATGATGATCTTGTGATAGCGGAGCTTATCGATGTTGAACTCATTGCCGATGCCCGCGCCGAGCGCGACGATCAGCGGATAGAGCTTGTCGTTGCCGTAGATCTTATCGACGCGCGCCTTCTCGACGTTGAGCATCTTGCCCCACATGGCGAGAATGGCCTGGAAGCGGGAGTCGCGCCCCTGAATGGCGCTGCCCGCGGCGCTGTCGCCCTCGACGATGTAAATTTCGCAGAGGGACGGGTCGCGCTCGTTGCAGTCCTGCAGCTTATCCGGCATCTGGCCGGACTCCAGCCCGGTCTTGCGGCGGACGCTGTCGCGCGCCTTGCGCGCGGCCTCGCGCGCGCGGTTGGCCATCATCGCCTTATCCAGAATGGTGCGGGCGACGACGGGGTTCTCGTCGAGGAACTGCATGAGCTTATCCGAGACGATAGCGTCCACGAGGGTGCGCATGGAGGCATTGCCGAGCTTGGCCTTGGTCTGACCCTCAAACTGCGCGTCGGTGAGCTTGACGGAGATGACGGCGGTAAGACCCTCGCGGCAGTCCTCGCCGGAGACCTTGTCGCCCTCCTTGATCAGGCCGACCTTGAGGCCGTAGGCGTTGAGCACACGCGTGAGCGCGGCCTTGAAGCCGGTCTCGTGCATACCGCCCTCGGGCGTGTGGACGTTGTTGGCAAAGGAGAGAATGTTTTCCTGATAGCCGTCGTTATATTGCAGGGCGACCTCGGCGTAGGAATCGCCCCTGGTGCCGCTCATGTAAATGACGCCGGAGTGCAGCGCGTCCTTGGACTTATTGAGGAAGGTGACGAACTCGCGGATGCCGCCCTCGTAGCACATCTCGTCGCTCTGCTCCTGCCCCTCGCGCAGGTCGATGGTGCGGATGCGCAGGCCCGCGTTGAGGAAGGCCTCCTCGCGCATACGGGTGTGGAGGGTATCGTAGGAGTAGACCGTATCCTCGAACATTTCGGGGTCAGGCTTGAAGGTGACGGTGGTGCCGGTGTGGTCGGTGGTGCCGACGATGGTCATCTCCTGCGTGATGTGACCGCGGGAGAATTTCATCTCGTGGATCTTGCCGTCCTTATGCACCTGCACGGTCAGCCATTCGGACAGCGCGTTGACGACGCTCGCGCCGACGCCGTGCAGGCCGCCGGAGACCTTATAGCCCCCGCCGCCGAACTTGCCGCCCGCGTGCAGGACGGTAAAGACGACCTCGAGCGCGGGACGTCCGGTCTGCGCCTGAATGTCCACGGGGATGCCGCGGCCGTTATCGACGACGGTGATGGTGTTGTCGGGATTGATCTGCACGGTGATGTCCGTGCAATAGCCTGCGAGGGCTTCGTCGATGGAGTTATCGACGATCTCATAGACGAGGTGGTGCAGACCGCTCGTGGAGGTCGAGCCGATGTACATGCCCGGGCGCTTGCGCACCGCTTCCAGTCCCTCAAGGACCTGAATTTCCGAGGCGTTGTAATCGTTGTTGGCGTCGACCGCCGTGGACTGCAGAAGTTCGTTGTCTGCCATGGGGTTCTCCTTTCGGTACAGGGTACGAAGAACCGGGCCGGAACGGCTTCCGACACGTTTCTTCGCACCTTGTATAGTATTTTCGGATGGGAAGGCCGCTTACATCGCGGCCCGTCTTTTTTTCTTCGCAAGAAGGTACACGCCATACACGAGCGCTTCACTCAGTACGCACAGAAACACAATGCCTGTGAGCGGCGCAAAGTAGAGCGCCGAGCGCGAGGGGCAGCACCCACCGTTCGTCGTGAGGAAGGGAAAAGGGACTTAACAGCATAGACAGGGCGAGCGGGGTCTTCATGTCGCTTCCTCCATTCTTTTTTGCAGTGTTTGGCTCGAAAGTTCGGAGAGATAGACGATCTGGGGGTGGTAGGGATGGTCGCAGACGAGGAAGGATTTGGGGAGGTCGTCGCAGACCTCGAGCACCGTGCCCTCCTGCTGCGCGCGGTCCAGAAAGGCGCGGGTCGTTTTGGACTGCGAGGTGATCTCAAGATCGAAGATGCCGATGATGCGTCGCTCGGCGAGCATCTGATTGCGGCCGATGTGCAGGTACATTTCAGACCACCCTTCCGTTTTCAACGTGGAGGACCTTGCCGCCGAGCATGGATTCCAGCCGGTCCTCCTCGCAGCAGGTGATGAAAACCTGGCCGCCGGAGATGCGGTTGAGGACAAATTCCTGCCGGCGGGGGTCCAGCTCGGAGAGCACATCGTCGAGCAGGAGGACGGGCGAAAAGCCCGTCAGCTCGCGGAAAATGTCACGCTCGGCGAGTTTGAGGGAGAGCGCCGCGGTGCGGGTCTGGCCCTGCGAGGAAAAGGCGCGGGCGGCAGCGCCGCCGATGGAGACCTCGATGTCGTCCTTATGGGGTCCGGAGAGACAAAGACGCGAGGCAAGCTCGGCGTGATAGTGGTCGCGCTGGTGCGCCATGAGCTGCTCAAAGACTGTCTCCTGCGGCGCCATCGGGTCGGCGACGGTGCCGACGGTCCTGTACGCGAGCGTCAGCTCCTCCCGCCCGCCGGAGCATTCGCGGTGGGCGCTCGCGGCATAGTCCGCGAGGAGCTTACAGAAGCGGGCGCGGTAATAGATGAGCACCGCGCCGCACTGCGCCATGCGAAGGTTGAAATCGGGGAGCGCGTCGAGCAGCGAGGGGTGCTCCTCCGCGTCGCGCAGGATGCGCGTCTTGTGGTCGTAGAGGCGGTTATACTCGCTCAGCGCCGCGTCGTAGCGCGGGCGGAGCTGGGAGAGCGAGAGATCCATGAAGCGCCGTCTTGCCGCGGCGCCGTCGCGGATGAGCAGGAGATCGTCGGGGCAGAAATAGACGGTATTCAGCACGCCCGAGAGGTCGCCCGCGCGCTTGCAGGGGACCTGATTGACGCTCATTTTCCGGCGCTTGCCGCGGGACAGCTCGATCTCCACGGAAAAGTCGCGGCCGCGGGAAAAGACGCTGCCGGTGAGCCTTGCCGCGTCGGCTTCAAAGGAGATCATCTCCTTCTCCGTGCGGGCACGGGGCGACTTGGCGCAGGAGAGGTAGACGGCGGCCTCGAGCAGGTTCGTCTTGCCCTGCGCGTTCTCGCCGACGATGACGTTGACTGAGGGATCGAAGGTCACGCTCTGGTGCGCGTAGTTGCGGAAATGCTCCAGCGTGATGGCGTCAAGTCGCATATTCGACGGTGAGCTCCCGGCCCGCGAAGGAAACCACGTTGCCCGGGCGGAGCTTTTTGCCGCGCATGGTGCAGATCTCGCCGTTGACGGTGACCTCTTCATTCAGAATGCGCAGCTTGGCCTCGCCGCCGGTGGAGACGAGATCGGCGAGCTTCATCAGGTCCTGCAGCTTGATATACTCGGTGGTGATGGGAAGAACGGTCATAAGGGGACCTCTTTTCTTTTATTGTGCCTTGAGACGGACGGGAAGAACCATATAAAGGAAGTTTTCTTCGCCGTCGGTCGGGACGAGGATGGCGGGAGAAATGCCGGTGTTCAGCTCGAGCTTGAGCTCATCGGCGGGCGCGAAGCGAAGCGCATCCATGAGGTAGCGGTTGTTGAAGCCGATCTCGAGGCCCTGCCCGTCGCCGTCGATGCGGCAGACATCCTTGGCGTCGCCGTTGGCGGTCCTGGCGGAGAGGAGCACGCGGTCCTGCTCAAAGATACAGCGCACGGGGCTTTTGAGCTTTTCGGAGATGACAACGCTTACGCGGTCAAGACTCTCGAGCATTGTCTTGGTATCCACGGTGACGGAGATGGGGTTGCGGCGCGGAATGGCGTTTTTGTAGTCGAGAAATTCGCCCTCGAGGCGGCGACAGATCAGCTCGGTCTCTCCCATTTCAAAGAGAATGTGGCGCTGGCCGAGGGTGATGGTCGCGAAAGCGTCGATGTCCTCGCAGATCTTCTCGACCTCGTTGAGCGCAGCGCCGGGCGCGACGAAGGAGAACGCGCCGCCCTCGATCCGCTCGAGCGGCTCACGGCGAAGCGCCAGACGGAAGCCGTCGACCGCGACGACGGTCAGACCGTTGTCGCCGATCTCGAAGAGCTCGCCCATGTGAACGGGACGGGCCTCGTTCGTGGAGACGGCGAAGGAGGTCTGCTGGATCATGGAGCGCAGCGTCTTTTCCGGCAGGGATACGGAATACTTCTCCTCGACCTCCGGCAGCTCCGGAAAGTCGGCGGCGGAGAGGGCGAGAATGTCGAAGTCGGCATCGCCGCAAGAAAGATGGACCATGAGCTTTTCATCGGACGAGAAGGTGATCATATCGTCGGGCATACGGCGGATGATGTCGCCGAACAGGCGCGCGGAGAGGACCAGCTCACCGCCCTCCTGCTCCTCAACGGGAAAGCGGGTGCGGATGCCGGTCTGCATATTGTAGCCGGAGACGGTCAGCACACCGTCGCCGCACTGGAGCAGGAGACCCTCGAGCGCGGGAATGGAGCTTTTCGCGGCGACCGCGCGGGAGGTGGTGGTGACGGCGTTTTGAAGAAGGAGCTTTTCGCAGGAAAATTTCATATTGCGATCCCTTTCTTGAAAAAGAATAGATTATTTCGTCGTTATCGTAGTAGAGGAGAAAAATTGTGGAAAAGGGGAGAGAGGCTTAGAAAAATAAGGGTTTTCGGCTGTGAAAAACGGTGGGGAAAGAAAATGGAAAGAATCGGTCTTTGTGGAAAGTTGAGGGTATCCACACAAGGCGCAGCCGGAAACGTGTTAACTCAGGGGAAAACGTCACTTCTTGGAGTTGATGTTGATGGTGATGTCCTTGATGGTCTGGGCGAAGCCCGGGTCGTTCTGAAGCTTCGTTTCAACCTGCTCGAGCGCGTGGAGAACGGTGGTGTGATCGCGTCCGCCGAACTCGCGGCCGATGTCGGGCGTGGAGAGATTCGTCATGCGGCGGACGAGGGACATGGCGGCCTGACGGGCGGTGACGGCCTCGCGGCTGCGGGAGGGACCCTTGACCACCGCCTCGTCGATGCCGAAAAAGCGCGAGACCTCGTCGATGATGGAGGCGGCGGTGGGAATGTACTCGTTGGATTTGCGAAGCATATCTCGCACGGCGCGGTTGGCGCTCTCCTCGTCCATCTCCTTGCCGATCAGGTCGCGGTAGGCGAGGATCTTATTCATTGCGCCCTCAAGCTGGCGGACGTTGCTGGAGACGTTCTCGGCGATGTACTTGGCAATGTCGTCGTCGATGACACTGCCCCATTGGGCCGCCTTGTTTTTGACGATGGCAAGGCGCGTTTCAAAATCGGGCGGCTGGACGTCGACGAGCAGGCCCCACTCGAAGCGGGTCTGAAGACGGTCGTCGAGCAGCTGCATCTCCTTGGGCGAACGGTCGGAGGTGAGGACGATCTGACGCTTGGACTCGTAGAGGGTGTTGAAGGTATGGAAGAACTCCTCCTGCGTCTGCTTGCGGCCGGCGATGAACTGTACGTCGTCCATCAGCAGAAGGTCGGCGTCGCGGTACTTGCTGCGGAACTCGACGTTCTTGCCGGTGCGAATGGCCTCGACCAGCTCGTTGGTGAAATCGTCGCCCTTGATGTAGACGATCTTGGCGTTCGGCGTTTTGGTGCGGATCTCGTGCGCGATGGCGTAGATCAGGTGCGTCTTGCCGAGGCCGGAGTCACCGTAGATGAAAAGCGGATTGTAGTGCTCTGCCGGCGCGTCCGCGACCGCGCGGGCCGCGGCGTAGGCGAGCTTGTTGCTGTCGCCCACAACGAAGGTATCGAAGGTAAATTCGCCGGACTCCAAAAGAGAAGTCGGCTTTTTGGGCTTCTCCTGCCCGAGGGCGCTGCGTTCGGCGGCGGAGAGGAGCTTCACGTCGAAATCGGCGGAGAAGATCTCCTTCAATGCCGCCTTGAGGTTCGGCAGAAAGAGGGATTCGATCGTCCCGCGCTTGAAGTCGTTGGGACAGCAGAGGTAAAAGGTCATATCGCGGATGGCGACCGCCTCCACCTCGTCGAACCAGGTGGAGATGGCCGTTTCGGCCAAACCGCCGGCGCGCAGGCGTTCGAGCACGACCTGCCAGACGTCAGCTACAGAGTTCAAAGAAAACGCTCCTTTCGTGGGCGGAAATGAAGGCGCGGCCCGCTGTGGAGCAGCGCATAATATCACCTCTTTATTATACCAGAGACGGAGGGAAAAAGCAACCGTATTTTATATTTAGATAAGGTAAGATGAGCCGTGAAACGAGCGATTTGCGGTCGGAAAAGCGGGAGACCACAAGATTTTGTGGCTTGACAGGGTGGGCCGCATCTTA
>ERZ836939.3933-NODE-3933-length-11831-cov-8.366848_pt1 | contig 11831 bp, 8 predicted proteins | sample MGYA00519912_ERZ836939 | MGnify/ENA primary metagenome ERZ836939 (study PRJEB31850, sample SAMEA3708810) | human gut metagenome | biome: human gut; feature: human-associated habitat; material: faeces | place: China | collected 2014 ... | reverse complement strand
TCATGTTCTTTACATAGTCAGCATGGCCTGGGCAGTCAACGTGTGCATAGTGTCTCTTCTCTGTCTGATACTCAACGTGAGCTGTGGAGATTGTGATACCACGTTCTCTCTCTTCCGGAGCTTTATCGATATCTTCAAAGTTCTCAGCTGTGTTACCTGCAACTCTTGCTGCAAGAACTTTTGTGATTGCTGCTGTTAATGTTGTTTTACCATGGTCAACGTGTCCAATGGTACCAATGTTACAATGCGGTTTGGTTCTTTCAAACTTAGCTTTTGCCATTTTAAAACGTCCTCCTTAATTTTGCGCCCATTGGGCTATCATATTTAACTTAGGCTGAATACTATTATATTCCATTCGAAAAAGTTTTTCAAGCCTATTCTTGCTATATGCAAGAGGAAACCGGAAATAATCCCGTGGGATTATTTCGCAGCGCCCTTTCTCTCAGCGATGATCTTCTCCTGAACGCTCTTCGGTACCTGCTCGTACTTCTCGAAGAACATGGAGTAGTTACCACGACCCTGTGTTCTGGAACGAAGGTCTGTGGAGTAGCCGAACATCTCAGCAAGCGGAACATATGCCTTAACCATCTTGCCGCCGCCGATATCTTCCATACCCTCGATACGTCCACGACGTGCGTTAACGTCACCGATAACGTCGCCCATGTACTCCTCAGGCATTGTAACCTCTACCTTCATGATCGGCTCAAGAAGTACCGGGTTACCTTTCGCCATAGCATCCTTGAATGCCATGGAACCAGCGATGTGGAATGCCATCTCGGAAGAGTCGACCTCATGGTAAGATCCATCATATACATCTGCAGCTACGCCGAGTACCGGGAATCCGCCAAGGATACCGGCCTTTGTAGCCTCTTCGATACCTTCGCCGACAGCCGGAATGTATTCCTTCGGAATAGCACCGCCGACAACGGAAGAAGTGAACTTGAATGTCTCTTCGCCGTTCGGATCCATCGGTGTGAAGTGTACTTTACAGTGACCGTACTGTCCACGACCACCGGACTGCTTCGCGTACTTGCTGTCTACGTCAACAGCCTTAGTCATTGTCTCTTTATAAGCAACCTGCGGAGCACCAACGTTAGCCTCTACCTTGAATTCACGAAGGAGACGGTCAACGATGATTTCCAGATGCAGCTCACCCATACCGGAGATGATGGTCTGGCCTGTTTCTGTATCAGTATGAACACGGAATGTCGGGTCCTCTTCAGCAAGCTTTGCAAGAGCCTCGCCCATCTTATCCTGTCCGGCTTTTGTCTTCGGCTCGATTGCGATATCGATAACCGGCTCCGGGAATACCATGGACTCAAGGATTACCGGATGCTGCTCGTCACAGATTGTATCACCAGTTGTTGTGGACTTGAATCCAACTGCAGCGGCGATATCACCGGAGTAAACCTTGTCAAGCTCGTGTCTCTTGTTTGCATGCATCTGAAGGATACGGCCAACACGCTCTTTTTTATCTTTTGTTGCGTTTAATACGTAGGAACCGGAGTTCATTGTTCCGGAGTAAACACGGAAGAATGCAAGTTTACCTACGAACGGGTCTGTCATGATCTTGAATGCAAGTGCGGAGAACGGCTCATCATCGGAAGAATGACGAACTACTTCGTTGCCCTCAAGGTCAACGCCCTTGATCGGCGGGATGTCAAGCGGAGACGGCATGTACTCGATGATCGCATCAAGGAGCTTCTGTACGCCTTTGTTTCTGTATGCTGTACCGCAGCATACCGGAATTGCCTGACACTCGCAGGTTGCTTTACGAAGAACCTTCTTCATCTCATCAACGGTCGGCTCCTCACCCTCAAGATACTGCATCATGAGGTCATCATCGAGCTCGCAGATCTTCTCAACGAGTTCGCTGTGGTAAAGCTCTGCATCATCTGCCATATCTTCCGGAATGTCTGTTACGGAGATATCATCGCCCTTATCATCATTGTAGATGTAAGCCTTCATCTCGAAGAGGTCGATGATTCCCTTGAACTCGTCTTCCTTACCGATCGGGAGCTGGATGCAGATCGCGTTCTTGCCAAGTCTTGTACGGATCTGATCTACACAGCCGTAGAAGTTTGCACCAAGGATATCCATCTTGTTGATGAATGCCATTCTCGGTACGTTGTAGGTATCAGCCTGACGCCATACGTTCTCGGACTGCGGCTCTACACCACCCTTTGCACAGAAAACGCCAACAGCGCCATCAAGTACACGGAGGGAACGCTCAACCTCAACAGTGAAGTCTACGTGGCCTGGTGTATCGATGATGTTGATACGGTGCTCAAGTGCGCCAGCCTTCGGCTTTGTCTTTTCCTGAAGAGTCCAGTGACAAGTCGTAGCTGCGGATGTGATCGTGATACCTCTCTCCTGCTCCTGCTCCATCCAGTCCATGGTAGCTGTACCTTCGTGAGTATCACCGATCTTATAGTTAATACCAGTATAATAAAGGATACGCTCTGTCGTTGTTGTCTTACCAGCATCGATATGAGCCATGATTCCGATATTTCTGGTTCTCTCTAACGGATATTCTCTTCCAGCCAAGGATTTTTCCTCCTATTAGAATCTGTAGTGAGCAAATGCCTTGTTAGCCTCAGCCATCTTATGCATTTCCTCTTTCTTCTTTACAGATGCGCCAGTGTTGTTAGCTGCATCCATAATCTCGTTTGCAAGTCTCTCTACCTGGGTCTTCTCGCTTCTCTTACGGGAATAGAGAGTGATCCAGCGAAGGCCTAATGCCTGTCTTCTCTCCGGCTTAACCTCGATCGGTACCTGGTATGTTGCACCACCGATACGTTTTGCCTTAACTTCGAGAACCGGCATGATGTTGTTCATAGCCTCTTCGAATACTTCTACAGCGTCCTTACCGGTCTTCTCAGCGACCTCTTCGAAAGCGCCGTAAACAATTTTCTGAGCAACGCCCCTCTTACCATCAAGCATGATGTTGTTGATCAGCTTGGTTACAACTTTGTTGCTGTAAAGCGGGTCTGCTAATACGTCTCTTTTCTGAGTATGTCCTTTACGTGGCACGTTACTTCCCTCCTTAATTATAAAAATTATATCATCGGTACTCACATGTTTCCATAAAATGTGTTCGCGCTCGGTTTTCTATCTATCTCCTGCAACCACAGGTCAAATATCACCGGCACTAATATGCGTTATTCGCATTCACTTTATTCCTGTTAGTGATCCCTGTGCGGTTGTTCAAGTTTTTATCTGCCGCCAGTTAAGACGGGAAACTCGAACTCCGCCACGCTACGTTTGAGTAGCAGTAATTGCGAAGCAATTACTTCTTATCTTTCGGTCTCTTTGCGCCGTACTTGGAGCGAGCCTGTCTTCTGTTGGCAACGCCTGCAGTATCAAGAGTACCTCTGATGATGTGGTATCTGGTACCCGGAAGGTCCTTAACACGACCACCACGGATCAGAACAACGGAGTGCTCCTGAAGGTTATGTCCCTCACCCGGGATATAGCTTGTTACTTCAATACCGTTGGAAAGACGTACTCTGGCAATCTTTCTAAGAGCGGAGTTCGGCTTCTTAGGAGTTGCAGTCTTAACAGCTGTGCACACACCTCTCTTCTGCGGAGCAGATGTATCTGTGGCTTTCTTATGAAGGGAATTGTATCCTTTCTGGAGTGCCGGAGCTGTAGATTTCTTTACAGATGTCTCTCTACCTTTTCTTACTAACTGGTTAAATGTTGGCATTCTTTTCACCTCCTGTGATATTGACTGTTGGTTGCTGCTTATCAGCCTTTATGCGCACAAAAAACGGGACGTACCCGATGCACGCCCCATTATTATATACAGAGTTTTTCTGCCTGTCAAGGAGAAACCTTAAATTTTCTTTGAAAATACGGCTTTTTCCGGCTATGACACGCCTGGATGAGTTGTCTCAAATTCTTCTCTTGTGATTTTGACAGGTTTGGCCTGTTTTTCTCCTTCCGGGAGACTACTCTCCAAGACAGAACATGTCCACGGTCACATCGGCGAGAAGATTTCCCTTTTCATCCGTCACTTCGCTGCGGACGATGGTGATCGACCTGCCGCGGCGGATCAGGATGCCTTTCGCATAGACCGTTCCTTCCGATACATTCCGGATAAAGTTTATATGGGCGCTCTGGGTCACATATTTTCTTCCGTCGGCTCTGGCTGTGAGGCCTGTTACCACATCTGCCAGCGCATAGAGCATTCCGCCATGGACCATGCCCATCAGGTTTGTCACGCCATGGGTGATCTTCATGCTGATCTCACTGCATTCCGGGGAGATCTTTTCAATCTTCATATTTGTATATCCCATAAATGGATTGTGTTTTACATACTCGTCCGGGTCGAGGACGTTCCATGTTTCTTTCATGATTTTTCCTCCTTCTGCGTTCCGGCAGTGTCAATAATCCCATCGACACTGCTGATCTGGAATAGATTTTTGCCCGCTACTGTAAAGGTGCCGCACCGTTACAAGCGCTGTATATTTCCAGACAGGATTTTACCATACCGGCAGTCTTCATGCAAGCCCCCCCGGTGCGATTTGATTCCCCGATGCGATTTAGTCCACATCCGATACACATTCTGGAACGATACCGCTCCCGGGCTGAACCGTTACAAATCTCTTTCGATCCTGAGGGAGACCGCATCTGCGGTCTCCTCTTTTAATCTATCCTTCGTTAGGGATTGGGTGCCAGAAGTCCAGCCGTTCTCAGATTTGCAAGTAATTCATTAAACTGATTTACCACGTTCTCCGAGTCTGTGGCATTTGCCACCGGAGCGGCCGCTGTCACTGTCCCTGCGGGACCTGTCGGACCGGTTGGCCCCTGTGGACCCATCGCACCTGTCGCTCCCACTGCTCCTGCCGGACCCATCGGGCCCATCGGACCTGTCGCTCCCACTGCTCCTGCCGGACCCATCGGACCCATCGCACCTGTCGCTCCCGGCGCTCCTGCCGGACCCATCGGGCCCATCGGACCTGTCGCTCCCGGCGCTCCTGCCGGACCCATCGGGCCCATCGGTCCCATCGGGCCTGTCGCTCCCGGTGCTCCGTCAAATCCCGGAAACCCCTGTGGACCTCTCGGTCCTTCAGGACCCGGGCATCCCTGAGGGCCTCTCGGACCCTGCGGTCCCCGGCAGCAGCAGGTTCCGTGTCTCCAGCCATATCCCCAGCCGCTTCCGCAATTTCCGCCACAGCCGCCTCTTCTGTTTCCTCCGCAGCCACCTCTTCCATCTCCGCCACAGCCCTGCGTTCCGTCCCAGCGGTCTCTTCCGTCTCGGCCGCAGCAACAGTTCCCATCCCAGTGTCCTCTCTCGTCTCCGCCCCGGCAGCTCTCTGCTCTGCAGTCCTCGTTCTCCCAGAAATCATATCCACAATTACGCATGATCAATTCCCCTTTCAGCATATTTTCCTGGCGGACATCCCATACAGGTTGTTCGCTTACTATAATCTATGCTGCCCGTCCGAAACTGCTACTTCTGCGATTTTTTGTCCAAAACTCCTGCTGTCACCTCACTGTCTCCGTTCAATTTGCTGTGTTTTTCTTTTCTCAAAATATTTCCTGTTTAACTGGCATGTCTCCGTCCCCGGCCGGCACCTCTCCGCCAGCTCATTATACCGTTCCGCCGTTTTCCATTCCCCCAGCCTGTCATAGCAGACACACATCTGCAGATATGGAACATATCCCCGGCACTCCGGCATCACAAAACCGTCCTCCCCTGTCAACTTTCCGGCCTGAACTGCCTGCCCGTACCAGAAAATTGCGTCGCGATAGCGCTTGGCCGAGAAGAACCACCATCCGAGATCACAGCAGAGCTCCGGCTTCGGGATCCCCTCAGAAAGTCCGGAAAGCAGGAACTTTAGTGCCCGGTCCCGATCTCCGATCCGGTACATACAGTACGCCCCATGCCTGCAGGCATCCACCCGGTCTTCCCGCCAGCCATCCGGCAGTTCCAGATATTCCGAAAATACGGAAGCAGCATCCCGGTATCTTCTGTGATAATATAATTCCTTTCCATAATAATACTGATCCCGCGGAGATAATTTTCCATTCTCCCGGAGCATCTGCTCAAATATCCGAAGATTCCTGTCCGGATCCCCTGTCCCCACTTTCCGGTGCTCGATCATGATATCTTCCCGCACTACTTTTCCAAAGGGTTCCACCGCCTCATGGATGCGCCCTTTCCACACTGCTTTTCCGCCCCGTCTTAAAAGGCGTTCTCTATAAAAGAAAAATGACGGTGCGCCATCCCCGTCATATCCAACCGCGTATTTCATCATCACTACATCCGGCCATTCCATATCCAGCCGTCTTTTCAGATCCATCAGTTTTCTCCACTCTTCCTGCCTTATCACATCATCTGCATCCAGCCAGAACAGGTAATCCCCCGTTCCCTTGGAAAACGCGAAATTTCTCGCCGCTGCAAAGTCATCCTTCCATTTAAAATCATAAACCTTGTCCGTAAAAGAAAATGCGATCTCCTTCGTCCGGTCCGTAGATCCCGTGTCCACAATTATGATCTCATCCGCAAATCCCCGCACGCAGGACAGGCATCTTCCGAGGACCTTTTCCTCATTGCGCACGATCATGCATAGACTGATGGATGCCATTATTTCTCCCTCTTTGTCCTGTTTCTTCAATTTAATATATGATAGATTCTCCAATCTGCTATTCTCCCAGACGCAGCTGCAGGCAGATCCTATTACAGGTGAAACTACATTCCTGCCGAACCTACCGCAGCCATCTGTGAACAGGGATTTCCTGTGGCACAAAAAGGCGCTGATCTGCCATGACCTCTCAGCCATACGCAAACCAGCGCCATTTACACTTCACTTTTTAACAAGCCAGACCGGTCCCGATTTTACTGTCCCTATTCCGCGTCTGCCACATAAGCCACAGCAATATCTTCGTAGCCATCTGTAGATGGGATCTCAAAATAAACTTCCTTGCCCGGATTCTTATATGTCATATTGATATCCATCTTATAGTTCATCTCATCAGCTTCGGATGTTGTATGATCTGTGACACTCATTCCGTAGTCCATAAACATCTTCATAGCCTCGCAATAGCCATCTTTGTTGACCGTCATCTCGCCGTTCGACTCATTGATCTTCATGTCCAGAGTGACCCCAAGCTCCTCGTAGGTCTCTGCGGTCGCGCTGGTAACTGCGGTCAGGATCTCGTTGATCTTCTGGTCATCAATAGTGAATGCAAGTTTCCTTGTGTCACCGCTTGTATACATTCTCAAGCCTTTGACAACATCCGTATCCAGATCCATGTTGATCTGTGTGGCCTGAGCTTTCGCAGCTTCCAGATCCATGGCCTGCCTGTACTTGATGCCCATAGTGTTCACATACATGTATCCGTCTGTGTAGAACATATCGATCGGCACTGCGGTTCCAAGCGTATCCGCGGTACCCTTGCATACAAACTGCATGTCTCCGTTCGCGTCCTCTTTCATCATCAGCTTCATATTCATGGACATATCAATATCCTGTCCGAGATAAGACATGGTGATCGTACAGTCCACATCAATATTCGCGCTCGGGAGAGACTCGCTAATCTGCTGTGCTTCCTCATAGACCTTCAGCGCCTCCGGATCGTTCTCCGCGACAGCGATCGGAACTGCCTTTACCTGGGTAACACCATTTACGCTCCAGGCACCATTTTTATCGATCTCATATCCGTCCGCATGACCCGTATTTGTCTGCGCATATCCGGCATTCATCTGCAGATAACCGGAATTTCCGAAATAATAGCACTGTGCCCAGCCATCATGATCACCATCGATCCAGTCCCAGCCGTTCCGGCAGTAGGAACCGTCATCGTTCTCATACCACCAGCCGTTCATATCCTCGTGCCATTCGCCCGCGAATGCTGGGAAGGACAGTGCCATTGCTAACGGCATCGCTGCAGTAAGGATCATTTTCCACTTTTTCATAAGAGAGACCTCCTTAAAATTCAACAACCGCATCGGTCATCTGCACAAGTTTCCAGATGCCGGAGCGCCTGTTCTGTCACCCATCTGTTCATATACTTCCGTGAGTTCCATATCTCAAGTATAGCAGTTCAACCATGCAATCGCAAACCATTTTTGCTGTAGACTTCTTACGTTTTCTTTAACTGCAAAAATCCGGCAAAGCGCTTCTGCACGCTCTGCCGGATTCAATCTCTTTTCTTTATTCCAGATATGACTGCTCTGCCTGTATCACTGCGTAATAACTATCCCATTTCTCTGAGATCAGGTTCGCGATCCCCTGTTTTACCTCTTCGTTCGTTTTCCCATACTGGAATGGAACCACCGCGTCGAAAATCAGGTTCGTATGAGTCGTCCCCTTGACCATGCGGAAATCATGGATGGTGACGCCCGGAAAATGTTCGTTGATCATGTCAACAACTTCCTTTTTTGTCTCATTGATCGCCTCGTTATTCACCACGATCGGATCCATGTGGATCACGGCCTCACAGCCAAGTTTTTCATTCAATTCCTTCTCGATCCGATCGATCACGTCGTGGATCTCAAAGATATCGCAATCCCCTGACACTTCCCCGTGGAGGGAGATCATGCGTCTCCCCGGGCCGTAATCGTGGACCACTAGATCATGGATCCCAAGGATCTCAGGATGAGCCATAACGATCGTCCTGATCTCATTTACAAATTCTCTGGAAGGCGGTTCTCCGAGAAGCGGATTCAGGGTATCCTTCGCCGCGCTAAATCCGGCATACAATACAAAGCATGCCACAAGGCAGCCGCACCATCCATCGATACTAATTCCTGTCACATGGGCCACCGCCATGGAGATCAGAACCGCCGTTGTCGCGATGGAATCGCTCATACTGTCCATAGCCGTCGCTTTCATGGTCTCCGACTGGATCTTTTTGCCGACTGCCCGGTTGTAAAAGCACATGTATCCCTTTACACAGATGGAGACCACAAGGATCCCTACCGCCAGGGCACCTGTCTCCACCGGCTCTGGATGAAAGATCTTCTCTATGGAAGTTTTGAAAAGCTCGACCCCCATGAGAATGATGACCATGGAAACTCCAAATCCGGAGACATACTCGATGCGCCCGTGTCCAAAGGGGTGGTCCGCGTCAGCCTTCATACCGGAAAATTTAAATCCCACAAGAGAGATAAAGGATGATCCTGCATCTGACAGGTTATTGAATGCATCCGCCGTAATAGCGATGGATCCACTGATCACACCCGCCAGATATTTTCCGGCAAACAGAAAAACATTGAGCGCGATGCCCACAATACTGCAGAGCATGCCGTAGGCACGGCGCACATCGCTGTCCCCGAATTGATCCCTGTTTTTAATAAATAAGCCGGACAGTATCGTAATCATGTAAAACACCTCCATCGGTCCGCACACTTGCCGCGCCAAGCCAAAAATCAAGAAATTGTAATTCAGGTCTTCTCACATTCAGCACAGAAAGCCCATCGGCCCGCCGAATCGCTACAAGTTGCTTTCTTCTAACCATCTGTATACTCAAACAGCGAGGAAAAACATGATCTTTCATGTTCTCCTCGCTGTTCTTATATGCCTCAGCATACGAAAAAGTTCCTGCTTCCAGAAAGCTTTCCGATATATTTATTTGTCAAAATACCGATCACTCATCGACATCCTGTGTATCATCCTCGTTGAGAATGATTTTATCTGCTTCCTCAAGCGGAGCATCCGTCTCCTCCTGCGGCTCTTCAGCAGCCGGTGCTTCCTGCTCCTGGATCTTATCCTCGATCTCGCCTGTGCTGAGCTTGATATTGCGGTAACGCTTCATTCCGGTACCAGCCGGGATCAGCTTACCGATAATAACATTCTCTTTCAGACCGATCAGGTGATCGACCTTACCGTTGATCGCTGCCTCAGTAAGAACCTTTGTGGTCTCCTGGAAGGATGCGGCAGATAAGAAGGAATCGGTTGCAAGGGATGCCTTTGTGATACCGAGCATGACCTGTTTGCCCTCTGCCGGCTGTTTGCCTGCAGCGATGAGCTCCTCGTTCATCTCGTTGAAATCAAGAACATCCATGGATACGCCCGGAAGAACATCGGAATCGCCGCTCTCCTCGACACGGATCTTCTTTAACATCTGACGCACGATCATCTCGATATGCTTATCGTTGATCTCTACACCCTGTAAGCGGTAAACACGCTGTACCTCACGGATCATGTAATCCTGTACGGCACGAACGCCCTTAACCTTTAACAGGTCGTGCGGGTTGATGCTACCCTCTGTAAGAACGTCGCCGGCCTCGAGAACCTGTCCGTCCGCAACTTTGATTCTGGAACCATAGGGGATCAGATAAGTCTTGGAGTTTCCTGTCTCCTGGTCCGTAACGATGATCTCACGTTTTTTCTTTGTATCTTTAATTGTAACAACACCACCGAATTCAGCGATGATCGCAAGTCCCTTCGGGCGTCTGGCCTCGAAAAGCTCCTCGACACGGGGAAGACCCTGTGTGATATCGCCGCCGGCAACACCGCCGGAGTGGAATGTACGCATGGTCAGCTGTGTACCAGGCTCACCGATGGACTGTGCGGCAATGATACCAACAGCCTCTCCGACCTGTACCGGCTGGCCTGTCGCCATGTTTGCGCCGTAGCACTTGGAGCAGACACCGATATGGCACTTACATGTCAGGACTGTACGGATCTTAACAGTATTTCTGCCGAGCTTCTCAAGAACCTTGATAACGGCTGCGGCACGTTTCGGTGTACACATATGGTTAGCCTTAACAACAACTTCTCCGGTATCCGGATCTGTGATCGTCTCAGCGATATATCTGCCTGTCAATCTCTCCTGCAGCGTCTCGATGGTCTCTTTACCGTCCGTAAAGCCCTCGATCTCCATGTACGGGATCGTTCCCTTGCTTTCACAGCAGTCTGTCTCACGGATGATAAGGTCCTGGGATACGTCAACAAGACGTCTTGTCAGGTAACCGGAGTCGGCTGTACGAAGAGCGGTATCGGACATACCTTTTCTCGCACCATGTGCGGAGATGAAGTACTCAAGTACGTCAAGACCTTCACGGAAGTTGGACTTGATCGGGAGTTCGATCGTGTGACCGGTCGTATCCGCCATGAGTCCTCGCATACCGGCAAGCTGCTTGATCTGCTTATCGGAACCACGGGCTCCGGAGTCCGCCATCATGAAGATGTTGTTGTATTTATCAAGACCTGTCAGAAGGTCATGTGTCAGCTGGTCATCGGTTGCTTTCCATACATCGATAACTTCTTTGTAACGCTCTTCCTCTGTGATAAGACCACGGCGGAAGTTCTTAGCGATACGGTCAACGGTAGCTTCTGCATCTGCAAGGAGCTGCTTCTTTGTTGCCGGGACAGTCATATCGGAAATGGATACGGTCATAGCTGCTCTTGTGGAGTACTTGTAACCGATCGCCTTGATATCGTCCAGGGTGATCGCTGTCTGGATCGCTCCGTGTGTATTGATGACTTTCTCGAGGATCTGCTTTAACTGTTTCTTCTTTACGAGGAAATCGATCTCCGGCTTTAACTCGTTGCCCGGGATCGTTCTGTCTACAAATCCAAGATCCTGTGGGATGATCTCGTTGAAGAGGATACGTCCGACAGTTGTATCAACGATACCAGTCATTGTTCTTCCATCCGGAAGAGTCTTTGTCACACGGACTTTGATTCTTGCGTGAAGAGTAACGGCACCGTTCTCATATGCAAGAAGTGCTTCGTTCGGGCTCTTGAAGAACATTCCCTCGCCCTTTGCGCCCGGTCTCTCCTGTGTCAGATAGTAGATACCGAGAACCATATCCTGGGAAGGAACGGCTACCGGACCACCATCAGACGGCTTTAACAGGTTGTTCGGGGAGA
>ERZ836939.3932-NODE-3932-length-11832-cov-2.943109_pt1 | contig 11832 bp, 8 predicted proteins | sample MGYA00519912_ERZ836939 | MGnify/ENA primary metagenome ERZ836939 (study PRJEB31850, sample SAMEA3708810) | human gut metagenome | biome: human gut; feature: human-associated habitat; material: faeces | place: China | collected 2014 ... | reverse complement strand
CTGACCGTCGTTGTTGAACTGAGAGAACACGATGTTCCAGATCTCGATATACCGGTCGCAGTCGCAGCCCACGGTGCAGCCGGGCTTGCCGCAGCCGTATTTCTCGCCGCGGTCGTAGTAGATCTCGGAGCAGGGGCCGCACGGACCGCTGCCGTGCTCCCAGAAGTTGTCCTCCTTGCCGAAGCGGAAAATACGCTCCGGAGCGATGCCGATCTCGTTGTGCCAGATGTTCCATGCCTCGTCGTCATCGAGATAGACGCTCGGGTACAGCCGGTCGGGGTCGATGCCGACCCAGTCGGGGGAGGTCAGAAATTCCCACGCCCAGTGGATGGCTTCGCGCTTGAAGTAATCGCCGAAGGAGAAGTTGCCGAGCATTTCAAAGTAGGTGCCGTGGCGCGCCGTTTTGCCGATGTTTTCGATATCGGGCGTGCGGATGCACTTCTGGCAGGTCGTCACGCGGCGGCGCGGCGGCTCTTCTTCCCCGGTGAACCATGTTTTCATGGGGCTCATGCCGGCGTTGATGAGCAGAAGCGAGGGGTCGTTGCGGGGGATCAGCGAGAAGCTGGGCAGACGCAGATGACCTTTTGTCTCAAAGAAGGAGAGATACATCTCCCGCAGCTCATTGAGTCCGAAATTTTTCATACTAACCTCCAAAAAACAAATACACCCCGCCCCCGAAAACAGGGGCGGGGAAAAACATTCCACGCGGTACCACCCTGATTGCGGCTTTAAGCGCTGACGCCAGCCGTATCTCGTGCGCCCGATAACGGAGGCGGACCGCCGCGCTCTTCGCGCGAAGGCTCAAAAGTGGCTGCCGCGGCGCCGGACGAGGGGCTTTCAGCCTCCCCCTCTCTCTGTAGACCGTATCAGCGCGGCTTGCTTCGTCATAGCCCAAAAATCTTATACATTCTATCACGAAATATCCGCTTGTCAACCGGGAAAATGACTCTTTCCGGCGGTTTTTCCGTACAGGAAAAACATACTGCTTGCTATCATCGCGCAAAAGTGTTACCTTTATAAAGGGTTTTTATGCCTCTGATACGTTTATACTAACCCGGAGGTGGGGAAAAATGCCCAACTGCGATGCCGGACTCGTTTCCGTTCTCATGAGCGTATATAACGGCGCCCCCACGCTCGAAAAGGCGGCGGCGTCCGTTCTGGCGCAGACGTACCGCAATCTGGAGCTCATCCTCTGCGACGACGCCTCCACGGACGATACATGGCGCATCATGCAGCGTATTGCCGCGCAGGATGCGCGCGTCACGATCTTCCAAAACAAAACGAATCTCGGTCTCGGCGCTTCGCTCAACGAGTGCCTTGCGCGCGCGCAGGGCGCATATATCGCCCGGCAGGACGCCGACGATGTTTCCGACTCTGACCGGATCGAGCGGACGATGGACTTTCTGCTCTCGTCCGGCGCGCCCTACGCCGCGTGCGGCGTGCGCGTTTTCGACGATACCGGCGTATGGAGCACGCGGCAGTTTCCGCAGAAGATCACGAAGCACATCATCGCGCAGAAGAATCCCTTCTTCCACCCGACGATGCTCTTCCGCCGCGCCGTTCTCGAGAGCGTGAACGGCTACAGCACCTCCCCCGAAACGCGCCGCACGGAGGATTATGATCTCGTCATGCGGCTTGCCGCCAACGGCGTGATCGGGGAAAACTTGCAGGAGATCCTTTACTCGGTGTACGAACCGCAGGAAGCCTATCTCCGTCACAATGCCAGGACCCGCATGCATGAGGTTCGCGTCCGCGCGCGCGGACTGCGCGCGATGGGCTCCCCGGCTTCGGATTACATCTATCTTGTCAAACCGCTCATCATGGCGTGCGTTCCGCGCGGCATGATGCGCTCGGTAAAGCGGCTGCAGTGGAAGCTGCAGAGCCGCGATACGAAAAAGTGAGGAATACCGGATCATGGCATTCAACAAAGGCTACGTAAAAGAAAAAATGGAGGGCTTTCGCCGGTTCACGCCGCTGCTGCGCGAGCTTGTGGTGCGCGACATCAAGGTGCGCTACCGCCATTCCGCGCTGGGGCTCGTGTGGACGGTGCTCAACCCGCTGCTGATGATGGTCGTCATCACGATCGTCTTTTCCACGCTCTTCAAGCAGAATATCCCGAATTTCCCGATCTATTATCTTTCGGGCTCGCTCATCTTTGCGTTCAATTCGGAATCGACGACGACCGCGCTCAACTCGATCATATCCAACGCCTCCCTCATCAAAAAGGTCTATATCCCGAAGTACCTTTTCCCGCTCTCGAATGTGCTTTCGGGGCTTGTGAATCTCGGGTTTTCGCTCATTGCGATGTTCATCGTGATGCTCATTACCGACGCGCCGTTCCACGCGACGCTCCTGCTGCTCCCGATCCCCATTTTCTATACGTTCCTCTTCTCCGTCGGGCTCGGCATCCTGCTCTCGGCGGTCACGGTGTTTTTCCGCGATATCGCGCATTTCTACAGCGTGTTCATTCTCGCGTGGACATACTTCACGCCCATCTTCTACCCCGTGGAGATCCTGCCAGACGCCGTGATGAAGCTCATGCAGATCAACCCGATGTACCATCTTGTCACCTACATGCGTTCCATCGTGCTCTACGGCGTGTTCCCCAGTCTGAAGGAAAACCTTCTCTGCCTGTGTCTGGGGCTTTTGATGCTCGCGCTGGGGCTTTTCGTATTTTATAAAAAGCAGGACAAGTTCGTCCTGTATGTCTGAGCGGAGGTGCGCCATGGGCAGCGTTATTAAAGTCAACGATGTTTCGATGATGTTCAATCTCAGCTCGGAGAAGATCGACAGCATCAAGGAATATTTCATCAAGGTCGTGCGCCGGGAGCTCCATTTTCAGGAGTTCTGGGCGCTGCGGGACATATCGTTCACGCTCGAAAAGGGCGATTCTCTCGGCATCGTCGGGCTGAACGGCTCCGGCAAGAGCACGCTTTTGAAAATCGTCTCCGGCATTTTGAAGCCGACCAAGGGCACGGTGGAGACCTACGGCAGCATTGCGCCCCTCATCGAGCTCGGCGCGGGCTTTGACGCCAACCTTTCCGCGCGCGAGAACATCTATCTCAACGGCGCGATCCTCGGCTACAGCCGCGCGTATATGTCCGAGCGGTTTGACGAGATCATCGAGTTTGCCGAATTGCAGGACTTTGTGGACACCGCCGTGAAGAACTATTCCTCCGGCATGGTGGCGCGTCTCGGCTTTGCCATTGCGACGATGAACGTGCCGGACATTCTCATCATCGACGAGATCCTCGCCGTCGGCGACTATAAATTTCAGGAGAAGAGCTTCGCGCGCATGCAGGAGATGATCGCCTCCGGCGCAACGGTCGTTTTCGTCTCCCACTCGATCGAGCAGGTGCAGAAGATCTGCAAAAAGGCTCTCTGGCTCGAGCACGGCCATATGCGCATGCTCGGCGACGCGGACGCCGTGTGCGGGGAGTATATGCGCGCATGAGTACCGCCGCACCGAAGAAAAAGCGCGTCCTTTTTATCATCAACCAGTTCTTCAGGGGCGGCGCGGAAACGGCGCTCGTGAATCTCCTGCGCACGATGGACAGCGCGCGCTTCGACGTCGATCTTCTCATCTTTGATATGATCGACCTGCCGGGCAGTCTCTCCCTCATACCGGAGATACCGGACTGGGTACACGTCATCAACGTGGCCGAAAACGAAAAAAAGACCGCGTTCGTGAAAAAGGCCGTCTTCAAGCTTGAGCGGAAGCTCACCGGCACGCAGCCGTTCCGCCGCGGCGCCATCCGCTATCTGCAAAACCAATACTACGACGCCGCCATTTCCTACGGCGAGTGGTTTTCGAGCGCGCTCTGCGCGCGCTATGCCGCGGCACGGCGCAAATATGTCTGGATCCACGCAGACATGGACAAGGCCGCCTTTCTCCACCCGGACATCCTGCGCTTTGAAGCGCAGTTCGACGGCTTTCTCTTCGCCTCCCGCCACTCGATGGAGGGGGCGGTGAAAAAATATCCGCAGCTTGCCTCCCGCTCGGCCGTGCTTCCGAACCGCGTGGACAGCGAGAAGATCATCGCCATGAGCGAGGAAGCGCTGCCCGTCTCTCTGCCGGAGGACGGTCTGCCGCTGCTCGTGACGGTCGCAAACGTGCGTGAGGAGAAAAACCATCTGCGGCAGGTCGCGGCGATGCAGCGGCTCTTTTCCGATGGGCTGCGGTTTCGCTGGGTGAACATCGGCTCGCTTGCCAACGCCCCGCTCGTGGAAAAGCTCCGGCTTGCGGTGCGGGATGCGGGGCTTGAAGACTATTTCACGCTGACCGGCCCGCTCGACAACCCCTACGGCGTGATGCGCCGCGCCGACGCCGTGTGCGTCCTCTCCGACCATGAATCGTGGTCGATGGTCATCACGGAAGCAAAGGCGCTCGGCGTGCCGGTGATCGCAACGCGCACCTCCGGCGCGCTCGAACAGATCGAACACGGCAAAAACGGCGTCCTCTGCGGCTTTTCCGATGAAGAGATCGCCGAAAGCCTCCGCGCCTTTCTCACCGGCGGCGCGGCGGAGACGATGCGCCGGGACGCGAAACTTCCAGCCGCCGAAACATCCCGGGACACACTGGAAGCGCTATTGGAAAACGACACGAAAAAGGCTCTCTATGTATTCGACGATATAAACTACGCGAGCGGCGCCCGCGCCGCGGCGCTCGCGCAGGCGCGCGCCGTGTCCGGCGTAGCGGAGGTATGGCTCTATTCCGCTGAGCCGTGCCGGGACGCCGCGCTCCGACAGGAGTTCCGGCTGCTTGAGATCCCCGACGGTGGGGGGCTGCGGCTGCTCTCGCGCCCGACGCGGCAGGTGCTGCGCGACGGGGACGTATCCCTCGCCGGAAAGCTTCTCCGGCTCGCCTACGCGGTGCTCGCGCACATCGGGCTCGAGTCTGTGCTGCCGAAAGCGCTGCTGCGGCGGAACATGGCCGCGGCGTTTGAGACCTTCGATACGCTCTTCGTCGTGAGCGAGGCCTCCAAAATGCGGGAATTTGTCTCCCGCTGCCGCCATCCGGGAAAGATCCAGTGGATCCATACGGACTACGCCGTCTGGCGGGAGCTGAACGAATGGACGCGCGCCGTTACGAAAAACGACGCCGCGCTCTATCGGCGGTTCGATGCGATCGTCTGTCTCAACAGGACGCTGCGCGAGAAGTTTCTCGCCGTATATCCGCAGTTTGCGGACAAGACGCTCGCCGTGCCGAACCCGGTGTTCCGCGCGGAGATACGCGAGCGCGCCAAAGCGCCGCTCACGGTACCGGTGGACGAGCGGGTCTGCAATCTCATCACCATCGGGCGGCTCGAGCGCGAAAAGCGCTATGACCGGCTGCTCGATATCGCCGCGGAGCTGAAAAAGCGCGGCTTTGCGTTCCATTGGTACTTTGTCGGCGACGGGCCGCTGCGGGACGAGCTGGAGCGGCAGCGCGAACAGCTCGGTCTCGAAGAGTGCGTGACGCTGACCGGGTATATGGAAAATCCCTGCCCGCTGCTGAAAAGGTGCAGCGCTCTTGTGCTCTTTTCCGAGTATGAGGGCACGCCCGTCACGATCGACGAGGCCAAAACGCTCGGCGTGCCGGTCATCGCCAACGACGTCGGCGGCGTAAGGGAGATGCTCGAAGATGGGCGGTACGGCAAAATTACAAGCGACGACAACGGCTTCATCAAACTTATCACTCAGCTATAGAAGGAGATCCAAGGATGGCGAAAATTATTTTTACGGTCGACAACATAAACTACAAAGGCGGCGGACATTTCGCCACGTTTAAGATCGCCAACTATCTTTGCAGCTGCGGCCACGGGGTCATTTTGTACTCTCCCGTTAAAGCGGAAGCATCGGTGCGCGCGGAGCTTGCTGACGGAATCGTGGTCTCACAAAGAGCCTCTTTTTCCGATGCCGACTATATCGTCGTTCCGTTTGAGAATTCAGCCTTCTTTGAAAAAATCGCAAACCTCAAAACCCGCGCAAAGAAGATCCAGTGGATACACATCGATTACGACGTCTGGAAGAACGTCGTGCAGGACGATACGGAGCGCAGAAGGCGGCTGCTCACAGCCTATGACAGGATCGTTTTTGTTTCGGAACATAACCGGAACAACTTTTTGAAGTATTTCCCCGAACACGCAGAAAAAAGCACGGTAGTATACAATTTCGTAGATTCTGACAAAATCCGCGCTATGGCAGCCGATGCAGTCGATGCGGAACTTTTCTCTAAGAAAACGTCCAATTCGCTGACCGTTGTTCTGCCCGGACGGCTGGAAGAGCAGAAAGCCTTTCACCGGATGCTGGACGCCGCCAAAGTACTGAAAGAGCGTGGATTGAATATTGAATGGCTGATTTTAGGACGCGGATATGAATACGATTCCCTTCTGCAGAAGAAGGAGCGCTACGGTCTGGACAATGTGCATTTTCTCGGCTTTCGGCAAAACCCGTATTCCTACATGAAGGCCGCCGACGTAACGGCGATTTTATCGGAATACGAAGGTCTCGCTCTCACCGTAGCAGAGAGCCTTACCGCCGGAACGCCGGTGCTGTCCACCCGCACCGGAGGTGTGGCGGAATTGCTTCCGGACGAATACGGCTGGATTATAGAAAATGACCTTTTGTCGATTATAGACGGAATGACCGCCATTTACGATGACCGGAAATTGCTGGAAGAAAAGAGAAATGCTCTTCGCTCCTATGCGTACAACAACGAACGAATCAAAGAAAGTCTGGACGCACTTTTCCAGACCTCCGAAGAAAGAGGCCGCGCCGTGATGCACACACAAACTATCTACTCCTCTAAAACGCCGGATATTTCCGTCATTATCCCGGTATACAACACCGCTGACTATCTCCCGGAGTGCCTTGACTCTGTGGTGGGACAGACTTTCGATAGCTTTGAGATCATTATCGTTAATGACGGCTCGACAGACAAGTCGCAGACGATCATCGATGACTATGTATATCAGTTTTCTGACCGTATCCGGGCGTTCACCATACCGAACGGCGGGCTGGGCAACGCGCGCAATTACGGTATCGGCAAAGCCCGCGGAAAATATCTCGCATTCGTTGATTCCGACGATTTTATCCACTGCGATATGCTCAAAAAAATGTATGAAGCCGCACGGCAGCACAATGCCGACTGCGTGATGGCGGATTATATCGCCTTCTGGGACGACGGGCGGCAAGAGCACGTCCGCTCCGTTGAGTTTCCCGACGCCGGACGGCCGGATATTATGAAATACTCCGCCAAGTACGGCACAGTGAATATCTGCACAAAGCTGGTCGCGCGCGAGCTTTTCGATATCATCCGCTTCCCTGCCGGATTCTACGAGGATCTCGCCACGACGCCGATCCTTCTGAGCTGGGCCAAAAACGTCTCCTATCTCCGCGAGGGGCTCTATTTCTACCGCCAGCGCGTCGGTTCCATCACGTCGATAAAATCCGGCGACAAGCGCCTGCTCGACTGCTATGCCGCGTGGGATCGTATCCGCGAACACGCCAACCCTCTCTTTGAAAAGGAAATACAGTTTGCGGTATACTGGAGCCTCAACTTTTTCTGCACCAATTTTCTCGATGACTTCACAAAGCAGTCCAAGGAATACTATGACCGGAACCGGGACTATTTCCGCGGAAACGCTTATATTGCCGACGCGATCCGTGAAGAGACATTTCTGGATTTTGAGCATCTGGACACGATCCCGAAAATCATCCATTACTGCTGGTTCGGCAACGGGGAGAAAAGCGAGCTCATTCAAAAATGCATGGATTCATGGAAGAAGTACGCCCCGGATTTTGAGATCATGGAGTGGAATGAATCCAATTGCAACATTCACACAAACCGATATGTGGAAGAAGCGTACGAAAAGAAGCAGTATGCCTTTGTTTCCGATTATTTTCGGTTAAAGGCGCTGTACGATCACGGTGGCGTTTACATGGATACAGACATGGAACTTCATCAGCCGCTGGAAAGTTTTCTCTATGCGAAAGCGTTCTTTGCTTTTGAAACGCCTCTCTTCATTCACGCCGGTATTTTGGGTGCCGAAAAAAACTGCGGGCTCATTGGTGAACTGCGGCGCTCGTATGAAGAAGACACTTTCGATCTGACAGAGTGTCCCGGAGAGGACTTCACGATCCCACGCCGTCTTACGCAGCTTCTCATCAAACGGACGAACCTGCAATTGAACGGAAAATCACAGCTTTTGGAAGGCAACATCCGTGTATTCAGCGCCAATCGTATGACTGTGAATATGCACGACGGGAGATGTGTCTGCGAGCACCATTACGAGGGCAGTTGGCTAAGAAAGGATAATGGTCCAGCTCCGGATTATACATACGAAGTTTTGAAGCACTACTTCACATGGGATCTGCTGCACGGAGACAACGACATATCTCTCCCCGGTGATACGGCGCAGCTTCTAACATACTACAAAAGCGAATGCGATCGCTACGAAAACTCCACCTGTTGGAAGATCACCAAGCCGCTCCGCATTCTCGGAGATTTTCTGAAAAAGATTTTCCGACGCAATGAAGTCTCCTGACCGAAACGCATTATCGGAGTACAGGTTATGAAAAAAAGCAAAAACTATCTCGCATTGCCGGCCATCGTTCTGGCTGCGCTTTATCTCACCTTTCTGGTCAACCTCCATACGCTCGAAACCTCATTGCAGAGAGTCTTTATCTTCTGCTATTTTGTGGTCATGGGCGTGCTGGCATTCTTTTTGAAGAGCAAATACGCCGAGGGAAAGCCGTTCCCGCTCCAAAGCCGGATCGCCGCGGCGCTGCTCGCCGCGCTGCTCGTCGGCGCGGGCTGGAACACGTTCCTGCCGCATGTGCGCTTCCCGCTGGAAGGCTCGCACATGTACGCGCTCTGGGAAAAGCTGCTCTATACGCTCGGCGCGTGGTGCGTTGTGTTCTACTTTGCGCAGCTCGCGCTGCTGTTTCTCGCCCGCCCCATGGAAAAACGCGGCTGGACGGAGCGACAGAAAGTGCTCGCCTTTCTTCTCATGGGAAACTTTGTGTTTCTCTTTTTCACGAGCGAGCGCATCCAGCCGACGCATCTGACGCAGGGCTTTCTCCTGCTGCTGACGGTCGCTTCCGTCTGGTGCTTCAACCGGAAGAGCGGCTGTATGGAAAAGTACCGCACAAAGGGCTCCCGTGCCGCCATTGGGATAATCGCCGTTTATGCCTCGCTTGCGAGCTTCGCGCAGCGGTTTTTTCTGGACGGCAACACAAGGATGCACTTTTCGCTGCCGGGGCTTTTCTATGTGCTAAGCGGCATTCTCTGGTTCATCCCCGTTATCCGGCTGCTGCTGTTCGCGCTGGAATGGCTCTCCGCCCGCCCCCGCACGTTGCCGAAGCCGGGAAGCCGCCGCCGTGCGTGGTGGACGCTCTTTGCCGTGCTGGCCGTGTGTCAGCTGGCCGTTTTGTGGATCCTGTGGCCGGGCGGCTTCCCGGCGGACGCCATCGACCAGCTTTCGCAGGCGACGGGGCTTTACGGCATCAACGACTGGCATCCGGTGATGCACACGCTGCTGGAAAAGCTCATTTTGACCGTCATTCCGCAGGCCGGTGCGATCACTGCCGTGCAGATGCTCCTTTTCACATGGCTGCTGACAGCCATTTTGATGATCGGGTACGACAGCGGCATTCCCCTCCGGCGGCTGACATTTCTCGGCGCGGTGATCGAGCTTCTGCCGAATCAGGCGCTCTCGGCGTCGAACGTACTCAAGGATTTTCCGTTCACGCTCGCGCTTTTATGGGGGCTTTATCTGCTTGCGCTGCCGGCGATGAAAAAGCCGCAGAGCAGGAAGTTCGGGTTTTATGTGTGTCTGACTGTAGATATTTTTCTCATCTGCACGCTGCGGCACAACGGCGTTGTGCCGGGTCTGGCCGTTGCAGTACTGTGCATCGTTCTGACGCTGAAAAACCATGCCGCTCTAAAATGGAGACCCGCCGTCTCGGCGCTGACCGCCGTGGTGCTTCTCGCGGTGTATAAGGGGCCGGTATTCACGGCGCTTGGCGTTGCGCCGAACGGCATGTCCCCATATACGACCATGATGTGCGCCGCAGGCTCCTGCATCAACAAGGAGCTCCCGCTCTCGGAGGAGAGCGAGCAGATCATGGAAAAGGCGCTGCCGCTGGAGGACTGGGGCGAATATTACTCTCGCTTTGTGGGACATGATCCCTATTACTGGGGCCGTCCGGCAGGCTCCGCGCCGTATAAGATCTCTGATATCACCGCCCGCGACGCCTTTACGGTCTATCTGGAGGCACTGCGGAAATACCCGGACGTAGTCATCAAGGACCGTCTGGACGGCACGGACATTCTCTGGGACATCGTCCAGCCGCCCGACAGCTTCAACGCAAGATCCTTCAGCTTTGTTTCCCCATTTCCCGAAAACATGCTCCCGCTGGATACGAGCCGTCTGGACCGGCTGGACGACGGTTCGTATATAAAAACCGCTGTGCCAGCGAAAGCGTACTATTCCGCGGCAAATACTCCGATCAACAGCGCGGCGGATATGCTGCTCTGGCGCACCGGCGCTTACCTGATCGCATTTCTGGCGCTGCTTCTCTTCTGGAACAAAAATCGTATGGGGCGGCTCTGGTGGGCTGCGGTTCCCATGCTGGGGAATATCGCGGCCTCTGCTCTGGTGCTCTATCACCAGAGCTTCCGGTACGTTTATTTTGTTCAGGTGAGCGTGATGGCGCTGCTCTTTATCACCGTCGCGGTGAAGCAGAATTGGGACGGCGCACAGCCAACCGAACCCGCAAAAGAACTTTCGGATGCAGAGCCGGAAAAGGAGGACGAACATGGATAAAATTGCCGTTCTGATACCATGCTACAACGAAAGTGCCACCATCGCCAAGGTAGTGCAGGATTACCGTGCGGCGCTGCCGGATGCCGCGATCTATGTTTACGACAACAACTCCACCGACGGGACGGACGAGATCGCCCGCGCCGCCGGCGCCGTCGTGCGCTACGAGCGGCGACAGGGTAAGGGCAACGTGATCCGGACGATGTTCCGCGAGATCGATGCGGAGTGCTATCTGATGATCGACGGAGACGACACTTACCCGGCGGAGGATGCCCGTGCCATGGCGGATGGCGTACTGCGCGACGGCTACGACATGGTGATCGGCGACCGCCTTTCCTCCACATATTTCACGGAGAACAAGCGCCCGTTCCACAACAGCGGGAACGTCTTTGTGCGAAAGCTGGTCAACCGCTTTTTCGGCGGTCATGTGACGGATATCATGACCGGATACCGCGCGTTCAGTCCTCTGTTCGTCAAGAGCTTCCCGATCCTTTCCAAGGGCTTTGAGATCGAAACAGAAATGACGATCACGCGCTGGACAAAAACTTTGCGCTCACGTCGATCCCGGTCGGATACCGGGACCGCCCGGCGGGGAGTGAGTCCAAGCTGAACACTTTTTCGGACGGCTTCAAGGTTTTGCGGACGATTGCGCGGCTTTATAAGGACTACCGGCCCCTGCCGTTTTTCAGCATCATCGCCGGGATACTGATGGTCGCGGCGCTGCTCTTTCTGTGCCCGGTGCTGACGGAGTATCTGCACACCGGGCTCGTACCGCGGCTCCCGACGTTCGTGGCGGCGTGCTTTATGGCGCTGTTCTCTCTGCAGAGCTTCATATGCGGTCTGATCCTCGATACGCAGGGCAAGATGCACCGGCAGAATTTTGAGCTGCAGATGACGATTCTCTCCGGCATGTACCACGCCGCACAGACGACCGACAATGAAAAAGCGAAATAATGTCCTCCGGGCCGCCCTCTTCGCCATAAACTATGCCTTTCTCTTTTTCACGAGCGAGCGCATCCAGCCG
>ERZ836939.3931-NODE-3931-length-11834-cov-2.604635_pt1 | contig 11834 bp, 9 predicted proteins | sample MGYA00519912_ERZ836939 | MGnify/ENA primary metagenome ERZ836939 (study PRJEB31850, sample SAMEA3708810) | human gut metagenome | biome: human gut; feature: human-associated habitat; material: faeces | place: China | collected 2014 ... | reverse complement strand
AACTCACCTAAGTCGAAAAGAATTTAGTTGAATTAGAGAAAAGTTGGGTTTGAGATGATCTTTACCTTTTTATATTAATGTTAATGAAGCCTTTATGTAAAGCAACAGACAATGAAATCGACAAAGAGTATTTTTTTAGATTTATGGGAGAGATAAACTCAAGTTTATAAGTTTATTTGCTTTCGGTAAAGGAGATGAATGTATGAGAAAAAAATCAAAGAAAGCAATAAGTAGTATTTTAGTTTTGTTTGTGTTGTTTCAAATAGTATGTCCCGTTTCTTCCTATGCAATAGAAAATGGTGGACAAGAAACTCAAGAAACGACGAATGAAAGCTTAGTGATGGATGAAAACACTGGTAAAGATGAAGATAACAGTGCTCAGGATTCTTCAAAAGATGAAGAAAATATTGTTGTTATGGCTGCTCACCAAAGTGAAGACTATAAATATCTTTCTGATTTAGATTATATTACAGAAAATAATTGGTCTTATGCAGGATGGGGAGAAATCAAAAAAGACAAGAATATTGAAAATGGGCAAATCAGTTTACTTGTTGATGGAACAAGGGTCTATTTCAGTAAAGGTATGGGAGCGCATGCTTCTTCACAACTTACCTATGATGTTTCTGGTTTTTCAGGTACATATACCCGATTTGTTTCTAAAATGGGAGTCGATGCTTCTAAAAATGGTCTAGGAGAAGTTTGGTTTAGAATTTCTGCTTCAAAGGATGGAACAAATTGGGATGAACTTTATAAATCAAATCCAGTAACTTCAAAAGATAATGCCTTAGATGTAGATTTAAATATTAAAGATTATAAATATTTAAGATTATATGCAGATAAAAATGGCTCAAATGCAGTAGATCATGCTGTTTATGCAGATTCGCGAATTGTAAAAGAAAACTATGATCTTTCATCAGAACTTTTTGATGATATTAAAAAGGTATCTTACTATGATGAAATTCTTTCTAAAAATACAGTAGAAGAAAACTATAATAATCATTTCGATACAGTATTAAAAAGAGAATTTGTTAATCGCATGGGTTATTGGAATTTACAAAACAGTATCAAAGATGATGATACTGGTGAAGCTAAAGAAGCTATTAAATGGATTTTTAATGACCAAGAAAACTTACAACTATTTATTGAAACTGGAAATGTAGGAGATTCTTTAAAATGTGTTAGTCTATTAAAAGAATTATATAGTAAGCACAAAGATGATCTTAATGATCAAACACAAGGTGATGTTTATAAAAAGATGATGATTGCCTTAGCAATTGCTTATAGTACAGATAGAAACGGTTCACCGTTGAGTTTCAATATGCAACCGAATTCTTATGATGCTTTAAAAAGATATGAAATTATAAAAAACTTATACGATTCAGGTCTGTTTGCTAGAAAAGATGAATTTAGTACATACAACATGGAACTTATTCGAATGGTAATGAATGATTCTATTAGTAATGATGAAATCGATTGGTTAAGACATTACTCGCAATCACGTCATGGAACGGATCTCAATAAAGCTCTAAACCCTTATAATTATATGCATTATGTTTCACCAAACTATGCTCAAGATAAACTTTATGATGCAAACAATAAAGAAACATATGATACGAAGTATCAATTAAGTAAATATAACATTCCTTATGGATTAAATAGTGATGGAACAAAGACATCAAGAACATGGATGGTTATGGAAGCTGGAGGTATTTGTTGGAATATTTCAAGATTAGGACAAAACTTAAATCGTGTTTATGGAATACCAACAGTAGGTATCTATCAACCAGCTCATGAATCTTATTTTACTTATTCACAAAATAGTGATGGTAAAGGTATCTGGAGTATTGGAAACAATATTTTTGGTTGGGGACAAAGTTCGTCAAAATGGTATGGTGGAAATGGAACACGTTTATTATTAAATTGGAATAATAAATCATTTACACGACCACATATGGGATTAAAGGTTGATCTAGGTAATGGAGTGAAATCGGATGTAGGAAATAACGGTGGATATCAATTATTAGGACAAGCTGCTTTAAATAACTATGAAGCTTATCAAAAATCGCTTTATTATAACTTAATTGCTAATTCTTATGAAAGTGGAACACAAAAAGAAGAAGTTTATAATAAAGCACTAGAAGTTTTAGATATCAATTTAGATAGTTTTGAAGCAATACTTAATCTTTATAAACAAAAAGGTGATAAAGTAACAAGTGCAAATTGGCTAGAATTCGCTAAAAGAGTGATTTCAACATATACATACTATCCAATGGCTATGACAGATTTATTAAGAGTGATTAATCCTTATTTGAATAGAGAAGATGCACTAGAAGTTGATATGTTAAAAACAGAAGCTTTGAATAAAGCTTTAAATGCGACAGATGGTGAAGTGTTACAATCAGGAGCATGTAGAGAAATTGCCCGTGAACTCCTAGGCAGTGACAAAGTCGATTTAGCTTCATTCTCTTTTGATGGAGAAAATGCGGGTAAGATCGTTATGAATTCAAAATATGATGATTATGATTTCCAAGTCCAATATAGTCTGGATGGGGGAAATACTTGGGAAACCTCATTAGAACATAAAATAGTTTTATCTAAAAAACAAATCGAAAGTATTACTGCTGATAATGATATCCAAGTTAAAATATCAGGATCAAATCAAGTGTTTACGATTGATATTTTAAAAGGTGAAAATATTTCTTCAAAAACACTTGCGATGAATGATGATGAAGATTCCTTTGTTGGAAAAACAGAAGTTTTAGAATATAGTATAGACAATGGAAAAACATGGAAGGCTTTTGATCGTGATACGAGAATTACAGGAAATCAAACAGTGCTTGCTCGATACAGAGCACATGGGGTGTATTTAAGTGGAGATAGTACAGAATATAACTTTACTGAAAATAACGATAAAGAGAAAAAATATGTTTACGTTAAAGATATTTCTTACATATCTTCTGGAAGTTCTCAAAGTGGATATGCTGCAAAAAATATGATCGATGCCAGTCCATTTACAACATGGCATACAACGTGGGGACAAGTTGCTAAAGATAAAACCTATGTCGTAAGCTTTAATGAAGTAAAATATTTATCACAAATTACCTATGATCCTGCCGATGGTGTCAATGGGCGAATCAAATCAGCAAAGGTTTATGTAAGTTTAGATGGTAAAGAATGGACCTTAGCGGGAGAAAAAACAAATATGGCAAATAACACCGCCAGAAAAGAACTTGTTTTAGATGAATCTCTTCCAGCAAAATTTGTGAAAATCGAAGCAACGGAAACTTATGGAAACCACGAAGGACCAAATAAATATGTAAGTGGAAGAAGATTCAATTATTATGAAGATACAACAAAAATATATAAAGATCCAAGTATCGAATATTCAGTAACTTCACTTACTAATAAAGATGTTGTAGCGACTTTACAACTTCCTTCAGGATTTAAAGCTGTTGGTGAAAGTACATATACATTTGATAAAAATGGTGAACATACATTCACTTATAAAGATTTAAATAATAAAGAAAAAACAATCAAAGCCAAAGTTTCATGGATCGATAAAGAAGTTCCAACTGCCACAGTAGAATATGATATTACAGAAAAAACAGAATTTGCGGTGAAAGCAACTTTAAAAGATTTTTCAAAAGAAAATGTAAAAGTGCTTAATGGTGATGAAAATGGTAGTCATACTTTTACAAAAAATGGCGAATTTACTTTTATGATTCAAGATGAAGCAGGTAATATTGGTTATGTTACCGCAAAAGTAACATGGATTACGGCTAAAGATACTGAGGTGGATGATGATTTATATGTTAAATCAGACGATTATGTTGTTAAAGATGATGTAATTAAAAATATTGATGCAAATACTTCATTAGAAGAATTAAAATCAAAATTAAATACAAATGCGAAACAATTCAAACTTATTAAAAATGGTCAAGAAGTTGATATAATTTCAACAGGAACAATTCTTGTTCTTGATAATGATAGAAGTTATACATTAGTTGTAACTGGAGATATTAATGGTGATAGTTATCATAATGAATTAGATCTAACTCTTTTAATTAATCACTTGTTAGATCGTACTTTGATTCAAAATGAAATAGAATCAATGGCATCGGATATGAATGATGATGGTGAAATTGATATTGTCGATCTTTCAATAATGAACAAGAAAACACTTAATTAGTGGTAAAAGAAGGAGAAAAAGATGAAAAAAGTTCTGGTTATCGGCGGCGGAGCTGCCGGAATGTTTGCGGCGATCTCAGCGTTGAATCCCTGGGTAATCTTTTCCGGGCTATCCTGAGTCATACCGGTCAGAATTTCACCATAGAAGAGGAACTTGCACTAGTAAATGACTATTTGACCATTCAAAAATGCCGTTTTGGTTCACGACTTATCTGTTCTATAAATGCGGACTCAGCGCTTTCCGGAATCTGTGTTCCCAAGCTTAGTATCCAACCTCTGGTTGAGAATGCGATTTCGCATGCAATGGAAAGTATTTGTGAAGAATGTGTCATTAATATTTTAGTCCAGAAGGAAGGAACTTATCTCCAAATCCTTGTCCAAAACACTGGATCTGTTTTTGAAGACCATCTGTTGGATAAACTTCAAGACGGTACCATTACTCCAAAAGGGTTTGGCATTGGACTTCTTAATATTGATAAACGTTTTCGTCTTATGTTTGGTGAAAATTACAGTTTTACACTATATAATAAAAATGACATGGCAACTGCCTGTATTCAGTTTCCATTGCCCTCTTAAGCATTACATTTTAGTATTGGAGGAATCTGAAATGTTGAAATTAATTTTGGCTGATGATGAAGAAATGATTCGAGAATCTATTCGTGCATTAATTGATTGGAATTCTATAGGTGTGGAAGTTGTTGCTTCCTGTAAAAATGGTCCGGAAACTTTGCAGGAAATTCTCACACTCCATCCCGATATTGTTATGACGGATATTAAGATGCCCGGAATGTCGGGTCTTGACCTGATTGCAGAAGTTTATAATCGTAAAGATCTGATGACTGAATTTATTCTACTTTCCGGATATGCTGATTTTGAATATGCTAAACAAGCTATCACCTACAGAGTTTCAAACTATCTTCTAAAGCCCTGCAATGAGAACCAGATCATAGAAGCTGTAAAAAAAGCTTCTGCGGAGATACGAAAGAGAAAAAAGATAAAAGAACTTATACCGGATACAGCTCTTACGGATGTTCCCCGTTACCAATACAAAGATTATATCAATCAGACTTTAGATTACATTGATACACATTTTTCTGATCCGGAATTGTCTTTGAAAAAAATTGCCTCTGATGTTCTGTTTATGAATGTGGATTACTTAAGCCGTGAATTTTTACGACAGACTGGGCAAAAATTTACAGACTACCTCACCAAACTGCGTATCACAAAAGCAAAAGCCCTTCTGAAAAATGCTTCCTACGAAAAAATTTATGTAGTTGCAGAGCAAGTAGGCTTTTCCAATAACCCTCAGTATTTTGTTCAGCTTTTTAAAGCATCTACTGGGCAGACACCAAAAGCCTGGGCAAAAATGCAGCAAGCCTCGGAAAAAGAAACATAATTGCCTCTCTTTTTCAAATGTGATATGCTTTACTCAAAACTTTGATATTTCAGAAAGTGAGGTTTTCCTCTATGAAAACAATTCAAATAAGAAACATCACCATCGGCGAGGGCCGTCCAAAGATCTGCGTTCCTGTCGTGGGACAGACGGAAGAAGACATTCTCCGGGAGGCTGCCGGACTTGTTTCTCTTCCTGTCGATGTTGTGGAGTGGCGGGCTGACTGGTTTCAGGATGTTTTCGATATTGAAAAAGTCCTGCATACGGCAAAAGCTCTGCGTTCTGCTCTCGGTGAGCTTCCTCTTCTTTTTACCTTCCGCACCGCAAAGGAAGGCGGCGAAAAAGAAATTTCCGCTGAAGCTTACAGAAAACTGAATCTTACACTGGCAGCCAGCGGTCTCGTGGACCTCATCGATGTGGAGCTTTTCTCCGGAAATGAGTTGGTAAAAGAACTCATCCGGGAGGCACACAGCCATGGAGTGAAAGTCATTGCTTCCAATCATGACTTCCACAAAACGCCCTCTAAAGAAGAACTCATCCATCGTCTGCGTCTGATGCAGGATTTTGATGCCGACCTCCCGAAAATTGCCGTCATGCCAACCTGCCGCCAGGATGTTCTCACGCTCCTGAGTGCTACTCTGGAAATGGCAGAAACCTACGCAGACCGCCCGATCATTACTATGTCCATGTCCGGAACCGGTGTGATCAGCCGCCTTACCGGAGAATTTTTCGGTTCTGCTCTGACCTTCGGAGCCGCTACAAAAGCCTCTGCTCCCGGTCAGATCCCTGTATCTGAACTGGAAACTGTTCTCTCTGTGATCCATAAGAGCTGCTGAGCAACTCGGACCCTGAAAAAGTCCTATGTTTCACGTGAAACATAGGACTCTCTTTTTGTGAAACGCCGCACAATATTTCACATGAAACATGCTTACCACGTTGTCAAACCGTTTTCTCTGAAACCTCTATCTTCTTTCGGACCAGGCGATCACCTTTCTCACCAGTTCTTCACAGATTTCTTTTTTATTCTTTCCATCTGTCTCAATGATGATGTCTGCCGCCGCTTCATATTTTTCACGGCGTTTCTCCATAAGTTCTGCGATAAATTCTATGCTCTTATTTTTCTCCAACAAAGGCCTGTCATGATCGTCCTTCGTTCTTTGAAGAATGGTTTCCGGACAAGCTGTCAGCAGGACGGTACAGCCGCTTTTCTTCATCTCTGCCACATTGCAATCCCTCATAGCTACTCCACCGCCACAGGAAACCACGACTCTGGAACAGGATCCCACCTCCTTGAGAAGTTTTGTTTCCAGCTCCCGGAAATAAGCCTCGCCATGAACCTCAAAGATATCTGAAATACTCATGCCTTCCCGCTTTGCAATGATCTGATCCATCTCTATTACTTCCATGGATAATTCCCGATTCAAAAAATCTGCCACTGTGGATTTTCCACAGCCCATGAAACCAATAAGAAAAATATTCTGATCCAGCAGCTTTTCCGCCTGAATCTTCTTTGCCCCTTTATAAATGCTGAAAAACACATCTTCCACTTCCTGTTTATGCGGCTTTCCCACTGTCTCACTTTTCAGCCATTTCTGAATTCCCATCTCCTGCTCTCTCTGAAAAAACGGAAGGCCATGCTCTTTCTTATATAAAGTGATCTCTTCTATCCCCTTGTTTCTCTCAAGAAGTGCCTCCAGAATTGTAGCATCACACTGACGGATCTTACTTTTTAATCTATCCAGTTCGTTCATGTTTTTTTCCTCTCTAATGTATCAAAGTTCCCTGGAATACCTTTCAAACAGCTCCAGATATCTTTTTTCTACCACCTCAAAGGGAAGTACTTCATAAGAAAAGTGCGTTTTCATGATTGGAGGTGCTTCTTCAGAGACTCCTCTCAGAAGGATTTTCAGATCATAATAGAGCATATCGTCATCGATTTCTTTGACTTTTTTCTCCTCTTCTTCGTCCAGTCTGCTTCCCAGATATTTTGTGTATACAATATCCAATAAAGTCTTTTCATGGGAAATATAGTCGGAAAGATGCTGTTTAAAAGGCCTTGGCACGTCTGACATATAGGCCTCACTGGCATCATGGAGCAGACAGGCAAGTGCGATCCTGCTTCCATATCCTCTTGCTTCCGCTTCTAATGCACAATGTATACAATGCTGTCCTACCGAAAAAAATGTCTTTACATGACCATTTCCACGACAGATCAGCGAAAGAGCATGTGCCACGTCTGTGATCTCAATTTTATCTGCTTCCGGGTCCAGTGGAAAGAAATGTATTCCTCCGTATGTCGTGATCCAGTCTGCCAATTCTCTTCTCCCTTCCTGAAAAACATATTTTCGTACGGGAAGCTGTTTTCCCTAACCTTCCCGTACGAAATCATGTCCTTTTATCCTGCCATTCTACTTCAGATCTTCTTCGATGCTCTTCCAGATATAATCTGCAGCAAAGGCAGAACCTTCCGCTGATGCATGCGCTCCATCTTCATAATACATCTCTGTCTCTGGATGGGCCTCACGGTAAGCCCACCAGTTTTCACCCACAGGTGCCAGAAGAGCGCCGATCTCTTCCGCAATCTGTTTGTTGGCCGCCGTCATACGGGGCTGAACTTCTTGTTCCTCTTTCCTCGCCCAGGTCATGTAGATCACCGGTTTACTTTTGGCTTCCCGGATCCATTGATTTAACGTACGGACCGCTCCGAAAAACTTTTCTTCCGGACCGAAGGGATGGGAAAATTCCTGAAGCACGACATAATCATAATGTCCGTACAGAATGTTAAAACGGACATCCGGTTCCTGTACATGCTGTTCCAGATACCAGCCGCCATGAGCAATCATCGTCACTTCACAGTCAAAACCTGCTTTTCTGGCTTTTTCTGCCACCATAGCCGGCATATCATTAAAATAGGTATGGCTGTTTCCAATAAATAAAATTCTAAGTGTTCTTTTCTCTTCCATCTGTCTTACCTCTCTTTCCTGACAACTCCCGCCCGGCAGGCACAGGCGGCATCAGATCTTTTTCTCCAACGGATATCTGCAGATCGCTCTGCTGCAAAGCAGCTCACACAATCCCATAAATGTCAATATCTGTATCAATAACCACAAGAGCCGAATCGCAATTTTTCAAAACGCGCTCTATAATAAACACTCGGCAAAGTCCTTTTTCTGTTTCTGCTGCTTCAAAGAATTGTATTCTCCGGGATTGCACCCGAACTGTTTCCGAAAAGCGCCGGCAAAACGGCTGGCATTGCTGAAGCCTACCATATCTGCGATCTGGGTCATCGGATACCGACCGCTCTGAACCAGGGAAAAGCTCTGATTCACGCGATATTCTTCCAGATATTTCGTGATGGTTTTCCCTGTCATTTTCCGAAACAGACGGCAGCAAACCTCTCTGGAAAGATGAACCTGATCTGCCAGCTCTTTCAACGATACCACAGATTCGGAATGTACATGAAGATAATCCAGCATCTGTTCCAGCCTCTCCAGTTCTCTCTGGCTGGCCGGAACCACATTTCGAAACTCCGTGCCATGTGCGGAAAAAATCAGGCCAAAGGCTTCGCAGAGCAGTCCCTTGATCCTCAGTTCATAACAGAAGGGTTTCTCTTCAAAAAGTGTATCCACTTGGTTCAGCTTTTTCAAGGCTTCCCGGCTCCACTCCTCTTTTCCTGTAAGCAGGATACAGGGAAGGGCAGAATTTTGCAAAAAAGGCCGGAAACAGTTGCGTTCCACATCACTTCCCAGATCTCCATAAAGAAAATCCGGTCGCACAAGGATCGTTGTATACAAAGTACGGCTGTCATCTGTGGAATCACAGCTATGAGGGACATTTCTGTTCAGAAGGAGACCTTCTCCCGGATGCACCTCATAATTTTTCTGATAGACCTGGTATCTGTCCTTTCCCAGACGGGTCAGACTGATCTCAAGCTCATTATGCCAGTGGATCGGGACATTTTTTCCCTCAAACATCCAGAGATCATCGTGATTTACTGTCATGGGAAAGGTCTCTGAGCCATGTGCACAGAGTTCCCGCTTTGTATCATCTACCAGTATTTTTTTCTTTATCATCTGCAGTTCTCCCATCGTTTGTAGAATTGCCGAACTGTCCTGCCGCGGATCACTTTGCAGCCATCCGCTTTGGTGAAAAAAAGCCGTTCGTACCTGCACGATATGGCTTCTGCCCACCGAAATCCGCTGCAAAACAGCTTACTTTATTATAACTTCCATGTACGGAATATACAAGAAGGAGGTTCTTATGTCCCGCTCAAAAAAAGAAATGGATCTGACAGTCGGAGATCCGTTCCGCTCCCTGCTGAAATTTGCGATCCCTGTGATCCTTGGAAATCTGTTTCAGCTTTTCTACACCCTGGCCGATACCATGATCGTAGGAAAAACACTCGGAGCTCAGTCCCTGGCAGCCGTAGGCTCCACCAGTATCATCATCTATTTTGTGTTCTGTTTTATCAACGGTTTTACCGGTGGCTTCGGCATCTGTCTGGGCCAACGCTGCGGTGCCAAAGATGAAGCCGGCATGAGAAAAAGCGTAGCCGTCTCCACGCTCTTAAGCATTGCATTTACAGTCTTCCTCACTCTGATCTGTTGCCTTCTGGCTCATCAGATCCTGATCTGGATGCAGATCCCCTCCGATATCTCAGGAGAAGCTTATGACTACATGTTCATCGTCCTTCTCGGCACGGGTGCAACGGTCTTTTACAACCTGATCTCCAACATGCTCCGGGCTCTGGGAGACAGTAAAACGCCTTTATATTTTCTGGTCTTCTCTTCCATCCTGAATATTTTTCTGGATCTGCTTTTTATTGTCCCCTTTCGTATGGGTGTCGGCGGAGCTGCCTGGGCTACCATCCTTTCCCAGCTTCTCTCTGCCATTTTAAGCCTTGTGGTAGGACTGAAAAACTTTCCGGTCCTTCATCTTCACCGGGAGGATTTCCATGATCTGAAAGCAAGTGCTGTCCTTCACCTGAAGACCGGCTTTCCCATGGGCTTTCAGATGTCCGTCATGTGCATCGGTCAGCTGGCCATGCAGGCCGTGGTAAATGGTCTCGGAACTGCCGCTGTGGCCGGTTATACGGCTGCCTCCAAAGCGGACCAGCTCTCCGTACTGGTAAATAACGCCATGATGACGGCCATTTCCAACTATGTGGCCCAGAACTTCGGAGCCGGAAAGAAGGACCGGATTCAGCAGGGCGTGCGCGCCTGTCTCATCCAGACAGAAGCCTTTAATCTCGTCATGTGTATCGGAATCCTTCTGCTGCGCCATCCGATCGTGCAAATGTTTCTTTCTGATCCGACAGCAGAGATCTATCATTATTCCGACGCCTACCTGACCATTGTTGCACCCTTCTATTTCCTGCTGGGTCTTCTGGCTGTCTACCGTACCTCCATCCAGAGCATGCAGAACGGCCGGGCTCCCTTCGCAGCCTGTATGATCGAGCTTGTCATGCGTATCTTTGCCACCATCGGTCTTTCCGGCCTTATCGGTTATACTTCGGTCTGCATTGCCAGTCCTCTGGCCTGGTTCGGTGCCTGTGCCCTTCTGATCCCGGTCTACTACCGGATGATGAAGAACCCCTTACTCTTCCAGTGATACAGCTCTTCACAATCCCCTGCTTACTGCATTTTTGGGCGGAAGCAGGGGATTATTTTTTCTGTAATAAAAAGAGAAAGCCCGCATGATATATAAACTCTCACGGACTTTCTCTTTTTGATCCTCTTACAACAAAAAATTTGGGCTCCCTATTGATACCTGTGAACTGCTTCCTTACAAAGCAATTCACACACTTCTACCTCTTATTTGATCCTTTTCAGTTCATACTGTCTGGTTCCCAGACCAATCTTTTCTGCCTGATCCAGGGTCGCCTTCCATTCGATGTTTGGATTGGAATCCTTGAAATGGTCGTGATGACAGTGCCAATCCGGCTCCGCCAGATGCTCACCCAGCTGACTGTCTGCGATCGGTGTCGCCTTCAGACAGGCATCCGCGCAGGCCTGATCCAGAGCAACCGGATCAAAGCTTGCAAACATTCCGATATCCGGAAGGATCGGTGCGTCATTTTCCCCATGGCAGTCACAGTTGGGGCTGATGTCCTGCACAAGAGAAATATGGAAACAGGGACGGCCATGACAGACTGCCTGGGCATATTCTGCCATCTTCCGGTCCAGAAGCTCATTTGCGCTGCTGTTGGGGTTATATACGGCATCAAAGCTGCAGGCTCCGATACAGCGGCCGC
>ERZ836939.3920-NODE-3920-length-11852-cov-4.140544_pt1 | contig 11852 bp, 10 predicted proteins | sample MGYA00519912_ERZ836939 | MGnify/ENA primary metagenome ERZ836939 (study PRJEB31850, sample SAMEA3708810) | human gut metagenome | biome: human gut; feature: human-associated habitat; material: faeces | place: China | collected 2014 ... | reverse complement strand
CTCGTGAAATCCATTCACCTTCGGGCTTTGCCGCAATATTGGCTTATCCATGAACAGTAACTAATCTTTTTCTGTTCGCTCCTGAATCTCTGCATGATACAGCTCTAATTCAAAATCCTGGCGATTTTTGTGAAGCATATTTTGGAGTGATATTCCAATGCCTGCCAGCTGTATTGCTGCGACTGATAAAAATCCGCTGACAATCAGTGTTGGATAGCGCGGCACAAGTCCTGTTTCAATATAAGTGATTAATACTGGCACAAACATTACTAGCGAAATTAGAAACAATATTATGCTTATTATGCCGAAGAAGGCAAATGGATTGTAAATACGAAAAAGACGAATCAGCGTCTTAATTACACTCCAGCCATCTAAGAAGGTATTTAGCTTTGACACGCTTCCTTCTGGCCGATCACGATATGGTATAATTACGTTTTCCACCTGCATACGCTTGTCAATCGCATGAATACTCATTTCTGTCTCTATCTCAAACCGACATGATAAAATCGGAAATGTTTTCACAAAACGGTAGCTGAATGCACGATACCCCGTCATGATATCGCATATGCTTCCGTGGAAAAGTTTTGATACCATTCCCCTAACAAGACAATTGCCTATATTGTGGAACGGGCGCTTATTTTCCTCAAAATAAGTAGATGACAATCTATCTCCAACTACCATATCCGCATTGTGTTCCTGTACAAGCTTTACCATCTTTGCAGCAGATTCTGCCGGATAAGTGTCATCCCCATCCACAAGTATGTAGCAATGTGCGTCAATTTCCTGAAACATTCTGCGCACTACATTTCCCTTTCCCTGCTGATACTCATGACGCACTATAGCCCCTGCCTTTTTTGCAAGCTTCTCTGTGTCATCTGTTGAATTATTGTCATACACATAAATGACGGCGTCAGGCAGCACACGCTTAAAATCTGATACCACCTTTTCAATTGTTTTGTCCTCATTATAGCAGGGGATCAATACAGCAATATCATCCATGTCCTCTCCTCCTTTCAAATTGGTACACTGCAAGTTTTAATAAACACATCTATATATTGATAGCTGTGCTCCTTCATAGTACTTTTGAAGTTCAATGCCACTGTCTGTAAAAATATTAGTTGTTCCAACCGCTATTCTTTCATCAAAATCATTTGTACTGACTATATATCTGATATTTAATTTCTTTAGATCCTCTGGTGAAAGTGTTACTTCTACATAATCTGTACTGACTAACTCAAGCATCGTCTTGCTTCCAAGTGATGCTCTAATATGGCAATACCTATTGTAAATATCTTCATATTCTCCTTCTGGATCTAACATCTCCCAGCGCGTTTTCTGAGGATATGTCTGCGTTGTATTCAGGCAATCTGCTCCTGCCATCGCAGGAATGTTAGTAGCTGGGTAGGCCATATCTGCGACAAGCCATATTGCCTTGGGATCCTCTTTTACAAGATCACGAATTTGCTGCATCGTTTCACTTTTCGTAATTTCAGGTACCCCCTTTGCAACTGGATTTATCCAAATTGATGATGCTAATACTACTGTGCATACTCCCAAAACCGCCATTGTATACTTGCTTTTTCTTGCCCGATACAACAGATAAAAAACAACTGCTATAATTGCCCAGACAACTAAAATTTTCTCTGCTGTATCAAAATACTCATATCTAAGTCCACCCGGCTCATACTTTGTAAATCCCAAGGCTAATCTCATCGGTACAGCTGATGAAATGACAGCTGCCAATGCTGCTAACCACCTTTTAGGTGCTTTTTCTTTTAATGCTACAGCTCTGACAAATAGAGTCAAACGAAGAAAGCCTAACACCTGCGGCCCGCGATTTGAATTTACAAAACTAAGCAGCAGCATTTTGGCAAGCCATTTAGGAATACCAACACAATAATACCATGCCAAAAACAGATTCATTCCTAGTAAAAGAATGAGTAAAGGATCCTTCTTTTTTTCTTTAATGATTACCCACAGTGCGAGTACAACTCCTGCTGGTGCAAAACAAATGATGGATGAATTTTCTACAATTAGTTCATTCATGCTAAACCTGCTAACAAGCGAAATAGGGTATTTCATCATCCACCAAAGACCTGTACCGCCTGATGACGAAGGTGCATTTCCAGGATAAACTGAATTTAATTCTGCTTTAATCACATCCCATGAAGTGACGGCAAGTACTGTAAGACCTGCTGCCGTAATCACGAAAATAAGAAGCCATGGCACCACATCAACTCGTCTTAACACCTTCCTGTCAAATTTCCAAATGACAACCCACAAAAATAATGGAACAAAGCCCCATGCCACTGGCACCATCCATGTCGGATAAAATGTCAAAACATATCCTACTGCGCAAACTGCCATACCGACTGCCACTGCGATTTTTCTTGGATTAAATGCACGTGATACCAAATAGTTACTTCCAAGCACAAAACAAGCACCGTAGATCAGCATCTCAACAAGTCCATTGATTGCAAACCACCATTGTAAAAATGGTGCAAAGCTCACACAGACTGACAACATTACAGATAATTTTTTCTGCCCATCAGTAATCAGCATTCCTAGCTCAAACCATGACAAAAACAGCACGATCAGACGTGAACACCAAAACCATGAAAGTCCTCTCTCGCTTCCAAAGAAAAGATATCCCCAATAAAATGGGCGAAATAATGTCAGAATATCCCACGATGGCTGTCCATACACGAGCATGTTATCTGTCAATATACTGCCAAGTGTTTGGCTGTAGCGATTATACGCACCAAGCGTATTATATTGTTGACGAAAACAAAGCGGCGTCAATGTTCCCCACTCATCACTTCGCCATACACGCGGTTCTCCCAAACGAATACCACTTTCACCATCTCCCAAAAACAACTTCCAACATCCCATGGACGATCCGCTAATTTTGAATGAAACCAACATGATTAACAGCAAAAATGATAATACAAAGCGATATTTATAAATCAGCTCAAATCCCTGTTTCAAGCCTCTTTGCTTTTGTTTTTTTTCATCCATTTTTTCTTTCTCCAAAACTTCTCCCTTCTTTTTAGTGTTTCCATTATCTTACCGCATCTAGGTGACATCTCTCTTACTCTTTCGTGACAAATTTGTCACTTAATTTATATCAATGATGTTGGGGTCAAAAGGTATTTTGACCCCTTTGATACCAGATTGCTACGTGCTTTGCACTCTCGCAATCCTCAAAAACATTCGTAATCCGCTCATTTTTCTTTGAAAAATGGCTACTTACTCATGTTTTTGGCGGGTCAAGAGTTCAAAAAACCTCTTGCAAGCAAGCTTGCATCGGCTTTCTGACCTTTTGACCCTGGTATCATATCAATTTCTTTGCGCACATTTCCCATGCTGTCTCTTATTACGATACGACCTATTTCCTGAACACATTTCATTTGTTCATTCATAAATAAAATAGTGCCGTAACCATCAAGCATTGTGCCATCAGCTAAATAATACAAAATTTCAGAATACTCTTTTTCTGCATATGCAATTGAAAGTATGTCGACTCCTGCTGCACCTGTATTACTCTGGCTCGCCATGCGTGCCATGATTTTGCCATTCTCACTGATAAGATGAGTATCGTTATCTGTCCCGTATAAAAATTTCTTATTTTGATCAAACAACAGTCCAATTATATTTCCCTCTTGCATAACCTGTACATCTGAACATTGCAGGATCTCATTCATGATCTCTGCATCAACTTTTATTTTATTTCCCCAGATAAGATTTTCTACAAATCCATTGCCACTTTCATCTAATCCCCAGTACCATAAGCACACTTCGTCATACATGTTACCGAGATAAATCTGATTTTGCGGATATATATTTATTATATTAAATTCATCATCGCACCGATAATAATATATTTTCTGATGCTCGGCGGATGTTGTCTGTAAAAAGAACTCGTGTCTCCCCTCATTATTTGCTGTTACCGTAAGAAGACGCAGACCATTTCCTTGTGCATCTGGATTTTTAGCAAAAAATTCATCTTCTGACAAAACAATTTTTAATGTATTGTCATCACGCGTAGCTGTTAAAAGTCCTTTTTCATTCGTATCGTTCCAACTGTTGTAAATTCTCCAGCCATCTTCCCCACCAGTCCATGTCAGTCCTGATTGCTCTATCCATATGGTCTCTCCTTGCGCATTCACACATTTCGTATAATGACTGCCATCTGAAAAATACTCATTTATTAAAATCTCATCGTACAGCACGGTCCAAACATTCTCATTTTCCTGAATCATAAGCAGCAGTTGTCCTGTCTTGTCATACACGGCACGTCTGCTGATAATAAAGTTGCCCTGCACAGTCACATCCTCTGCCCCTTCCTCTATGCAAGTTCCGTCTGTCCGATACAAATTGCCTACATCAGATCCAATCATATACACAGAATCACTAAAAAGAGTCACGCTCTGCCTAGCCGGCTCCACAATCCACTTTCGATCCTTCAGAGAATAGATTCCCATCTGTGCACTCGCATAATCGCTGTCATCTGAAGCTTTGTCCTCATATTCAGTATACAAAACAAGCGGTGTATTTTCGTTCACTATCATTCCATTGCTAATATATGCGCTATTTCCTGTAATTCCATAGCCAGGAAGTCTTAAAATTTCCTCTCCAGAAGAATCAAGAGCAAGAACCATATCTCCACCCAGCCAATTATAACTGTCTTCTCCTGTCGTCAGCACCAAATATTCATCTTCCGCGATTGGAAGGTTGTAAGCAAATTGCCCTCTCGGTGTAATACAAAGCTTACCATTCTGCATCGTACATACTGCATAGCGATCTGCATAAATAGCATTTGTGTCCTGCTCTATTAACGGTTCTCCATTTGCATTAAAATATAATGTATTCGGATTTGTTCCATTCTCATAGACAACAATTGTATCTTCATCCAGATTAACAACATTCTCCTGCAAAACTGTATGCCCTCTTGACTCAGAAATGACAGTTCCGTTTGAAATCAGCAGAGTAACAATATTGTTTGGATTTATCGTATTAATTGTAACGCCATACATTGGGCCTGCGTTTGTAACATCTATATAAGAAACCTCACCGCCTTGTAAATCAACAGATGCCGTAACAATTGTCTCCTTTGTCCAAAAATTCGTGATTGTCAGAAGTCCATCAGCTGTAATTTGATAAGTTAATGGCACACGGATATCGTCCTCATAATAAGTATCTATAAATTCTTTTGGAAGTTCTTCAGTTATATTATACTGACTGTCACAGGCATAATAATGGTATATAGAAGAACCTTCCTGATTCTCGATTAAGCTAACAATAACTTCTCCTGTCTGTTTATTTTCACATACAATACTAATTTTAGTTCCATTTGGCTCCCATTCTGCATTTTGTGCAAGCCAGTCCGCTTCCTTTAATTTTGGATTTAACATCAAATCTGTTACAATGCCTTGTCCATCTGCTGTCTCCCAGCTAAGCAGATCATTTGCATCAGTTAAGTATAGCCAATCACTGACAGTCCATACTGTTGCCATCGTATCAACATCAAACATTATATACTCATTTGTACTAAAATCACATCCTAGCACATAATTTCCAAACTCGTATTGTGCAGTAAATGACGGATGTTCGCCAAGTAACTGTCCATCACAATCATACACATAATCTTCGCTATAAATATGATCTCCTACTCGCCTGAATACCTGATTATCCTGTGTCAGTTCAATACCATTGATATTATATAACTTTCCTGATGAATAGAGTGTACTGTCGCTGCTTGTAAATACCGTATCTGACAACTGATTCCAGTAAGTATGAAACTCCTGACTAAGTTGCAATTCTCCGCCGACATACATCTGATAGCCCACCGTTTGAAGATTATTTATCGGTACTCGCTCTCCATTCTTTACAAGAACACACTTTTTCCCTGTTAACAATTTTCCAGCAATGGTAGTTTCAAGACTACCATCCCATGCATTATATACAGATACTGTACTTTCATCTGTCTGCACCATAAATTGATAGTTTGTTGAATGACTAAGCCAGCCTGCCTCATTTGTTGTTTCCTGTAATGCAGCTTCTGTTGTCTCTGCTTCTGTTGTCTCTGCTTCTGTCGTTTCTGCCTGTGTCGTCTCTTCTTCTGTCGTCTCTTCCTCTGTCTCCCACTCAATTTCCTTTGTCTCTTCTGTCTGATATGGAAGCTGCATCGGAACATTTGAATGATCGATTCGATTTCGGCCTGTCTGAAAGAAGATTGCCGTACAAATTGCTGCTGCAGCGGCAAGTGTACCGCCTACAATAAAATATCCTGGCACACTTTTATCGCTCTGATAGTGCTTGTAATCCTCCGCCTCTAAGATAAAATCATCACGGATATCGCCCATCCACATCAAGATTTCCTGTTCTCGCTCTGCCATTTCAGGTGTTTGCTCTTTTGCATTTTTCTTAGATGTGCTTTCAAAATCATGCTTTTTCATAAACAGTGTCCTCCTTTCCACTTTGTTCCCAATAAACTCTAAAACGCTTTCTCATCTGATACAATGTGTTATAAACATTTTTTTCCTTTAAACCCATATGCTTTGCAATTTCCCGTGGTGTCTCCATATACCAAAATCGAAGCACGAAAATCATCCGATCTGTTCTTGTCTGTTTTTCCAGAAATCCATTCAGACGCTGCACAAAATCATCTTTGTCAATCATACGGCTAATAGCGTCCTCACCGATAAGATCACCAACTTCCTGCTCAATCACACTAATTTTTCCATATCCGCGTTTCCATGCCTTATTATGAATTATCTTGTTAAGCGATAAATTTCTTGTAATTCTTGCGACATATGCTCGAAGCGAATCTGGTCTGTTTTCTGGAATGCTGCACCATGTTTTCCACCAAGTATCATTTAAACATTCGCTCACATCCTCACGGTTCTGTACAATTTCCCATGAAATCTGTTTGCAGTAATGTCCATAATTTATTTCAAGCTCTTCTATTGCAATCTCGTCTCGTATCCACAACAACCTGATAATGTCAATATCTGTCATCCCCCTGTCCTCTCTTTCTTCTCTACGGCTGTATGCATTCTAATATAATACCTTATACCATATAAGACAAAATCTACAAATAAATTTCTTACAAAATCAAAATTTTTTTTCAAAAAAAGACAGCTGGTTTTCACCAACTGTCTCGCTTTTACTTTTATTTTTGTTCTTCTTTATTATCCTGTGTGGCTGCGCTGTCTGTTTCTTCTTTAGGTTCTCTTGATGCAAACATCTCTCTTGAGAAGACCTGTGTATCTGCTTGCTGCTGATCTTGCTGGGTCATAACGATATGAACCTGCTCGCCTTCTTCTGCTTCCTGTGCCTCTAACTCACGCTTAGCCTCTGCAACTACAGAATCCCCATTTGCCTCGTCTTCCTTCGGGATATACTTATCAAAGATTACCACCAAGAAGTATGACTGTAAAAATGCAATCAGACCATAGCTTAATAAGATCAATGGTGGGAAGAACAGACATCCCACGATAACAGCTACTGCAATAACAATCATTGCCAGACTGCGGAAGATATGCTTTACACCGATGAACAGTGCATTTCTGAGTGTGAAGCGAATCTTATTGTAAAACTTTGCCTGAAGCGGATATACATAAACGAGTGTGATCAGATACAGTAAGAAAATTCCAAGGAATACAATTCCAAGAATACGACTGATCTGTGTACCCATCATAAAGTATGCATAGATATCATACAAGAAGAATACAAGAAGCAATGTCATGATGATACCGATCACACTTCCCTGCTTGAAGTTTTCCTTGAAGGACTTAAAGAAGCTTCTTACTGTGTACGACTCCTCATCCCTCACAAGTTTCAGTGTTACATAATACACCGCAGTTGATGCTGGTCCAATCGTAATGATCGGGATACAGCAGACAGCCCACAAAAGTGTCAGGATAAACACATCTACAAGTTTTCCCATAAACCGCCAAATTGGATTGTCAAGATTAAACAAGCTTCCCATTATAAGTACCTCTATTCCTTTTTCACATATTGCGCTGCGATCACGCAAACGCTCCCGGACGGCTGTATTTTTTATTTGCCGCTCATAGATTTTATTATATATGAGGATTCTTAAAAATGCAAACGAATGATGCAGATTTTATTATTATTTTATACTAATCATACTATTTTCATTTCCATATCGCAAAAACTGTGTTACACTAGTATCATACTTCTTATACCACAGAAAGGCATGGATTAAAATATGAGAATTGAAGCAGATGACCCAAGCAAAAAACAACCAAAAAAGGAGGAATTTAACCCGGTAAAAAATGAAAAACGCAGTTTTAAATCTGAAATTGCTAAAATGAAGTCAATGGGCTTTAAGGATGGATGGGAATATTTCTGGAGCTATTATAAGGTTCCAGTCTTTGTGATCATAGGTGTGATCGCCATTGTGATTAGTATCACCGTGTCCGTAATCAAAAACAGCCGTCCATTTATCGTGCAGGTTCATGTTTATAACAACTACTTATCAGATAATGCTGATGTCGATTCCCTTGAAAACGAATTTGCCGACTATGAAGGCATGAACCTAAAGGATTATCAGATTAACTTTAACCTGACTGAATATCTTGACTTTAACGGAACCGATGAAAGTTCTTACACTTCTATGATGAAGGTAATGGCAATGGCAGCCGCCCACGATCTTGATGTACTCGGCGGCAATACTGCGTTTGTCAATTATTATGGTGTCGGTGAGGAAGATAATACCTTATTTGCCGATCTCGAGGAAACACTTCCGCCAGCATTCTTCCAGTACTTAAAGGAACAGGATCGTATCCTTTACTTAAGCCGCACTGATGAAGCAGGCAAGGTTCTTGGCCAGTACGCAGCTGCAATAGATGTTAGTGATACTCGTATCGTAAATAAAAATTGTCTGTTAGGTACACCATGTTACCTTGGCATTGCTGTCAACACGTCAAGACTTCAGACTTCCATTGATTTTTTGGAGTGGATTTTTGATTATCAATAAATAAAAAAGTCCAATAGGCCGGATGAATATTCCGCCTATTGGATTTTTTTTATTTTTTAATTGTACTGCTGTCATTTAATAAAATAGTTCCATATAAAAACAGTACATCTGCATTTGCCATTTCATCTGATTCAAAATCAATTAATTCTCCCAGTTTTTTTTGCGCGATATAACGAAGATCTACAACCACTATACTACTGTAGGAATCAATTAAAAGAGGAATCAGACTGCTGCCATAGGAATCACGAAAGACGATTAGATTTTTCTTTTCTGCTGCCTTAGGATTTTCAATCCTAAGAAGTGCTGATGGGCCTGACAGGAAAAAATCATAAGGATCATAGCCTGTCAGCTTATCCCAGTCATAAACAGCTCCTGTCTTTTTCGTCTCATAATTATAAACCTGTGCCTGTGAAATGATTTCACTGTCTATATACATAATCTTGTCAGGTGTTACTTGAAGTGCCGCCTGACCGCTGTATACACCATAAAAAGAATCCGCTGCCTGACAAATATCATAGTCATCTGATAAAGTATCATTTTTCATATTTCTTTTTATCTGGTTGGCTGTTTCTATCAGTGCTTCCTGGCGCCAATGACTGTCTGTAAAATAGAATGCCTCAAGTGACAGCGCCTGTGTAAGATCAATAAACTTCGCATATGGCATCCCATTTTCAAAGTATTTAAAAAACTTATCATAATCCATCACCGGATACCCATTTTTCGCCGCAAGATAATATCCTTTATCTGGTACTATTGCCGCATAAATTTCATGACTGTCATTTTTTAAATACTGTGCATAGACATGCTCAAATGCATTAACTGCATGCTGCACGGAAGCCTCATTGATTTCGCTTTCTATTGATGCTGCATATCCGTCTGCAACATAAATTCCATGAACATCTTTTTGCTGATATAATGAAAACAGTGCTTTCGTTTTTAGCTTTCTGAATGCTTCACGAAATGGAAATTGATCCTGACTGTAGCGCTCAAAGCCACTCATAAAATTTCCCTTTCCAACACTGTCTTTTGTAAGTGCTGGAAGCTGTGCCAGACGTCTTCGCTCAGAGACAGATATCTGATTTGGCGTATGAAACCATGCTGCCATACAAAGTATTCCCGGATACCATGCTGTTCCATATGACTGGAATATTTTGACTTATTTTTGCGTCTTCCTGCTTTTGAAGAGCTTTGCATTCTTTATACTTACCAGCCTTGCTGTCTTTTTGGCACGCCGCCTTAATTCTGAAATGGCAGTTTCTTTTTTGCTTGCCGGATTTGTAGGATTCAGTTTTCTGTTGTCAGACAGGTTTCAGGGGAATGACAGTAATTCGATCCTTCGACTGTGGAATATATGGACGCTTTTGCAGGGGAAATCTTTCATTCGCAGTTATGACCTGATCCGCTTTCATGGTCTGCTTATAGAAGTATACTGGGGCATACCCCTGTTATTCGTTCTTTCTCTGCTCTGCCTGCTATTCGGGAAAAAACAGTACCAATCTGCAAAAAGAGCGAAAGTTTTTTCTTTCCATCGCAGCAACAGGGTACATGGTTTGTTTTTCTACGAATTAAAGAAAACTTTTATCTGTCAGAAAGGATTGGTTCTTTTTCTTGCCTGTATCATGATCCAGATATTCATTCTGTCACAATACAACGACTATTTCGGGACGGATGAATATTATTATCAGAATTATATTGATCAGTTTGGCGACCGGATTGATGATCAGACTGATGAAAAACTTCAGAATGAAGAACAGCGGATCGCAGCTTTATATACAGAACTCGAAACCACTGAAAACTCTGTTACTGCTTATAAATTACAGCAGGAACTGGAATGCGAAGGCGGCTTTCAACGATATGCCGACCGAGTCCGGGAACTGCGGGAAGACGGAAGATCCCCCCTTCTCCTGAAGGATGCACAATATACACTTTTATTTACCAATACACCCTTGTCGCGTTCCTGGGTCATCCTGCTTTGTATGTCTTTTGCCTTTCTTGTGATTTCGGTTTTTTACAGAGAAAAGGCAACCCATATGGAATTATTACAAAAATCCAGCCTTTTCGGCAGGAGAAAACTTTTTTATTTTAAGTTTTTGACATTACTGCTTTATTTTATTCCTTTTTGTCTGCTGGGTGCAGTTCTGCGGCTGATATGGAGCAGCAGCCATTATCGGCTTGACTGGGACGCTCCCGCCAACTGCCTGGAAATTTTCAGAGAAACCGGGATTACCTGCTCCATCCGTTCCATTTTTTTCCTTGGAACCCTTTTGCAGTGCATCTTCGTAGTCCTGGCATTGCTCCTCTTATCCAGACTTGCAGAACTGTCAAAAAGACGCTACCTGATGCCGGCTATTATTCTGGGATGTACAGTAATTCCAACACTGCTTTCCCCCTATTTTCCAGTCGCATGGCTTCAGATAGTCCACAACTTATTTTTTATATTTACAGCATCCGTTTACTTTATTTCAGGCACATTATTGATCCTTGCGGTCTGTGCCGCTTTCATCACAGAAAGGAAGATGAGGAATGAATAAAAAGAAATGTTTAATGCATCTGATACTGGTATTTTTTATCTGTCTGCTTCTGCCGGGATGTAACAGTCAGTCTTCAGACCGAAAAGACCCTGATAACCCATTTAATTCCCACGATCGCTATATTTCCATGCTCAGTTATTGCGAATCGGATCAGGGAATCTATTATATAGAATGGGAATCCGAACTGTGCAGACTTTATTTCATTGATAAAAAAAGCTCTAAAAAAACCGTATTATGTCAAAAGGTAAATTGCAGGCATGACTCTGCGGAGTGTCCCGCGGTAGAAGTCTCCCCTGATCTGATGGGATCCGTAG
>ERZ836939.3919-NODE-3919-length-11853-cov-12.440329_pt1 | contig 11853 bp, 8 predicted proteins | sample MGYA00519912_ERZ836939 | MGnify/ENA primary metagenome ERZ836939 (study PRJEB31850, sample SAMEA3708810) | human gut metagenome | biome: human gut; feature: human-associated habitat; material: faeces | place: China | collected 2014 ... | reverse complement strand
GCCTACGGCGGTTGCGCTCCGACACGCGCCTGCGGGCGCAGCCCCAAGGGGGAAGCCAGACGCAGAAAAAGGCACGTCCAACGCAGGACGTGCCTTTTCCTTTATAAAGGAAATTACTCCTCAATATAACCGTACTGCAGGTACCAGTAGCCGTAGGGGCTGTGCCAGGTGCCCTTCAGAGAGGGGCTCTGCAGCCAGAAGTCGTTGTAGTAAGCAACGGGGATGCAGGCGGCGTCGGCCATCAGCATGTCCTCGGCCTCGTGCAGCTTCTCAAAGTGGGTAGCCTTGTCGGCAACGCGGGACTCCTCGATGAGCTTGTCAAACGCGGGGTTGGCGTACTTGCCGTCGTTGTTGCCGTTGTTGGTGGTGAACAGCTCCAGCATGTTGGAGGGGTCGTTGTAGTCCATGGACCAGCCGTTGCGGCTGATGTCAAAGTCACCGGCGCGGCGCATCGGCAGGAAGCTGGCCCACTCGACCTTGTTGATGTTGACGGTGATGCCCAGCTCGCCCCAGGCCTGCTGGACGTACTCAGCAACGGGGATGTGGTAGCCGGCGTCGTTGGCGCTGTACTCGATGGTGGGGAAGCCCTCGCCGTTCGGGTAACCGGCATCGGCCATCAGCTGCTTGGCCTCCTCGAGGTTGGCGTCGTAGTCGTCGCTGATGTAGGGCTTGCCGCCGTTGGCGTTGTCGTAGAACATGCCGCTCTCATCGACGATGCCGGGGCCGACGAAGTTGTAAGCGGGCTCGTAGGTGCCCTGCATGATGGTGTTGGCAACGTAGTCACGGTCAATGGCCAGGCTCAGAGCCTTGCGGACCTTGGCATCCGTGAACGGCTCCTTCTGATCGTTCAGGGAGATGTAGTAGGTGCCCAGGATGGTGTCAACGTAGAAGTCGCCGCCGTCCTCAGCCTTGGTCAGGCTGGGGATCTCATCGGTGGGGACGTCCTTGATGAGCTGTGCCTCACCGCTGTTGTAGGCGGCGTAAGCAGCGCTGGAGTCCTCGAGCAGGAGCAGGGTGATGGTGTCGGAAACGATCTTGGAGGAATCCCAGCCGCCGACGTAGTTCGGGTTCTTGGACAGAACAATACGCTCGGAGGGGATCCAATCGGTGATCATGTAGGGGCCGTTGCAGACATAGGTGTCGGGCTCAGTGCACCAGGCGTCGCCGTTGGCCTCCACAGTGGCCTGCTGCACGGGTGAAGTGGCGACGAAAGCGGCCAGCTTGTCAAAGTAGGAGCAGGGATAGCTCAGGGTGATGGTCAGGTCCTTACCGTCCTCGCTGGCAACGACGTTCAGGGCGTCCCAGTCGGGATCGGTGGTGGTGTTGCCGTCCGCATCGGGGTTGCCGATGGCATCCTGATAGCCGTCGATCATGCCGACAACCGTCTCGGCGTAGGGGGCGGCGGTGTCGGGGCAGGCCAGACGCTTGAAGGAGTACTCAAAGTCCTTCGCAGTCAGGTCGGAGCCGTCGCTCCACTTCAGGCCGTCCTTCATGGTGAAGGTCCAGGTCAGGCCGTCCTCGGAGACCTCGGGCAGCTCTGCCTGGCCGGGAACAACCTCGTTGTTCTCGTCGATGAGCAGCAGCGGCTCAAAGGTGGTGATGATGGTGTTGGCACCGTCGATAGCGCTGTTCAGCGCGGGGTCCAGGGTCTCGGGGTTAGGTCCGAGCTGGACGGTGAAACCGTTGGCGGAAGTGCCGGTAGCCTCGGCGGCTTCGCTGGTCGCAGCCTCAGTGGATGCAGCGCTGCTGGCATCGGTGGCAGCGGAGCTTGCAGAGCCGCCGCACGCAGCCAGAGAAGCAGCCATGCAGCCGGCCATAGCCACGGCAGCAATGTTCTTCATCTTCATGAATATACCCTCCAAATATAATGTACTTTATACCCAATCCCCCCGGGAGGCAAGCCCCCAACGGAATGAATATTTATACTTTACCACTCTGAATCCGCAATTTCAAGTGGTCTGTAACTTTTGTAACTGTTTTGATAGAAAGTCCTTTTGTATTTCTACCGCGTACAGTTCTATGTCCTGCGGATGGATGTTCGCCCCACGCGCACATTTTGGGGTCAAGCACAAGGCGGCTGCGGTGAGCCGCCCTGTATAAGTATGAGTTTTTATGTCGGGTGGAGTCGAGGGGCGGACAAACAGCGTCCGTCACGCCCGGCAGCACCCCTGCATTACTTTACTTTGTCCAGATGGTGGCACGCTGCCCAGTGGCCGCTGCTCACTTCCTTGAACTCCGGCACCTCGGCGGCGCAGCGCTCGTCGGCGTAGGGGCAGCGGGTGCGGAAACGGCAGCCGCTCGGCGGATTCAGCGGGCTGGGCACATCGCCCTGCAGCACGATACGGTGGCTCTGGCGGGCCGTGACGGGGTCCGCCACGGGAATGGCCGAGATCAGGCTGCGGGTGTAGGGGTGGACGCTGTGGGCGATCAGCTCAAAGCTGTCGGCCAGCTCCACCAGCTTGCCCAGATACATAACGCCGATGCGGTTGGAAATGTGCTTGACAACGCTCAGGTCGTGGGCGATGAACAGGTAGGTCAGCCCCATCTCCTGCTGCAAGTCCTCAAACATGTTGACGACCTGCGCCTGGATCGAAACGTCCAGCGCGGAGACCGGCTCGTCGCAGACGATGAACTCGGGGTCCACAGCCAGGGCGCGGGCAATGCCGACGCGCTGGCGCTGACCGCCGGAGAACTCATGCGGGTAGCGGTTGGCGTGCTCACTGTTCAGGCCGACGCGCTCGAGCAGGGAGATGATCTTGTCATGGCGCTCCTTGGCGTTGGCGCACAGGTGGTGGATGTCGATGCCCTCGCCGACGATGTCGCCGATGGTCATACGGGGGTCCAGGCTCGCGTAGGGGTCCTGGAACACGATCTGCATACGGCGGCGGTAGGGCAGCATATCAACGGCGATCTTTTCCTTTTTGTCAAACAGGACCTTGCCGTCGTAGATGATGGTGCCGTCGGTAGGCTCATACAGGCGCAGCAGGGTGCGGCCCGTCGTGGTCTTGCCGCAGCCGGACTCACCGACCAGGCCCAGCGTCTCGCCCTTGCGGATGGCAAAGCTCACGTCGTCCACGGCCTGAACGTACTGCTTGTTCTTGCCCATGCCGCCGGCGGGGAAATACTGCTGCAGATGCTTTACTTCAACGAGATTCTCGCTCATCAGGCTTTGCCCCCCTTCTCAAATTCTTCCTTCTGGCGCAGCCAGCAATAGGTGTAGTGGGTGTCGCTCAATTCGGTTCTGGGCGGCATCTTGTTCAGGCAGACCTTCATGCAGCTCTTGCAGCGCGGTGCAAACGGGCAGCCTGCGGGCGGGTTCAGCAGGTCAACGGGCTGACCCTCGATGGGCACCAGACGCTCCTTCTCCTCGGCGTTCAGCTTCGGGATGGAGTTGATCAGGCCCTTCGTGTACTCATGCTGGGGGTTGTAGAAAATTTCGTCCGTCGTGCCGTACTCGACGATGTGACCGGCGTACATAACGGCGATCTTCTCGCACATCTGGGCCACAACGCCCAGGTCGTGGGTGATCATGATGATGGACATGCCCAGCTTGTGGCGCAGGTCGTTCATCAGCTCCAGGATCTGTGCCTGGATCGTCACGTCCAGCGCGGTGGTCGGCTCGTCGGCGATCAGCAGCTTCGGCTCACAGGCCAGCGCAATGGCGATCATGACGCGCTGGCGCATACCGCCGGACAGCTCGTGCGGGTACTGCTTCAGGCGGCGGTCCGGCTCGTTGATGCCGACCAGCTCCAGCAGCTCCTTAGCGCGGGCCCAGGCTTCCTGCTTGGTCTTTTTGGTGTGCAGCAGGATGACCTCGACGATCTGGTTGCCGATGGTGTACACCGGGTTCAGGCTCGTCATGGGGTCCTGGAAGATGATGGAGACCTCGTTGCCGCGAATTTTGCGGAACTCCTTCTCGGTCATTTTGTCGATCTGGTGGCCGTTGAACCACACCGTGCCGCCGACCAGACGTCCGGGGTAGGCGGTCAGGCCCATGATGGAGTAGGCCGTGACAGACTTGCCGGAGCCGGACTCGCCGACGATGCCCAGCACGTCGCCCTGGTTCATGCTGAAGGACACGCCGTTCAGCGCCTTGACCTCGCCCGCGGGGGTGAAGAAGGACAGGCGTTCGTCCTTGATTTCAAGAATTTTTTCGCTCATGTTGCTCCTCCTTCCCTCTTTAGCTCTTGAGCTTCGGGTCAAACGCATCGCGCAGACCGTCACCGAACAGGTTGAAAACCAGGATCATGATGCTGATCATCAGCGCGGGGGCGATCAGCAGCACCGGGTAGGTGTTCATGCCCTTGACGGCGTCAGTCGCCAGCGAGCCGAGGGACGGCATGGGGGCTGCAACGCCGAGGCCGAGGAAGCTCAGGTAGCTCTCGGTGAAGATGGAGGACGGGATCTGCAGGGTGGTGGTGACGATCAGGGTGCCCATGCAGTTCGTCAGCAGGTGCTTCTTGATGATGCGCCCGCCGGAGGCACCCAGCGCGCGGGCAGCGGTGACGTACTCGCTCTCCTTCAGCGTCAGGACCTGGGAGCGGACGATACGCGCCATGCCGACCCAGTACAGCAGGGCGAAGATGATGAAGATGGACACCATGTTGGGGCCGAGCTTCTGCATCCAGCCGAAGCCGGGCTTGGTGGCCAGGCCCTCCAGCGGTTCCTTGATGGCCATGGCCAGCAGGATGATGAGCAGGATGTCGGGGATGGTGTAGAGAATATCGGTAATACGCATCATGATGTTATCGATCCAGCCGCCCGCAAATGCGGAGATGGCGCCGTAGGTCGCGCCGATGAGCAGGACCAGCACAGAGGCCAGCAGGCCGACGGACAGGGAGACGCGGGTGCCCATCATGACACGCACGGCAAAGTCACGGCCCATACGGTCGGTGCCCAGAATGTGAGGGAATACGTTCTCGCCCTGGTCGATGAGCTTCTGCTCGGCGGCAGAATACTCAAACGGGGCCAGGTTGTTGCTGCCCTTGATCTGCTGCTCGTAGCTGTAGGGCCAGAAGCTGGGCAGAACATAGGCCATGAAGGCGATCAGCAGGATGACGACCAGGCTGACCATGGCGATCTTGTTTTTGCGCAGACGGCGCATGCCGTCCTTCCAGAAGTTGACGCTCTCGCGCATGACGACAAGGCTTTTCTTCTCGTCGTTGGACGCGGGGGCAAAGTCCTCAACGTTGAGTTGCAGGCTCAACGGATTCTTTTTCAGATTTTCCATGTGTCTGCTCCTCCTTACTTCAGCTTGATGCGCGGGTCGATGATCTTATACAGGATGTCAACAACGACGTTCGCAACGATGACGAGGGTCGCCAGCAGGATCGTGGTGCCCATGATCATCATGTAGTCACGGTTCGTGATGGCGGACACGAAGTCGCGGCCCAGACCCGGGATGGAGAAAATCTTCTCCACGACGAAGGAACCGGTCATCAGGCCTGCCAGCATGGGGCCGACATAAGTGATGACAGGCAGGATCGCGTTGCGCAGCGCGTGCTTGAAGAGGATCTTCACACTGGAAACACCCTTGGCGCGGGCGGTGCGCATGTAGTCCTGACCCATGACGTCCAGCAGGCTGGAGCGCATCAGGCGGGTGATGTAGGCGGTGGGATAAATCGCCAGCGCCGTCACGGGCATGATGTAGGCCGCCGGTTCATTCAGGCCGACGGTGGGCAGGAGCTTCAGATTCATGCCGAAGGTGTACAAAAGCACAACGCTTGAGATAAAGCTCGGGATGGCGATGCCGCAGGTAGCAAACACGATGATCAGATTATCGGCCCACTTCCCTCGGTTATACGCGGACAGACAGCCCAGCGGAATGCCGACGCAGAGCGCGACGATCACAGCCAGACCGGCGGTGCGGGCCGAGACCGGCAGCTTGGAGAAGATGATCTGGTTGACGGTACGGCCGCGCTGTTTCAGGCTCAGGCCCATATCGCCATGGATCAGGCTGTTCATATAATTAAGGTACTGCACGCCGAGGGGCTTATCGAGGCCGTATTTTTCGGCCAGGGCCTGCTGGGCTGCTTTGCTGATGGACTTTTCCGCCACGAACGGGCCGCCGGGGACCAGGTTCATGATGAAAAAGGTAAGGGTCGCGACGATGAACACGCTGAAAATGCCCATTGCCACGCGCTTGACGATGTACTTCGCCATGGTTTTGTGCCACTCCGTTTCTTAATGGAATACAAATTGGGGTCGATTTCGGTTTATTCGTTTAACGCTCTGTACCGCGCGTACACGCTTGTGCGCAGCAGGCGGACAGGCAGGAGAATAAAAAAGCCGATGGCGGCTGCGATTGCAAACACCATCGTTCGTAATCCGGAATCTATTCTATATTATAAAATGTTGCAAAGTATTTGTCAATTCTATGTTCGTTTTCAGACAACTACAAAGAGCCGAAAACCCGCCCCGCGGGCTGCGGATTTTCGTGAAAGATGCCCATTTACAGAATTTTTTGAGTTTTTTGAAAAAAACGCTTGACTTTCCGGGCGGTGGGCGCTATAATAAAACACGTTCTCCGGCGAGAACGCCAAGAGAATATGCGCCGGTAGCTCAGCTGGATAGAGTGTCTGACTACGAATCAGAAGGTCGGGGGTTCGAGTCCCTTCCGGCGCACCAAGGTCACTTGCGATTGCAAGTGACCTTTTTTGTTTATATGTTGCAGTCTTATGATACTGTTGTGCAACATGCATTTGCCATATTAACAAACGCCGTCTTCATTCGGGAGAATTCCGAATGAAGGCGGCGTTGTTTCTGATATGTTATTTTACCCCTTCTCAAACTCCTTCGCCACATCCTGCAGCAGCTGTCTGATGGGCAGGTGCTGGGGGCAGACGCGCTCGCACTGGCCGCAGCGGATGCAGTCCGAGGCGCGGGAGCCGGGCCCGGTGTGGACATCCTCATAGTAGTAGTCCGCGTTCCAGTCGTGGTGGGTGTGCTTCGTGTTCATGATGGCGAACAGGTCGGGGATGGAGATATGCTTCGGGCAGCCTTCGGTGCAGTAGCGGCAGGACGTGCAGGGGATCAGGTCCTTTTTATGGAAGATCTCCTGCACCCGGTTCACGGCGGCCAGCTCGGCATCGTTCAGCGGCGTAAAGTCCTTCATGTAGCTCAGGTTGTCCCGCATCTGCTCCATGCTGCTCATGCCGGACAGCACCATCAGCATACCGGGGAAGCCCGCGGCAAACCGGATGGCGTAGCTGGCAGGGCTGCCGCCGTGCAGGGCGTCCAGCACGGCTTTTGCGTCGTCGGGCAGGTTGACAAGGCTGCCGCCCTTGACCGGCTCCATGACCAGCACGGGCTTGCCATGCCTGCGGCAGACCTCATAGCACTTGCGGCTCTGGACGGCCACGTCGTCATAGTCCAGATAATTGAACTGGATCTGCACGACCTCGATGGCCGGATAGTCGGTCAGAATCTGCTCCAGCACGGCGGCGCGGTCATGGAACGAGATGCCCACATGGCGGACCTTGCCCTCGGCCTTGAGGGCGAAGGCCGTCTCATAGGCGCGGCAGTCCCTGAAGTGCTGGTAGTTTGTCGTGCTCTGGGAGTGCATTAAATAAAAGTCAAAGTAATCCACGCCGCAGGCTGCAAGCTGGCTCTCAAAGAACGGGCGGATGTCCTCTTCCTTTTTAAAATAGGATCCGCTCAGCTTGTCGGTCAGGACATAGTCCTCCCGCGGGTAACGGCTGGTCAGGCACTCTTTTAGGGCCAGCTCGCTCTTGCCCTGAAGGTAGCCGTGGGCCGTGTCAAAATAATTGAAGCCCTGCTCCAAAAAGCAGTCCACCATCTGTTTTGTCTGCTCCATATCGACGTCCTCGCCGATCATGGGCAGGCGCATACAGCCGAAGCCGAAATTCTTCCTGATCTTTTCCATTTGTAAATGCTCCTTTCGCAAGGTTTACCTTTCACGGATCTCTCCGGGGGAGGTCCCGTTTTTCCGGGCACGGCATGGCGGGCGCATACAGAATGCGCCCCTACAGGGGAACGCGCGTTATAACGTAGGGGCGGATTCCATATCCGCCCGCGGCCGCTTACGCCAGCTCAAACATCCCGTGATACAGCTGGTAATACTCGCCCTTTTTGGCCAGCAGCTCGTCGTGGGTGCCGCGCTCGATGATATGGCCATGCTCCAGCACGATGATGGCGTCCGCGTTGCGCACCGTGGAAAGCCGGTGCGCGATGACAAACACCGTGCGGCCCTCCATCAGGCCGTCCATGCCCTTCTGGATCAGCGCCTCGGTTCGGGTGTCGATGCTCGACGTGGCCTCGTCCAGAATCAGCACCGGCGGGTCGGCGACGGCGGCGCGGGCGATGGCCAGCAGCTGGCGCTGTCCCTGGCTCAGGTTTGCGCCGTCGCTCGTCACCATCGTGTTGTAGCCCTGCGGCAGGCGGCGGATGAAGGAGTCGGCGTTCGCAATTTTGGCCGCCTTTTCAATTTCCGCCTGCGTCGCGTCCAGCTTGCCGAAGCGGATGTTGTCCGCCACCGTGCCGGTGAACAGGTGGGTGTCCTGCAAGACGACGCCCAGCGAGCGGCGCAGGTCGTTTTTCTTGATGAGCCGCACATCCATGCCGTCGTAGGTGATGGACCCGCCCGACACCTCATAAAAGCGGTTGATGAGGTTGGTAATCGTGGTCTTGCCCGCGCCCGTGGAGCCGACAAAGGCAATTTTTTGCCCCGGCTTGGCGTAGAGCGAGAGGTTCTGCAGAATCATCCGGTCCGGCGTATAGCCAAAGCTGACGTCGTGGAACCGCACGTCGCCGTGCAGCGGCTCGAGCGGGACGTCGGGGCGGCGGCGGTCACACCAGGCCCAGCGGCCCGTGCTCCCGGCGCACTCGGTCAGCGTACCGTCGCTGTTTTCCCGCACGCTGACCAGCTCCACCGTGCCCTCGTCGATCTCCGGCTTTTCCTCCATGACCGTGAAGATACGCTCCGCGCCCGCCAGCGCCGCCAGCAGGAAGTTGCCCTGCTGGGTCAGCTGATTGATGGGCAGCGTCGTCTGGCGCACAAAGACCAGATAGCTGGCCAGGCTGCCAAGGTCGGACCAGCCCCACATGACCATGAGGCCGCCGACCACCGCAATGACCGCGTAGTTCAGGTAGCCGATGCTGACGACGGCGGGAATCATCGTGGCGGCGTAGCTCTGCGCGCCGGTGCCTGCCTCGCGCAGCTTCTCATTGCGGGCGGCAAAGGCGGCCATGTCGGCCTGCTGGTGGTTGAACACCTTGACGACCTTCTGCCCGGCGATCATCTCCTCCATGTAGGCGTCCAGCTCACCGAGGCTGGCCTGCTGGCGCGCATAAAAGGCGCGGCTGCGCTGTGTCGAGTAGTTGATATACCAGAACATGGCAATATAGCCAACGACCACCAGCAGCGAGAGCCGCCAGTTGAGGATGAACAGCAAAAGCAGCGTGCCTGCGACCTGAATAAAGGTCTGGATGACCACCGCAAAGCTGTTGTTCAGCGCGTCCGAGATCGTGTCCACGTCGTTCGTGAACAGGCTCATCAGATCGCCCTTGCGGTTCGTGTCAAAGTAGTGCAGCGGCAGCGTCTGCAGATGTGCGAACAGGTCGCGGCGGATGTCCTGCAAAATCTTCTGCGCGGCACGGACCATGAGCTGGGTGTAGCCCAAGGTAGACAGTGCACCGACGATGTAGATGCCCGCGGTCAGCGCCACGACGCCGGCCAGATAGGCGGCACTGCCGTTTTCCAGCACGCCGTTGACGATGGGGCGGATCATGTAGGTGCCCAGCAGCGCTGCCAGCGCACTGACCGCCGCCAGCAGGCCGACGACGCCGAGCATGATTTTGTGGCGGCCCAGATAGTCCATGAAGCGGCGCAGCGTGTGCCGCAGGTCCTGCGGGCGCTTACCGCCGAATGGCTTCGCCATCTGCGTCGCCCCCTTTCATCTGGGAATGGTAAATTTCCTGATAGATCGTATCTTTTGCCAGCAGCTCGTCATGCGTGCCCACGGCATGCAGCCGCCCGTCGTCCAGAATGACGATGAGGTCGGCGCTCTGCACCGACGTGATGCGCTGGGCAATGATGAGCTTGGTCACGCTGCCCAGTCCGGCCAGCGCATGGCGGATGCCCGACTCCGTCGCCGTGTCCACGGCGCTGGTGGAGTCGTCAAAAATCAGCACCTTCGGGTGCTTGAGCAGCGTCCGCGCGATGCAGAGGCGCTGCTTCTGCCCGCCCGAGACGTTGCACCCGCCCTGGCCCAGGTCGGTGTCAAGGCCGTCGGGCATCCGGGACAAAAATTCGTCCGCACGGGCGGCGCGGCAGGCGGCCCAGAGGTCGTCGTCCGTCGCGTCGGGATTGCCCCATTTCAGGTTGTCGCGGATCGTGCCGGAGAACAGCAGGTTCTTTTGCAGCACGATGCCGACGGCGTCCCGCAGGGCGTTCACGTCGTAGCCGCGGACGTCGCGCCCGCCGACCCGGACCGTGCCCTCGGTGGCGTCGTACAGGCGCGGAATGAGCTGGACGAGCGTCGTTTTGGCCGCGCCCGTGCCGCCGATGATGCCCACCGTCGCACCTGCCGGGATGTGGAGCGTGATGTCGGAGAGGGCATTTTTCTCCGCCTTGGCGTTGTATTTGAAGCTGACGTGGTCAAAGTCGATTTGGCCGTCGGGGATGGTGTCCACCGGCGCGGCGGCGTTTGCAAGGTCGGGCGTCTCGGTCAGGACCTCACGGATGCGGCGGGCGCTGGCCAGCGAGCGGGACATCTGCAGAAAGACGCCGGAGAACATCATGACCGAGTTGAGCACCTGCAAAACATAGCTCAAAAACGCCGTCAGCTGGCCGACGGACATCGTGCCGACGAGGATATAATTGCCGCCGAACCAAAGGATGCAGACGATGGCCGTATACATGACAGTCTGGAACGCAGGCAGGTTGAGGACGGCATAGCGGAAGGTTTCCGTCGAAGCATCGCTCAATTCCGTGTTGACGGTGTCGAACTGGGCGTTCTCGTAGTCGCCGCGGACGAACGCCTTGATGGCACGGATGGCGGTCAGGGACTCTTGGATGCGGCCATTCAGGTGATCCACGGCGCTCTGCTGGCGGCCATAGAGCGGACCGACCTTTGTGACGATCCAGGCGAGGACGACGGCCAGGATCGGCGTTGTGACGAGGAATACAATCGTCAGCCGCGGGCTGAGCACGCAGGCCATCGCCAGCCCCATGCAGAGCATGACCGGGCTGCGCACCAGCGGACGCAGACCGGCGTTGACGGCGTTGAGCATGACCGTGACGTCGGTGGTCATGCGGGTGACGAGGGACGCATCGGAGAAGCGGTCAAGGTTGGCGAAGTCGAATTTCTGCACAGCGGCATACTCCGCCATGCGCAGCTGTGCCGCGAACCCGTTTGCGAACCGCGCCGCGTACCGCGCATACAGCAGCCCCGTGATGAGCGCGAGCACCGCGCACAAAATCATCAGCCCGCCCTGCCGAAAGATGACGGCCATATTATGGGCGGGCACGCCGTCATCCACGAGGGTGGACATCAGGACGGGGATGACCATTTCAAAGATACATTCAATAAAGATCAGCCCCACCGCCGCGAACAGATCGCGCCGGTACGGGCGGGCATAACGGAAGATTTTGCGCAGATCCTGCATGGGTGGCTCCTTGAGGTGGGGGTAGGATGGTTGTTAAGGAAGGGCGGCGGTGAATGTTGTAGGGGGCGGCGTCCCCGACGCCCCGCGGAATGAGCGGCGGCGCGAACAACCCGGGAGGGATGAATCCCTCCCCTACAGGCGGAACGTTGACGGGATTTGACGTGAAGTTACGGAGGGGTCAAGACCCCTCCCTACGGAGCAATAGATACATGGGCGGTAATGGCA
>ERZ836939.3918-NODE-3918-length-11855-cov-3.169746_pt1 | contig 11855 bp, 13 predicted proteins | sample MGYA00519912_ERZ836939 | MGnify/ENA primary metagenome ERZ836939 (study PRJEB31850, sample SAMEA3708810) | human gut metagenome | biome: human gut; feature: human-associated habitat; material: faeces | place: China | collected 2014 ... | reverse complement strand
TGAGTATGACGGAAGCCACTTGCAGTTGCCGGGAATGAACCCTGAAATTGAATTAAAGCTGCACCAGAAAAATGCGGTGGCACGAATCCTTATGGGAGGAAATACCCTGCTTGCACACTGTGTCGGTGCCGGAAAGTCCTTTGAAATGATGGCTGCGTGTATGGAACAGAAAAGGCTTGGTCTTGCCAATAAGACAATTATGGTAGTGCCAAAGCCGCTTATCGGACAGACAGCAAGTGAATTTTTAAGGCTTTATCCGTCTGCAAATATCTTGGTTGCAACGGAGCGTGATTTTGAAAAGAGCCGCAGAAAGCAGTTTGTATCAAGGATTGCGACAGGTGATTATGACTGTATTATTATGTCACACTCGCAATTTGAGAAAATCCCAATCTCGCCGGAGAGAAAGGAGAGAATGCTAAATGAGCAGATAGAAGAAATCACTTATGCGATTGATGAAATGAAGGAGAAAAACGGGGAACGCTGGACAGTAAAGCAGATGGAAAGCCAGAAGAAAAAGCTGGATGAACAGCTTAAATCACTGACCGATGAGAGCAGAAAAGATGACCTCATTACCTTTGAGGAGCTGGGAGTTGACTCTATTATGGTAGACGAAGCACACAATTTTAAGAACCTTGCCATTTTTTCAAAGATGAATAATGTGTCAGGAATCAGCAGTTCGGGGGCTAAAAAGTCAACGGATATGCAGCTTAAATGCCAGTATTTATCAGAGATAAATGATGGCAGGGGCATTGTATTTGCTACCGGAACACCGATAAGCAACACGATGTGTGAGATGTATGTTATGCAGCTTTATTTGCAGAAGTCGGCACTTGAGGAAATGGGAATTCATCATTTCGACTCGTGGGCGGCTAACTTCGGAGAAGTAACAACAGCACTGGAGCTTACAGTTGAGGGCAGTGGTTTCCGTTTCAAGAGCAGATTTAATAAATTTACCAATCTGCCGGAGCTTATGAATATCTTTAGAGAGGTAGCAGATGTGCAGACAGCGGATATGCTTGACCTTGATGTGCCAGCACTTCGTGGCGGCAAGCCTATCATCGTGGAGTCGGAGCCGGACTGGTATGTGAAGCAGGTAATGGAAGATTTTGTGGTAAGGGCAGAAAGGATAAGAGGCGGAGGTGTTGATCCAAGCGTTGACAACTTCTTAAAGATTACACACGAAGCAAGACTTCTTGGAACAGACGCAAGACTGATTGATAAGGACGCACCGAACAATCCGGACGGGAAGCTCAATAAGGTAGCGGAAAATGTCTGGAAAGAATATGTAAAAGGAAATGCTGATGGTCATATAGGCTGTCAGCTTATTTTTTCGGATATCGGAACACCGGGACCGGATAAGGACTTTACGATTTATGATTATCTGAAGGAGTCACTTATCAAGTATGGTATTCCTGCAGAGGAGATAGCATTTATCCACGATGCAAAAACAGATGCACAGAGGGACGCACTTTTTAAGGAAATGAGGACAGGTAAGAAAAAAGTCCTTATCGGTTCGACAGACAAGTGCGGAACCGGAGTTAATGTACAGACACACCTTGTTGCAATGCACCACGTCGATTGTCCGTGGAAGCCTTCTTCCATTGAACAGAGAGAGGGCAGAGGTATCCGACAGGGAAATGAAAACGATGAGGTGGCAATCTATAGATATGTTACAAAAGGAACCTTTGATGCGTACAACTGGTCGCTTGTGGAGAATAAGCAGCGTTTCATCAGTCAGGTTATGACAAGAAAGGCAGTGAGCCGAAGCTGTGAGGACATTGATGAGGCAACCCTTTCCTACGCCGAAATTAAGGCGGTTGCTACAGGCAACCCTTTAATCAAGGAAAAGATGGAGGTTGACAATGATGTCCAGAGATTAAAGCTCTTAAAGGCGTCTTATGATAATCAGAGGTATGGATTGCAGGATAACTTTATGATCAAGTATCCGAAACTTATCAAAACTGCGACAGAGAAACTTGCCAATGTCAGGGAAGATATAAAGGCAAGGGATAAGGAGCTGATTGATAATCCGGACTTTGCCATTACCATAGGAAATGCAACTTATACAGAAAGAGTTGATGGTGGAACCACAATGCTTGAGGCAATCAGCAAATGCAAGACAGGCGAAACCACTTCAATCGGTAAGTTTCACGGCTTTGAGCTTCTGGTAGAAAAGAATTTCCTCAGTATCAACTATATGGTGCTTCGTGGAAAGACGGAATACAAGGCAGAGCTTTCCACAAGTCCGGTGGGAAGTATGGTAAAGCTGGAGAATCTGTTCAATGGACTTCACGAAAATGTAGATTTTCTGGAAAAGAAGATTGAACAGTACCAGAATGACCTTGAGGCTTCAAAGGCAGAGTATGATAAGCCGTTTGCACACAGTGCGGAACTGGAAGAAAAACTTGCAAGGCAGTGTGAATTAAATGCCCAGCTTGACCTTGAGAACGCAAAGGCTATGGACGCAGATCTTGGCGGACCGGACGAAGAAAAGTCTGAGGACAGAATAGAAAATGCGGGCATTGTTGCAGAGGATAAGGGAATTTATATGACAGACAGAGACAGGAAAAGATAGGAGTGAAGTTCTATGAGCATAAGGAAAGTGGTCGCAGGACTACTGATTACAGCAGGGATTGCCATTATGGCAGTCCCTTTTTTCTGGCGTACAACCGGAGAGAGAAACACGAACCAGCTCATAAATGAATTTGAGCAGACATTGGAGGAGAAGCAGGATGAAAGGTCAGATGTTGAGAAAGAGCAAACCACCATTAGTAAAGAGGAGGAAGCCATTCTTAAAGAAGGCGGTGTCATCGGTATCATTGAGATACCGAGCATAGATATCAGATACCCGGTAATGGAAGGAACAGGAAGTGAAATCCTTAATGCAGGGATTGGTCATATACCGGAAACAGCGGGAATAGGAGAGGTTGGAAACTGTGTGCTGTGCGGTCATAACGGGAGCAGGTACGGCACATTTTTTACGCCATTAAACCGGATTGCCATAGGCGATGAAGTAAGCATTATGGATAAGAATGGGCAGACACATATCTATGAAGTGACAGGCACAGATGTGGTAAATCCTTATGACAACAGCATAAAGACGCAGGGTATGGAAAAAGAACTCACTCTTTTTACCTGTTATGAACAGGGAACAATGCGTTTTGTTGTCAGGTGCAGATATAAGGAGGCGGCAGATGAATAAGAGATACCGACTTGGGGAGATAGAAGAAGCAGTATCGGAAATGGAGGAGTTAATCGACACACCGGACGATATTGCAGAGATTGATGATGACTTTCAGATAGTCGTAAGCGGCTGGTCTGTATATGTCGAAAGCCTGAACCTGACACTCAGACAGGGAGTTGCCTGTATCTGGGATACGGAGGCAGGAATATTTATGCCTGACTTTGATGTGACTATCGTGTATGAGGGGAACATCGAAACACAGGAATGGCTCTATTATGAGCAGGACGGAATGGCTGTCACACTCGGCAACTGGTTAAATGGCAGATTGTCTTGTGAACAGATAGAACAGCTTTGGTGTGAGCTTATCATACCGGAAAACAACAATTCAGAAGTATAAGAAAGAGAGGAACAGCGTATGAAGTATTCAATTAAAGTAAACGAAGTAAGAGCAAAAGATGGCAGCAACATCAAGGGTTTTGCAACCGTGGTATTTGGTGACTCATTCAAGATTACCAATATCGCAATCCTTGAAAATAAGGAAAAGGGAGAGCTTTTTGTATCAATGCCAAGATACCGTTCCAATGAGCGTGATGAGAGCAACAGCGTGATTTATAAAGATGTCTGCAATCCTATCACGGCAGAGTTTCGTGAGGAACTCTATACCAATATCCTTGAGGCATATGCAAAAATCAGGGAGCCGGAAAAAGCAGAAACACAGACACAGGAAAAAACAAAAGAAATGCCAGAATTTTCCGTGACGGTAACACCTTATGAAAGGGAAGGCAGTAATATCAAGGGACTTGCCCGCATTTACTTTGAAAACAGCTTCATTGTAAATAATGTAAATATCCTTCAGGGTAAAGAAAAAATCTTTGTGTCAATGCCTTCTTATAAGACAAAGCAGGTGGACGAACAGGGGAAGCCAATCTATCAGGACGTCTGCTATCCGGTCACAAAGGATTTCAGGGAGAAGCTCTATAATGAGATTATCGCAGAATATGAGAAAGCAAAGGATAAGAGCAACGAAAAAGCAAGGGAGAATGCCGAACAGAACCACGGAAATCCAGACAGGGAGAAAAAGGATACTCCCTTTCGATAATTAAGGTTAAGGGGTGGCAGGAGCTGCCCCGTTTATAAGGAGGAAAAGCAGATGGAAGCAGAAAAGACACTTACCAATGAGGAGATCATAAGGGAACTTCTCGACCTGTTAAAAAAGAATGCTATGAAGGAGCCGGCAAATGATGTATTTGAGATATGCAGCTATGTGGACGGTCTGGAGAAAAAGATTGCGTCTATGACAGAAGAACTTACCAGTATGCAGAACCAGATTAGAGAAATGCAGGAGGATACCCTTATCAATAATGCGAAAAAGGCATTGGCAGAAGCACAGGAAAGACTAAATGCCAGATGTGAGCAGATAAAGTCACAGGTATATGAGGTAAAGATACAGGTAAAATCTACTGCCAAGAGCATTGTCGATGAAGCAAAGGCAAAGGGAAGGGCGGCACTTTACAGGGTGACAGAATTTGCAGGAATGAAGAAAAGACTTCTTAATGTAAGAACAGCAGTAAAAGATGCGATTGTATCTACGGACAGGGATATTGCAAGGACAGCACTTCTTGCAAAGGGACTCCGTGAAGCCGGGCAGACCGTAAACAATGCGTTCCGTACCTTTGCAGATAAGCCGGAGGTGGATTATTCGCAGAAGGAACAGAAACACCCTATCACAAAGGCGATACTTGCCCCTATGAAAGCAGTGAGAAAGCTGTTTGTATCAATGGAGCTACATCTGGACGCTTCGATTGATAAGCTGGATAATCTGGCTATGAATGTACAGCTTGATAAGGAAAAGCGTGAGGAGCATACAAAGGATAAGGAGCAGAAAGCAGCGGACATCGAAAGAGCAGAAGGCGAAGTTTTTTATTCGCCGATGGTAGCCGAACCACAGGAGTATAAGTATAATGCAGATGCTTTCGAGGCAAGAAAGACATCAGAAGAAAAGCAGGAAGCGGCAGGAAAGGAGTTGACAAAGGTCAGGGAAGATAAAGCTAGATAATTTTTAGGGCGTGGGGAAACCCCACGCTGTTATTATGTGGGAAATATATACATTTATAATGTAATTAAATTATATAGTGAAATTTGGAGAGTTATATTCAAATATTAAGTTTAGCATTAAGTATAGTTGTAGGTTATTGAAAAATATGAATTAATACAGAATAAAATAACAGAAAATAAAATTTCCTCTATAAAAATGAGTGGATTTCTCTCCACCCAATGCATCATTTTACCTATTTATAAAGAAATATCTATTGAGTTATTTTTAAGGTGGTTTATTACAAATAAAAATAATTTATTTTTATGCAAAATTCTTTAAGCGTTTATTTATATATTGCACAAAAAATAGGCAATAAGTATAAAAAAAACAAAAAAATATTAATTTTTTTGGTAAAAAATAGTATTATAAAAATAATATTAAGCATATAATTTGAGCTGAGTATTTATATAAATACAGAAAAATTATTGGGGAATTGATAGTATATGGAAAGTATAGAGATTTTTAATATGCCATTTGGAAAATTAAAAAAATATTGTAAAGGAGATGCAGTATGTAAAGGTGTAATTGCAAATGGAAACTACAAATGTAAATTCTCAAATGATGAATATAATATATATATGGGTTATGCTCTTAGCAATATAGATAAAACATATAGAGCTGTACAGATGAAAAAAGGATTATATTTAGGTCACAATATGGGAAATCCTTGTGATTTGCATATTGACAGAAATAATATTTTTTTATATATGAAAGATTCAGCAAATTATGAGAAAGTATTTTGGGGGTTTGCAATAAAATATATTTTTACTATGGCTGCATTAGAAAAAAATGTTTTACACATTAAAGGGTTGTTACTTAAAGATCATAGAGAAAAATTATATTTATTACTAGGAAAAGGTCAGAGTGGTAAGACTACATTGGGAAGAGAATTAGAAAAAAAAGGATATAAAGTAGTTAGTAATACACATTGCTTTGTTAAAGGAGAATATGTATGGGGAATTAACTCTTGGATTCGATTACGCAGTGGTGTTAGTCAGAAATATTTAATCCCTTCTGATACTGATGAGGTTTTAGATGGAAAAATTGAAAAGTGTTATGTTGTTGATTGGAACAATCAAGGAGAATTCAAAATAGATACTAGTATTAGTGATTTAGAAAAATATCTATATATAAGAAATTTTGTTGCAGCCATTGGAAATTATGATCTTAAAGAAGAAGTTTGGGATTATACATCACAAAACAGAAACATAAAAGAAAAAATAAACTTATTTTGCAAAGAAGATGAGATGATTAAAAGTTTTATGGCAAATACAATTCAATTTATTGACATAGATTCAAGAAATGAAAATTGTTTAAATAAATTTATTGAAATATTGGAGAGATAATCATATTGAAGATAGTAATAATTCCATCAGCAGAATTATCATATAATTCTGGCAGTGTTATTTATGCTAAAATGTTATTTGAATATTTATTAAACGAAGGTCATCAGGTTTATATGTTGGGAAATTGTATACCTGATGATATAGATGAAAAGTATAAAAAATTTATCAAGGTTGGAAGTGATTTATTATTTCATCCAATAATAGATGATAGAGTCGTTTCCGATATTCAATATATGAAGATGCATACAAATATACTTGATATAATTACAGAAATTTATGAAGAATGGGGGAAAATAGATGTTATACATGCACATTATGCATCTATAAATAGCTATTCAGCTTCTTGTATAAAAAAATTTTTGAATATACCTTTTGTCGTATCTTCGTTTGGTAGAGATATAAATATAGGATGGGGGTGTGATGAGAGAATTAAGACATTTATAAGTGAAAGTTTGCCATTTTCTAGTAGGATAGTTGTATCTGAAGATGAGTTGGGAAAGAAAATAATAGATATTATTCCCAAAATAAAAGAAAATAAAATTATTACAATACCAATGCCTTTAGATGATAGAATATTACAAGATGGAGTGCAAGATATAATAGAAAAAGATAGCGATGCTATTATTATTTCATCTATAAATTCTTGCTTTACTCCGGAAAAAGGAATTGATGATGTGCTAGAAGCATTTGCGTTGATAAGTAAAAATACGAATTGTAAACTATATATAGCAGGTCAAGACGATGATGAAAAACAACTGAACTATAAAAAGATAATTAGGAAAATATCTGAATTGAATATAAAAGATAAAGTATATTTATTAGGATATATATCACGAGAACAGGTTGGAAAATTACTTGAGCAAACAGATATTTTTATTGATGCTAGATATAAAGGCAATTTTAGTTCAGTTTTGTTGGAAGCACAATTTAAAAAAAGTGTTACTATTGCATCAGATAATGATGCAGCAAAAAAAATTATTACTAATGGTCAAAATGGACTTTTATATCCTGTAGGAAATGTTAAGCTTTTAGCAAATACGATTGAAAAATTGATATATAATAAAGAGTTATATAATAATTTGGAAAAAGGGATGAATAAGTGGTGTAATACAAAAGGAAAGGAGTATAATAAAGAATATTGTTTGAAAAAGATAATGCAGGTGTTATTCGAAGCAAAAAAATGATTCGCATAGGATTGCCTAAAGGGAATGTGTACGAGAAGTCGAAACAATTTGTCGCAAATATTATTGGTCAAAAAGTTCCAAAGGGTAGGTTGGCAATTAAATATGATTGCTATATTTTTTACTTTTTGAAACATAGAGACATACCCGTACTTATTGAAAAGGGGATTTTAGATTATGGAATTACATCTGATGAATGGCTGGAAGAAACAGGAGCACAATTGTTGCGAATAAAGGAACTTGACTGGTGTGATACGAGTATATCTTTAATTGTTCATAAAGATAGCTTCGGACAATTAAAAAATTGTGTATCAGAATATGTTAATATTGCGAGAAGGTATTTTAAAGATAATGAAATGGAGATTGAATATGTATCAGGATCTTGTGAGGCATTAGTTCCAACAGAATTTGATTGTTGCATTGGCTGTGTTGAAAGTGGTGGAACATTAAGTCAAAATGATTTGATTGTAAGAGAAACATTATTACAATCCAAAATAGTATTAGTGGGAAAAGAAAAAATTAATTCTCACGAAATGAAAATGATTTATGAAAAAATATAGGGAATGGTGTTTTATGAATGTTTTTATTACAGGAGCAAATAAAGGAATAGGACTTGCAATTACGAAAAAATTATTAAATAGTGGATATCAAGTGATAGCTGTATCACGTTCTGTCGATAATTTGACATCAATGAAAAATACAAATTTAATAATATATCAGGCAAATTTGGAGAATGTTAACGAGATTGATCAAGTTTTAGAAGATTTAAAGAAAAAAGGAATAGTTATCAACGCATTAGTTAATAATGTGGGAATAGGATTGTTTAAGGAAATTAGAGATATTTCTTTAGAAGAGTGGGAAAAGGTTATTAGAATAAATTTAACAATCCCATTTTATTTGATTCATAGTTTAGTGGATGATATTGGTAAAGAACCTTATGGGAAAATAATTAATATAGGTTCAGATGCTGATCATATGCCATTTGAAAATGCAAGCGTGTATTGTGCAACTAAATTTGGGCTTTTTGGAATGACAGAAAGCTTAAGAATTGAATTGAAAAAAAAGAATATTGGGATTACTACTATAAGTCCGGCAAGAGTTGATACATATTTTAATAATAAGAAACCAGGTTGTCGTCCTATATCATTGAAGGCGGATGATGTAGCTGAACAGGTTTATTTTGTATTAAAACAAAGAAGTACTTGTAATATAGAACAGATTAAACTATCATCAATATTAGAATAATAAGGAGGAACAAAATGAATACAAAATATGATGTTAATATTGATTTAGCTAATGAAACAAAAAAGGAAATGGTAAAAACGCTAGAAACTGATAATGAGAGAGTCTTAAATAAAGTGGGGGCTTTTGCAAGTCTTTATGATATTAGATACGATGAATATAAAGAACCTGTATTAGTCCTAAAAACAGAAGAACCTGGTTCTAAGCAGCTTATAGCAGTAAAATATGATAAAATAGAAAATGTTTGTTATGATATGATAAATCATTTAATTAATGATTGTATTGTTATGGGGGCAAAACCTCTTACTGTACAGGATGCAATTATATGTGGGAAAATGGATAAGGAAATTGTTTCAAGAATTGTAAAGGCGGTATCAGAGGCATGCAAAAATCAGGAGTGTGTACTTACAGGAGGAGAAACATCTGAACAACCGAAAGTTATTGGAGAAGATACATATATTTTAACTTCGAGCATTGTTGGTATTGTGGAAAAAGAAGATATTATAGATGGAACAGAGATAAAAGAAGGAGATATTGTAGTTGCTTTAGAATCTAGTGGTATTCATACAAATGGTTATACATTAGTGAGAAAAATTATGGAAGATAATCCGGAAATTATGAATGAATGTCTAGGTGAAAAGACATTTATTGATGCAATTTTAGAACCACATAGATGTTATTATAGGGCACTTAAAGATTTATTTGGTAAGCCACATTGTATTCATGGATTGGCACATATAACAGGTGGTGGAATATGTGAGAACTTAAATCGCATTTTACCTTCAGGATTAGATGCTAAAATTGATTTGGAATGTTATAATGTCTTACCTATTTTTAAGTTGTTAAGAAAATATGGTAATATAAGCGACGCAGAAATGTTAAGAACTTTTAATTTAGGGGTTGGAATGACGCTTGTGACATCTAAAGAATATTTGGACGATGTTATGCAACATCTACAAAATCATGGCATTAATTGCAATGTGATAGGCGAAATTGTAAAAGGCAATCAGAAAGTAATATGTGAAAACAATTTAGTTTGGTAAAGCAGATAATTGGGTTTTGTTGATGAGATATTTTGAATCAACAAAACCCAATTTAGAAAGGGGGCAAAGATGAATAATATTGATGAATTAATCGAATTGAATTTATATGAACCAATAAGTAGATATTTAACGGTGTTAGAGGAAGAAAATGATATAATAAAAAATTTAACAATTAAAATATTATTATCTTTAAAGGCTGTGGATGATGTTTTGCGTTATAACTGCAATAATGAATATCATTTTTATATTAAAGATGATGTAACAATATACAATTTATTGCTGAATGTGTTTCCAGAAGAAAAAATAAAGAAAAAAGATTTTGATAAGGCTATGTTTATATTAGATTTTTGCAAACTAATATATAGATTTACATGCGCAAAAAAATTTAAAGAAAATAATATTCATATTTTTCAATTACGTTTAAATAGTTGGGGTAGAGAGTATGTACAGAATTATTTGGAAGATTTGAAAGATGATTACTTTACATTTAAAGACTACTTAAGTACATATTGCGAAGAGCAGAAAGAAGATTATAAGGAATTAACAACAATATTACTAGGAGATTTAAGCGAAAATGAATTATTGCATATAGATGAATTAAATACTATGTTAGAAGTTAAATTATTATCATGAATAGGGGGGATAGAAAAATGAATTTTGATACAGAATTTATAAATTGCGTTGATGAAATACAAAGAGTGGCACTTGAGATTTATGGGAAATATGATCTTGAAAAATCAATGCTTTGGATGACTGAAGAATTTGGAGAATTTTTTAAGTCCATAAGAAAAGAAGAAGATCAGAAAGATATAGCAGGAGAAATGGGAGATTTACTTGCTTGGATATTTTGTATAGGAAATATTTTAGATATAAAAGTGTCAGATGCGTTAAAATTGACTATGGAAAAAGAAATAACAAGACAGTTAAGAACATACAATAGACTGAAGTATGCAAAGAATATAAAATATGTTAAAGATGTTGATATTAAATAATTGTTAATCGGAATAAAAATATATAATTAAAAACGATTTTATTAGAGAAAGGGGTATTTGGTAAGTATGAAAAAAGAATATGATGTAGTAATGTTAGGTTCATTGATTAAAAGGACAGATGAGGAAGATAGTATTCTTAATAAAGCTATAGAGGAGGGGGTAAATTGGATTGAAGTTGGTGGAATTTTATTAAATCATAGATTGAGTGGATATTTTTATAATAATGTATCAAATCAAAATCTTCAAACTATTCCAGAAGAAATGAGGAAAAATTTAAAGGCACTTATCAAGGGGCAAGAGATAGAACAAATACGTTTATCTAAATATATTAAGGAAATAGATGCTGCACTTAAAGATACATCAATAAAATATGCGGGATTGAAGGGAATTATATTTGGTGCAGGATTATATAAGGCTGGAGTAAGACGTTCAAATGATATCGACTTATTAGTATATGAAGAAGATTTGGACAAATTAGATTGCATTTTTAGAAAAATTGCTCCGGAACGTCTGTTTTCTGTTTCTGTGCAGCTGCAAAAAAAACGCCGCCCGGCTGCCGGAATGCCCGGCCGCAGAGCGGCATCTGTGTTTTTGATCAGAGAAATTACAGCATCTTCACGGCCAAGGCCTCAGTGGTGCGCTCCTGGGCCTCGGTGGTGCGCTGCTTGTCATCCAGCAAAAACCGCAGCACCAGCACCTCTGCCACATACAGCACCGCCACCTTGATGGGGATGCTGCCGGAATCCAAGGGGCTTTCCTGGGCACCGCACAG
>ERZ836939.3907-NODE-3907-length-11897-cov-3.232055_pt1 | contig 11897 bp, 5 predicted proteins | sample MGYA00519912_ERZ836939 | MGnify/ENA primary metagenome ERZ836939 (study PRJEB31850, sample SAMEA3708810) | human gut metagenome | biome: human gut; feature: human-associated habitat; material: faeces | place: China | collected 2014 ... | reverse complement strand
TTTGTCGGGTTGTTGGAGGTGTAGGTGTACAGGTTCTGTGTCCACGGGCTGTATGGGTCTCCGCTTACCGTATCCTGCTGCAGGAACCGCCCTGTGTTCGGGTCGTAGTGGCGCGCACTCAGGTAATACAGCCCTGTATTGTCCTGTACAGCGCCTGTAAACTTCACATCGTTTTGGATGCTACTGACAGCTTCTTTGTTTTCCGCATCGTCTTTCCCAAAAGCGTCATACGCATTGCTCTCTGCGCGATACAGTGCGCCGCTTGCATCCGTTCCGATGATGTTGGTTACGCTGCCCCGGACATCGTTATGGTAAATCCAATACTGGCCTTCCGGCTTATCGGCGTTGTACTCATTATCCTGCCGTTTGCCCGCCACGATCACACCCTTCGGATCAAGGATATTTTCGTCTGTAACAAAGTTCGCATCGCTGTTTGTGCTGAACGCCAATGCCCCGCCCATGTAGAAATACATGGTGTAGTCGCCATCGGTTTGGCTGGCGTCCGTTCTGCGGATTCGTTGCCCTTCCCCATTATACAGGCTGGTGTTTAGTGTCGTCCAGTTACCGGCTGTCTTCTCTTCTACCTTGATGAGCTGGTTGGCCGTATCATAGGTATTTCGTACTTCCTTAGATTTTGATGAAGTTGCGGTTTGGGTATCCAGCTCATAGGTTGTCTCCAGCGTCTGGTTGCCGAAATCATCATATTCATACGACTTTAGCGGCTGATTTGTGTATGTAACGCTTTGCCCTTCTATGCTCGTTGTGCCTGTCTGCCGGATCTCTGTCAGCTGGTTTAGGTTATTGTATGAGTAATCGCATGTATTGGATACATGGCCATCCTCCAAATCCTGTTCCAGCATCTCTTTTATTCGGTTTCCTGCTTTGTCATATTGGAAGGAAACATTTTTTTCTTTTCCTGCACGCTCCGTTTTACTTTGTGTCAATCTGCCTATCGCGTCGTACGTATAGGTCTGCGACGTAGTGGTTTCCTTGCTGGCAAATGCGTCTTGGTACGAATCGGTATACGTTTCAGACAGAATATATCCCTGCCCATCATAGGAGAGCGTGTACTTTTCTTTTTGTACGCCATCTTGCGTGTACGTCAAACTGATTGGCCGGCCTATCGGATCATATGCGTATGTCCCGATTACAGTAAGCCCTTGCTTGTCTTCCTTATGGTCAAATTCCAAATATTCTGTGGTAGAGGACAGATCTCCGTTGGCTGCATAGGTGTACGCCTTAACGGTTTTCAACTCGTCCGTATCCATCGGAGCGCCGTCCTCTGCAGCCGGGCGAACGCTGCTCTTTACCGCTGTCACGCGCCCTGTTGAATCATATTCATACCCCGTGGTACGTACATTCCCCATCGCACCGTACTGCATGGCTGTCATTTCACCCAAACTGTTATATCGGTAATTGACAACCTTTCCATCCTGGAGCAGCTGCACGGCATTGTCCGCTTTATCGTATTTCCATGATGTAAGAATGGAAAGATTCCCTGTAACATCTGTCATCGATGCTCTGCGGCCAAAATAATCATAGGTAAATGTGGTGGTGGTTTGGCCGCTGGATTGTGTTGCAATGCGATCCAGCGCATCATACGAATAGCTCTCCCTTGTGGACAAGCTGCCCGCCCCGCTTTTGATCTCTGTCATGCGGCCGTATTGATCATACGCATACGTTTTGATTAACTTTTTCCCATTCGTATCCTTTCCTAGCTGTTCCTCTTTCACGATCTGTTCCATGGCATTGTAGTATGTTTTTGAAATGCTGCCGTCCGCAGCGGTTGTTGTATTTACGGTATTTCCACTGCCATCCGATACATCGTAGGTATATGTGGTCACCAAATCCGTATCAGCTACACCAACGTCTGCATTGTTGTACGGCATCAAGGTCGCCTTTTCTCGTACGCTGAGCGGGCGTTGCAGCGAGTCGTATTTGTACTGTTTTACCGTATAAAGCTTTGTGCCATTTTCGGTTTTTACATAGGTCCATACCCGGATAGCGTTTCCGCTCGCATCATAGTCATTGCGCACCTCAACGGTATTGGCCGCATCATAGGAACGCGTTACGCTGCCGTTATCGTCAAACTCAGCAAGCATCGGCCGCGTTTCCTGCAAGGTTTCTCCTTCTTTATACAGCTGCACAACCTTGGTTGTATTGCCTTGGTAATCCATATAACTCTTTTGGCCTTGTGTGCCTGTCAATTCTAAAGAATAGGAGCCATCTATCGCCTTCTTTTCTACCTTTTCACGCACAACATCACAATTATCAGACGTTTTTGTAACCGTCTTGATTGCATCGCCTTCCACTGTTATTTCTGTTTGGATGGTGTTGCCCCGTGCATCGGTAGCTGTGATCAAATCATCTACGTTGTTGTACGTATACGTCTCTACCTTTGCTTGTGTCGTCCCGCCATCCGAGGCAGGCGCGCCTACGTTGACCCGAGAAACGATACGCCCTCCTTTGTTATAGTTGTTTACCTCCTTCTGTCCGTCCGGTTTTGTGGTTGAAAGCAATCGGCCGAACCCATCATAAACATATTGCGTTGTCAGTGCTTTGCTTCCACGCGCAATGGATTCGGTAGCTGGGTTATTCCTCGTATCATAGGTGTATGATGTCGCCATCGTAATGCCTGAACCCGATTCCGTCATCGTCTCCAGCCGACCATAACGGTCATAGGCATAGACTATTGTCTTGCCGTTCCAATCCGTCTTTTTCGTTCTCAGGCCCCTGTCGTTGTAGTCGTACTGTATGCTCCGCACGTTATTAAACGCATCGGGTTCCCGAATCGCCATTTTTTCTGTCAGCAGATTCCCTTTGTCATCGTAGGTGTACTCAATTCGGTTTAATAGGTTGTTGTTCTTATCATATTCTTTTTTGGAGGCCATCCAGTCTGTTGTTGTGCCGTCTGGCTTGCTGATATACGTGTACTCTGTCCGTTTACCATCCGGTTCCGTAACCGTCTTTGCAGTCCCATTGAGGTTATATGCAAACGACGTCACCAATTCCTGCGTATGCGCAGCATCTTTATATGATACATACTCCCCTGGTTTCAGTGTATTCGTATCATAATTTCTAAACAGCGAAACCTTTCCATTGGCCTCCGTTTTCAAAACCACCCCGTACAGCGCCTGGTCTGTATGGAAAGACGTGGTGCCAATGCTTTGCCCATTCATATAATTGTTAAATGTCGTAACTGCAACTGTCTGTTCAGGCGCTGGCGCAGAATATACCACCTCACTGTAATCTCCGATGGCATCCGTGCTCTTTGTTACGCGGCCATTGGCATCCAAATCAAACCGATGGGTGCGCACGCCCGTTTCGGAGGTATTGGCCGGCATATTGATGGCAAAGATGCTGGCTTCTCCGTCCTGGTAAGCGTAGCTTTCCTCGATGGTCTTGGTAGACGTGGTGCTGGAAACGGTATCTGCGCCTTCCGCGTTGGTTTCCACGTAGGTATAGGTCTGTTCGCCTGCCGTCTTTACGTTTATCAGCATTCCATAGGTAGCCGGGTCGTTTTCGTCGCTGCCGTAGGTGTAATGGTATACATCCTCTACCGCGGTTTCGCCTGTGCCGCTGTAATGCGCGATGACCTTGACGATCCGATCCTGGTTATGCGGCTGTTCGCCGTATTCAAACGCCAGGTACTGCTGTTCGGTTTCTGCTTCATACACATTGTGCATGACTTTTACCAAACGCCCGCGCTCGTCGTAGGTAAACAGCAGCTTGTTCCCGTTCGGTTCGCTGAACGCCTCAATCATCATGGATTCGTTGAACAGATAGTCGATATCATCCGAGCGGTGCGCCGTATACTTTCCATCTTCGCGCTGAGAAAGCGTGATGAATACGCCGGCCGGCGATTTGTAGCTGCCATCCTCCTGCTTTGCAAAGCGGTGCACCGTTCCGTCCCCGTCTTTGAGGAGTAAGCCCACCTCTTCGCCCGTTGTTTTGTCGTATTCGCGCAATAGGTTGGTATTCAGGCCAAAATCCCAGCCCTTGCCCAAGGCGGTATATGATTTGGCCTGGCTGTTGTAGGTACGCCGCATTGTGCTGGCCAAAAGCGGGGCGACCATCTCCAGATCCACCTGTTGATACACCAAATTTCCACTGGATACGTTGATATATCCGTTGGCGTCTCCTACCGGCACGGTGGCATAGCTCCAGTAATCCTGAAGGCCCAGCTGCTTGTCCAATTCATTTTCATCCACCATCGTCGCCGTCTGTTTGGGGGAGGGCTGGCTTTGGGCAAACATCGTTACTGTTTCACCCTCTACCTGGTATTCTTTTTTGGCAACCACCCAATAGTTGAACGTCTTGCCCGGCACCAGGTCATGGTCGTAGTAATACGTCGTGGCCAGATTGGACGCGATGGGCTGTATCGTTTCCATATCCAATGTATCCGACTCGCTGCGGTAAATATCGTACACCGCGCCTTCGGTGGGCGATCCCGTCCACCGCAGCCATGTCGTGTAGTTGACTAGCGGCATGGCGGATAGGCCGCTGGCAGGGGCGATGAGTTCGGTGTTTACATATGTTGGCGCTGCAAGGTACGTAGTTGTAAAGCCCAAGCTATCAATGGTTGCTGTATCTGTTTGTCCTTCCGGCTGGGTGATTGTAACCGTCATCCTATACTGATAGGCATTTGTTCCATCTGCATAATTCCAGCCTGTAGTGTTTACCATATCGCCTGACCGGAATTCCTGGAACATAACGCCCGTAACATTGCCCTCTTGATCTAGCAGTTCGATAACGAACTCGATCTTTGTTTTATCTGGCAATTCGGTATTATTCAATACCGAATAATCAAACTTGATATTTCCAATCGGGGCAGGGCCCATTTGCGGGCTGGTAAAGACAAAAGAACCGCTATTTGCCGTTAATGTCAGCTTTCCTTCTCGTATCTCGAAATTTTCCATATCGGAAATGTATTCCGTGTCCGCTGCATCCTCACCACTTGAGAAGGTTGCACACGAATAAAATAGCGCATCGCCAGACGGCTGTTCGATGGCAATGATGATGGGAAGCCACTCGCCGGGTTTGAAAATATGCTGGTTTTGCTCGCTCAGAGGGTTGATTGTGATTTTCTTTGCTTCGGCATCATAGGTATAGTCGATCTTTTTACCATCCACCCGTACGAACATGGTATGGTCGAGATCAGGAGCATAACCGCAATCGCTTACATCCAATACCAGCGGCACTTCCTGAATATGGATGAGCTGTTCGTAGGCTCCATACTGGTCTGCACGTAAATAGAAGTCCGGTTTAGAATAAGACATTGTGGAGTTCAACAGGAATTTTCGTTCCTCCGTCACCACGTTGCCCGATTTATCTGTTACGGTAATTTTGATTTGATATTGCCCGTCCGGCGCTACCGACGTAAGGTCTATCTCCAATGGATAAGCAATAGGTGCATGGACACCTTCCGTCCATTCATATACCGCCTTGTAAAAATAGAGATTTTCAGTCGGCAGCCAGCTTGATTTGCTGCCAATCTCCACCTTCACGCTTTGTAGTCTAGCTTCTTCGATGTTGGTAATGGAAACGACATCGGAAATCTCCCATTTTGGAATTCCTTCTACCTCTTCAATGGCAGTTGGATAGGTAACATGCAGCACAGGCGCTTTGGTATCCTTCAATATCTTGATGGAAGAAATCTCCCCGGCCAGCGCCTGCTCCGGCACCGGATTGTTGTCCACGCCGCGCACATATACTTCGCTGATGCCTTCCGGCAAATCTGCTGTGGAAATCACCGTGCCGTTGACCGCTGCGGTTTTTCCTTCCCCTTTGTCCAGCCAGTTATCAGAAGATACCGTGATCCAGGTCTCTTTATCAAAGCTGTATTGGACAAACCCAATGTCAAAATCGCTGCCCAATCCCTTTTCGATGTTCCAGCGAATGACAGCCGTATCCCCGATGGGGAACAACGGTTCCTGGCCCATCGTGTAGTATTGGTCGCCGCTATATACGGATAGCTGCGGCGCTTGCGGGGATACATAGTTGGGGATGTCCACTGTGCCCAGCAAAAGATTCGGAATGGTATAGTTCCCATACTTGTCCGTTGCCTTTGCGTATACGTTGATCGTCGTGCCGCCGGGCAGCTCCTTATCCCGGATGTCATAGCTCTTGGCAATCACGCCTTCGCCCCAGCCGGTCGTCTCAATGGTATCCAGCGGGTGCAATTCTTCAGAATTGAGTTCCGACCAAAACAGCTCGTGTTTACTGATCATGCCGGTTTGGGATACGCCCGTGGCGGTTACAGTAAAGGTCGTAGCCGTCGGGGAAGATCTTGTGACTTTGATCGTCGCTGCAATGCCGCGGCCTGTCTTTCCGCCCCAATCGGGATGCTGTCTAACAATCCCTGTCCATTCCGTTTCATCGCTATTTATATTAAAGTTCAATCCGCCAAAATAGTCGGTAACGCCGTCTGCTGTTGTCGCATAACAGTCCAAGTAGATTTGGCCATCTGTTGTTGGATGGTCGGCTATATTGATCGTTGCGCTCCAAGTCCCGTTCCCGCTGTTTGTACTTGAATGCCAAACAAGGTCATCCTGCCCGCCTTGGCTCGCCCAGGCAGGGAATGCAACATTTTTTACGCTGTTCGGCTTCAAGGCCGGCGCAAAGTTTACGCTTAGATTTCCATCAGAAATGGATACCTCACTGGTGGTGTTGAAAATGGGCGGTGTGCGGTCCGCGACCGGTTCCACTGTTTTTTCAGAGGAGTAGCACGTAGCGCCGTAATCCGTTGTATATTTGATCTTTACTTTATGAGACACATAAGAGGAAACGGAGAAGGTATGGCTCGTGGAGCCGGAGGGCGTGTATTCCTTGCCATCCAAGCATACTTTTACCGATACCCCGGGGGTATTTGTCCAGTTTACGTCAATGAATTGTGAAGAGGAGTTGATGGCGCCCGGTCGACCTGTTGCGGTAAAGTTTCTGTTGATATCCCGGTAATTGATGGTAAAGACAGGCTTATTCGTACCTTCCAGGGAATAGAAACGCTTATACCACTGTTTTGCCTCATGGTTGCTGACAAGGAAAATCCCATAGTTCGGATACGCACCCTTTTGCCAGTCCCGTTCCATCCGGGTAATGTCCCAGGTATACCATCCGATATGGCCCACCGTCACGCTTGTGTATCCGCTGACAGAGCGCGGCTGTGTGTTCCATGTTACATCTACGTTTTTATAGTCATCATACATCCGATAGGTTTGGATGCTGGGTTGCGTCGTTCCATCATAGGATTGGTATAGCTTTAGATTGGCACTGTCTATGTATCTTCCCGTTAAGTTTGGGAGCGTATGGTAGATGATCCCTCTAAAGAGCACATTGTCCGTATCATGCCCCACCCGAATGTATTGATTGGAAGCGAAATTGCGGTTTGGTTCGCCCGAGCTTACATAGGTATCCGAGACATACCCGTCCCTGGGCAGCTGAATGGAGGGATCGATGCGTACCGGGTACACGGTGTTCTCGTCGTCGAGATACGCAGCGCTGGGGACCAGGGTATACAGATAGACGCCTTGTTCTTCTTCCTTTGCCTCCAGCAAAACCTCTATGTCCGTGCTGATGTTTTCGTATTCTTCTCTTGTCCCGGAATCGATCATATACGGGGTGGGAATATAGCCATACTCTTCGCCCGTTTCTGCGTCTTTCCAGAGGATCTCGTTGTTGTCCTGTTTTTCCAGCACGCCTTGGTCGATTTTAATTTCAAAGGAAAAACGGTCTACGGATGGGCGGCTTTGCAGCACAATGTCCTCTTTCAGCCCGCTGTTGTTTGGGCACAGGTACAGGCCCATCCCGTTGCCGAAGACATTGGAATACTCTACCGCTTGGTACTCCAATTCCGGATTGTATACATAGGGATCATATTCGGACTCCTGTACATTGCTTCTTGTCTTTGGCTTCTGCTCTCCTGGCTCCTCCTCTTTTAAGTGGAAAGTAAGCCTGCTTTCCTCTTGTTCTTCCTGCAAGGAGGCATTGGCCGTTTGCTGCGCATTGCGCAGGGTCCCTTGCGAAACCGCATCCTCTGCTTCATCCTCTAACAATTCATCCGTGGGCTGCGGCGTTTCCTGTGGCTCGCTCGTTGCGTCCAGTGTAGGCTGCGGCGTCTCTGTCGGCTGTACCGGCAGCGTTGCTTCTGGTGTCAAAGACGGCTCCAAAGACTCTTCCGGAGTTGTAGCTGGCATCGGCAACATTCGTATTGGACGAATATATGCAATGCTATCCCCATTTTGCACCTTGATGGGGTTCTCCTCAAACATACTGCTCTTAAACAGCACCCAATTTTTGGACGATTCCGAGCGGTAATCATACGGTTCCTCTTTGAAAGCATCGGTGCTTTCTGCGCTCTTGTCCACCTGCACAATATCGTTGACGATCTCGTGCCAGTTTCCCGCTTCGTCCTGATACCGAATGGGTTCCAGGTGTTGTTCGTATGTAACCGATCCGTCGGCGTTTTGCCAATATGTCTCGGTTTCCGTCAGCTTGTCCACGATGAGCACCGGCTGGTTTTGCGCTTCCTCGATGGCATTTTCAATCGCTGCTTGGGCAAACGCAGGGAGCGGGACGCCCAAAAGCATCAACAAGGATAATATGAATGACAATATCTTTGCTCTGTGTTTCTGTTGTTTCATGATTTCCTCTCCCCTTGCGTTGATTTTTCTACACAAAAAAACCGCTCTAAAAAAGAGCGGCTAAACTCAAAAATTCCATGGTCAAACCAACGGAGCACTGTCCGCCATACGGTAGAAACATAAAATGTCTCGAATTCTGCTTCATGGCAAACTCCAAAATGGGGTAAAAATATGTCTTTTTTGGCATATTTTCAAACTATAACGACAAATTTTCTTCACAATTTCAAATTATCCGACTGGGGCGAAAATGTCAATGATTAAAATATATGAATATTAACGAAATTTGCCGAATGTTGTTGAATCTCTCTGTTTCGTTAAAAATCGTCGAAATTCTTGCCAATGCAATCGAAAATTGTGGTATTTTGCACGGGGATTCTTCGTATTCAGTAAAAATGGGTATCTTTTCCGAAATCCTATCTTTTTAACATGCTATAAGAAAAATAAAAAAAAGGAACCTGAAAATCAGGTTCCTTTGGTAGCGGTAGTAGGATTTGAACCTACGACACCACGGGTATGAACCGTGTGCTCTAGCCAACTGAGCTATACCGCCATAATGCCGTTCTTTAAGAACGCCATTAGATTATACAAATCATTCCGCATAATGTCAAGGTTTTCCTAAAAAATCTCCTACAATTCATGCAATCATTGCCATAGCTTCCAAATTTCGGGGCAAACTCCCACTGTAGCCTTGTTTCCATTGCGAACGATGGGCGTTTTCAAAATCTGTTGATTTTCTAGAATCTTCTCATCTATATCCGTTTCCATCGCCAAGTATGGTAGATAGCAGTCCTCATATCCCTTTGCCTTGTCATCCACCAGTGCCTGCCATCCACCCATCGCAGCCTTCACAGAGCGATATTCCCCTTTACTCATCGGCTTTTGCTTTATATCAATATACTGCACAGGGATCTTTCTTTCCTTAAAATAGCGAATCGCCTTTTTGGTATCAAAGCATTTTGCCTTGCCGAAAATCTGTATCATGCTAAGGTTTCCCATTCCGCCGGTTTGAAGCCCACCAAGATGCGATCTTGTGTAATCAGCAACGGGCGCTTTACCAGCATACCGTCCGTTGCTAACAATTCTATTTGCTCTGTCTCAGTCATATTCGGCAGCTTGTCCTTTAGCTGCAATGCCTTATATTTCAACCCGCTTGTATTGAAAAACCGTTTGATGGGCAGTCCGCTCTGGGCAATCCAACGCTTTAATTCATCCTGTTTTGGATTCTGCTCTACAATATGCCGTTCCTCAAACTCAATGCCCTTTTCCTCCAAAAATTTTCTTGCCTTCTGACAAGTAGAGCATTTGGGATAACAAATAAAAATCGATTTCATCACAAACCTCCTTTTTTATATCATACCTTGTTTGCATATCATGTTACAATACCAAAAAAGGAGGCGCCTCATGTCTGAATCTGTCATCCATCCTCTTCCCCCTTTATTCGATGCAAATAGCCGGGTACTGATTTTAGGAACTATGCCCTCTCCGAAATCTCGGCAGAACGGATTTTATTACGCGCATCCCCAAAACCGCTTTTGGCGCGTGTTGGCTGCCGTATGCTGTGAATCCATGCCCACCGACAATCAGGATCGCGCCTCTTTTTGCCACCGCCATCACATCGCTCTATGGGATGTTCTTCATGCTTGCCGTATCCAAGGTGCGGACGATGGTTCCATCTGCGATCCACAGCCCAACGACCTAAGGCCTCTGCTTGCCCAAGCGCCTATTCAGGCCATCTTTACAACAGGCTCCAAAGCTTCTATGCTCTATAAGCGATATTGCCTGCCCGTCACCGGGCGTCCCAGTATCCCACTTCCCTCTACCAGCCCTGCCAATTGCCGTTTTCACACGCTGGAAACCTTGATAGAGGCCTATCGCGCTCTGCTGCCCTATCTGGAGAACATTTAACATCAGCTTTACACAAGATTGACGGAACAAACACACACGGCTGGTATGATTTTGTGATAAAGGAGGAGAGGCCATGCCATCCACTTATGCACACTACACCTTTGGGGAAAGGATGCTCCCCCTGTTTCCCGCTAAGATTCGTGCTTTGATTCAAGAGAATCGTGCTCTTTACGATATCGGTCTTCATGGTCCGGACATTCTCTTTTACTATAAGGCTCTGTGTAGCAATGAAGTCAATGCTGTCGGATACAAAATGCATGATAAGCCCGGGGCTGATTTTTTTGCTCCGGCCAAGGAGATCTGGCAGCAGTTTCGCACCGATGGCGCTTCATGTGCACAGCACACCGCCTATTTATTGGGATTTCTCTGTCATTATGCTCTGGATCAATGCTGCCACGGCTATGTGGAAAAAATGATGGCCGTTTCCGGTCTTTCTCATGCGGAGATTGAAACAGAGTTTGATCGGTTTCTTTTGCTCCAAGCAGGCAAAGACCCATTACGTGCACACCTTACACAGCATATCCATCCTACCCGGGATCGTGCGCGTGTTATTGCTGATTTTTTCCCTACGCTGACCACAGAGCAAATCTTTCAAGCGCTTTGCTCCATGATCCGTTATCATAAGCTGCTCCGCACACCTGGTACGCTTAAGCGCAGTTTTTTGCTCGGCATTTTGAAAATCAGCGGCAATTATGCGGACATGCATGGTTTGCTCATGCGTAAAAACAGCAATCCTGCTTGCCAACTCAGTAACAATGGCTTATCTCGGCGTCTAGGCCAAGCTTTGCATGAGTGCCAATCACTCACCCAAGAGTATCCAGACTGTCTAGAGAAAAACACGCCGCTGAGCACGCATTTTATGCCTACCTTTGGCGCCGGCGGTTCATGGCAGCATATTTCATTGGAAAGTTAGGAGAAAAGCATATGAAATTCAAATTAAATGCTTTGGAGAAAAAGTGGATCCTTTATGATGTGGGCAATTCTGCTTTTACATTGTTGGTTTCTACCATCATGCCCATTTACTTCAACGCCTTGGCAGAAAGCGCCGGCCTTTCGGATGTTTCCTACCTGGCCTATTGGGGGTATGCAGTTTCCGCTTCCACCATTTTGGTAGCCCTTCTCGGCCCAACCATAGGCACTTTTTCCGATTTGCGCGGGTGGAAAAAGCCAATTTTCTTAATTTCTTTGCTCATCGGCGCCGTAGGCTGTGTTCTGCTTGGTATTCTGCAGTCTTGGCTTTGGTTTCTTCTGCTCTTTATCCTTGCTAAATCCGCCTATTCCCTGAGTTTGGTATTATACGATTCCATGCTCATCGACTTGACCACAGAAGACCGGATGGATCAGGTATCCTCT
>ERZ836939.3901-NODE-3901-length-11921-cov-4.792938_pt1 | contig 11921 bp, 11 predicted proteins | sample MGYA00519912_ERZ836939 | MGnify/ENA primary metagenome ERZ836939 (study PRJEB31850, sample SAMEA3708810) | human gut metagenome | biome: human gut; feature: human-associated habitat; material: faeces | place: China | collected 2014 ... | reverse complement strand
TCGACACGCTGGCCATGCTGCCCAACATGAACTTCTCCAACGCCATGTCCAGCTACACCGCCCAGAACATCGGGGCCGGCAAGTACGAGCGGGTGAAGGAGGGGCTGAAGGCCTCTCTCTTTATGGTGGTGGTGTTCTCCCTGACCATCACCGTGCTGATCTTCCTGTTCGGTAACCAGCTGCTGGGTCTGTTCCTGGACCCGGGGGACACCTCGGGAGCGCTGGGCTACGGCCTGGCCTACATGCACACGGTGTCGGTGTTCTACATCCTTATGGGCCTGCTGTTCGTCCCCAACGGGATGCTCCGGGGGGCGGGAGACATGGGCGCCTTCACCTTCAGCTCCATGGCCAACCTGTTCTCCCGGGTGGCCATCGCCTACGCCCTGGCCTACCTCACCCCCCTGGGCGCCAACGCCATCTGGTGGTCCATCCCCGCCGGCTGGGCCATCGGCGCGGCGGTCTCCCTGTCCCGGGTGAGGAGCGGACGGTGGATGCGCAAAGCGGTGGCCGACCAGTGAGGACGCCCCTGTACAGCCGCTTCTGAGCCAATTGAAGCAGATCCAAAAACAGCCGCCTTCGGGCGGCTGTTTTTCTGCGGGCGGGGCCGGAATCATTTCAGAAAACTTTAAAAAATGTGCGATTTTCGGGGAAATATCTTACCTTTCCCCCTCAGTTTTCAATTTCTTGCAGAAAAATTAAAAAATGGCCCCAAGTTTCTTCATGCTTTTTTCATATTTCTCCCGTATACTGTGACTTGTCAAACGGGAAAACCCCACAGCTTCACACGGAGGAGTGATTGATCATGGCAGACAATGAATTCAATTTTTATAATAGTGAGAACGACGGATACCGCGGCGGCTTCGGCGACTACGCCGACCCCTCTCCGGCTCCCGTCCCGGGCCCTGTCGGTCCCGGACCCGAGTCGCCCAGGAAGCGTCCCGGCCGGTTCACCAAGCGGGCCATTGCCCTGCTGCTGGCCTGTGTGGTGGTGGGCGGGGCCGCCGGCGCAGGCGGCGCGGCGGCCTATCAGCAGATCACCAAGCCGGACACGGTGGTCTATCAGGGCGAGCGGCCCACGGTGGATGTGGACACGGTGGCCAACAGCAACGGCGGCCAGCCCATGACCCCGGAGCAGCTGTACGCGGCCAACCTGGCCTCCTGCGTGGGCATCACGGTGAATACCACCGTGAACATCTTCGGACAGACCACTACCTCGGCGGCCAGCGGCTCCGGTTTTGTGCTCACCCAGGACGGGTACATTGTCACCAACTATCACGTCATTGAGGATGCGGTGGACGACTCGTCTGTGTCCATTGAGGTGTCCTTCGCCGACGGCACCCAGTACACCGCCACTCTGGTGGGCGGCGAGCAGGACAATGACGTGGCGGTGCTGAAGATCGACGCCACCGGCCTGCAGCCCGTCACCCTGGGCGACAGCGACCAGCTGGTGGTGGGCGAGAGCGTGTACACCATCGGCAACCCCCTGGGCGAGCTGACCTACTCCCTCACTGACGGCCTGGTGTCCGCCCTGGACCGGCTGATCACCACCAGCAGCACCAACCAGACCACCGGCCAGAAAGAGACCACCACCCTGAACGTGCTGCAGACCAACTGCGCCATCAACCCGGGCAACTCCGGCGGCCCCCTGTTTGACAGCTACGGCAATGTGGTGGGCATCGTCACCGCCAAGTATACGCAGACCAGCTCCGGCGTCTCCGCCGAGGGCCTGGGCTTCGCCCTTCCCATCAACGACGTGAAGGAGATCATCAACGACCTGATCGAGCACGGCTATGTCACCGGCAAGCCCTATCTGGGCATCCAGGTTCAGGACGTGTCCTCTGAGGCCCAGCGCTACGGCGTCTCCGCCGGCGCCGCCGTCCTCTATGTGGCCGACGGCTCCTGCGCCCAGGAGGCGGGGCTGCAGGTGAACGACATCATCGTCGCCATCGACGACACCGCCATTGACTCCAGCAGCGCCCTCACCGCCGCCCTGTCCAGCAATTATAAAGCGGGGGACACTGTCACCCTGACAGTGATCCGCAATCAGCAGCAGGTCCAGCTGACCGTCACCCTGGGCGAGCAGAACGAGCAGACCGAGGCGGCCAATCAGATTCAGGAGCAGTCCAGCCAAAACCAGCAGAACAACTCCCAGAGCGGCGGGTCCTACTACAACAACTGGCCCTTCGGCGGGTTCTTCTGGTAAGCCTCCCCTTTGATCCATTCCATCCCACTTTCGGTTTTCTCTTTCCCCCTTTTATATGCCCGCCCCGGCGCCTCCCGGTCCCATTGAGACCGGAGCGCGCCGGGGCGGGTTATTTTTTCGCCCGGACCGCTCACAGCCCGGCCAGCACGTCCTCCACCCGGCGGCAGCGGAGGGGGAACCGGGCCCGCAGCTCCTCGGCCGCGCTCTCCATCAGATAGGGGCGGCCCGCCAGCTCCAGCATGGGCAGGTCGTTGTAATTGTCCCCAAAGGCCATCACCCGTTCCAGGGGGACCCCCAGGACGGCACACAGCTGCCTCAGCCCCACCCCCTTGTCCGCCAGGGTGAAGTCCAGCCACTTCTCCCCCGCCACGGCGGCGCGGAAATGGCCGTTCCAGCGGGGGGCCAGCTCGGGCTCCACCCCTCTGGCCCCGTCCCGGCAGTAGGCCGACACCTTTACAAAGGGCTCGGGCATGTCCTCTGGCCGGGGGAGGAGGGCCACATTGTTGCCCACAAAGTCCCGGATGAGGGAGACGATATCCCCCTCCTTGGGGCACAGGTAGCTGGTGTTGGCCCCGGAGATGAGCACCTCGCACCGGGGATGGGCCAGAATCTCCCGGCACAGCTCCAGGGACAGGTCCCAGTCCATCTCTGTGCGGCTGAGGATGGGCCCCGGTGACCCCGGGCCATAGACCACCGCCCCGTTTTCACACAGGTAGTAGAGCTGGTCCGCCACCGGGGCAAACAGCTTCCGCAGACTGGTGTACTGCCGCCCGCTGGCGGGGCAGAAGCGGATGCCCCGCTCCCTCAGGCGGGCGATCTGTTCAAAAATAGCCGGCGGGATGGCGTTCGCCCCATCCTGCAGCAGGGTTCCGTCGATGTCGCTGACCACCAGCTGGATCATGGATCATTCCTTCCTTTCTCCGGTCCGGCCGCGGGTCCCGGCTCTCCCAGGCGCCCGCTCCGGTAAAATCCACGCTCCCGGACGTGTCCGGGTGCGCATTTTTGTTTGAACCATGGAAAATTGTTTGAACTATGTTAAATATAAGTAAAATTCATTGACGATGCCCGGGGCGCCCCCCTATAATAAAGAATGTGTTAAGAAAGAAATGCGGTGTGCAGAGAGGGAACAATGCCATGGGAGCATCGGGACCCGGGCCGGAGGGAACCGGCCTGCTACAACTTCATCGGACAATACTGGCATAACCTGCGGAGCCGGCGGAGCGCCGGGCCCGTGGGCTGTGCCTTTTTATATTTTTACCGCAAACCCGAAACAATAGCAATAGATAGTTCCCTGGAACGAGAGAGAAAGAGGAGGATTCCAACCTTATGCAGATGACAGACTTTTTAAGCCTGTTGGGGGGCCTGGCCCTGTTTCTGTACGGCATGCAGATGATGAGCTCCGGCCTGGAGGCCGCGGCCGGCAGCCGGATGAAGCAGATTCTGGAGCGGCTCACCGCCAACCGGTTTTTAGGGGTACTGGTGGGGGCGGCCATCACCGCCGTCATCCAGTCCTCGTCCGCCACCACCGTCATGGTGGTGGGCTTCGTCAACGCGGGCATGATGACCCTGAACCAGGCGGTTTGGATCATCATGGGCGCCAACATCGGCACCACCGTCACCGGCCTGCTCATCGCCCTGGACGTGGGCGAGCTGGCCCCCCTCATCGCCTTTGTGGGCGTGGTGCTGGCCGTCTTTGTGAAAAAGCCCCAGCTGCAGCACGTGGGCCAGATCTTCGCCGGTCTGGGTGTGCTGTTCATCGGCATGGATATGATGAGCGCCGCCATGTCCCCCCTGCGGGAGTCGGAGGCCTTTGTGGGCATCATGTCCAACTTCTCCAACCCGGTGCTGGGCATCCTGGCGGGTATGATCTTTACCGCCATCATCCAGTCCTCGTCCGCCTCGGTGGGCATCCTGCAGGCCCTGGCCAACAGCGGCGTCATCGCCTACGCCAACTCGGTGTTCGTCCTGTTCGGACAGAACATCGGCACCTGCATCACCGCGGTGCTGGCCTCCATCGGCACCACCCGCAACGCCAAGCGCACCACCATCATCCATCTGATGTTCAACATCATCGGCACCGTCATTTTCACCGCGCTCTTTATTCTCTTCCCCATCGCCAGCGTGATTGACGGCTCCCTGGTACTGCCCGGCGCCCTCGGCAGCTTCCTGAGCGGCGTGCTGCCCGCCACCCCCGCCGGCCAGATCGCCATTACCCACACCAGCTTCAACATCATCACCACTCTGCTCCTCCTGCCCCTGGGCAACTACCTGGCCAAGGCCGCCGTGAAGATCCTGCCCGACCGCCCCGAGGACAAGGACGAGCGCATGCACCTGGAGTACCTCACCCCCATCCAGACGGGCAGCAAGGAGAGCGGCCTGGGCGTGTCCGCCATCCAGGTGGACCAGCTCCAGCATGAGCTCCGCCGGATGATGCTCATGGCCCAGGAGAACGTGGAGGCCAGCTTCCGCTCGGTGCTGGACCGGAACGAGGACGAGCTCTCCCAGGTGGAGGAGACCGAGGAGTATATCGACTTTTTGAACCGGGAGATCTCTCTCCACATCTCCCACGTGATCGCCTATGAGACCAACCAGCAGGCCTCCGCTGTGGTGAGCAGCTTCCTCACCATCTCCGGCAACATCGAGCGCATCGGCGACCACGCGGACAACCTGGCCGGCTACACCCGCATGCTCAACCGGCGGGACATCGCCTTCTCCCAGACCGCCCAGCAGGAGATCGTCTCCATGCAGGACATCTGCCTGAACGGCATCCAGCAGCTCCTGTCCGACCAGGCCGGGAGCGTGGAGTGGCTCACCCAGGTGTCGGCCCTGGAGCAGCGCATCGACGACATGACCCGGGACTACCGCCGCAGCCACCTGGCTCGGATGCAGAGCGGGGAGTGCTCCGCCGAGGGCGGCATCCTCTACTCCGAGCTTCTCACCGACTTTGAGCGCATCGGCGACCACATTCTGAACATCGCCCAGGAGCTCTCCAAGGTCCACCAGCACATCTAAAATACACCAGGCCCCTCTCTGCCGCCGGGCAGAGAGGGGCTTTTTTGTCAATTCAGAAGTAAAACAGGTCCTCAAATTTCTTGTCCAGGGCGATGCACAAGATCAGGGCCAGCTTGGCGGTGGGGTTGAACTGCCCCGTCTCAATGGAGCTGATGGTCTGCCTGGACACTCCCACCAGCTGAGCCAGGTCCCCTTGGGACAGGCCCTTCTCCGCCCGGGCCACCTTCAAACGGTTTTTTAAAACCAGCTGTTCATCCAAACCCTCGCCCCCTCTCACCAGGTCCGCAGCACATAGCAGAGCAGGAAGCACAGGGAGGCGACGGCCCCGAACACGATCCCCCAGAGGAATCTGCGCTCCCGCCGCGCCTGGTACTTACCCAGAGCCTGGGCGGCCAGATAGGCCCACAGCAGGGACATGGGCAGATAGTTGTCCAGCCCCTTCGCGAAGTCATAGACCAACACCGCGATAATCAGCAGGCAAAAGCTGATCTCTCCATACCGGCGGCCTTCGTTCTCCGCATAGGCGACCCCCTCATCCGTCTTCTCCCGACGGCTTTTTTCCAGAATATCCTGTTTTTCCATGCCATTTTCCTCCTCACCCCTGCAGCGCGGGCAGGGTGTCCATCACATAGCTTGCCAGGGAGAACAGGGAGCCCAGCGCCCCCAGGCACCCGACGACCAGCAGGTGCTTCTCCCGCCTGGCCCGGTACCGGCCCAGGGCCTCACAGGCCACATACCCCAAAAAGAATGCCAGCGGCAGGCTGTTGTCCAGCCCCAGTGCCAGGTGATAGACCTGTACCGCCACACACAGGGCCAAAAATCCAACCACACCCCACTGGCGGCCCTTCTCCTGAGCGCGCAGAATTCCTTCGTCACAGAGCTGATTTTCCTGCCGGCTCTTTTCCAGAATATCCTGTTTTTCCATACCGTTTCCCTCCTTATCCCTGCAGCGCGGGTAGGGTGTCCATCACATAAACCGCCAAATTGAGTACACAGGCCAGGGCCGCCACAATTCCCAGGCCAAGATAGCTCTTTTTCCGCCGGAATCCATATTCGCCCAGGGCCTCACAGGAAACATAGCCCATGAAGAATGCCTGGGGCAGATTGATGTCCAGTCCCAGTACCAACTGGTAGATCTGCACCGCTATCAGCAGGCTTAAAAATCCAACTACGCCCCACTTCCGCCCCTTCTCCTGGGCATGCAGGACCCCCTCGTCACGGAGCTGATTTTCCTTCCGGCTCTTCTCCAAGATTTCATTCTTATCCATATAAGCTCCTTTCCAGTTCGAGTCCCCTCCCGGCCCCGGCGCCTTGGGGCGGAGGCGGGATCATCCTCTTCTGTAAGCTTATCCTATCACGCCGCCCTCGTTCTGTCAAGTATACTTGGCAAAAAAATAATGAAACTTGGCACTCTGTCAAGAAAACTGGTTTTCCCGCTCCGTCCCGTCCTTCCAGGCTTGCGCCTTTTGGGCGGATGGATTACAATAGGAAAAAAGGCGCCCGGGCGGGCGCCGGAAGCGAGGTGCTGCAAGCATGACGGATATCCTTGTGGCGGGGGGCGGCCCGGCGGGGCTCACCGCCGCCCTGTACGCCGCCCGGGCGGGTAAGCCGGTGGTGGTGCTGGAGGGAAACGCCCCCGGCGGACAGATCAACTTCTCCCCCCTGGTGGAGAACTATCCCGGCCTGCCCTCCATCCCCGGCAGTCAGTTTTCCCAGGATCTGCTGGGCCAGGCGGAGGAGCTGGGGGTGGAGCTGGAGTATGAGGCGGTCACCGGCTTCCGCACCCACGGAAACGGCTTTCAGGTGACCACCGACTGCGCCCTGCGGGAGTGCCGGGCCCTGGTGCTGGCCACCGGGGTGCAGCACCGCACCCTGGGCCTGCCCGGGGAGGAGGCGCTGGTGGGCCAGGGTGTCTCCTACTGCGCCGTGTGCGACGGCCCCTTCTACGCCGGAAAGCCGGCAGCTGTGGTGGGGGGCGGGGACACCGCCCTCCAGGACGCCCTGTTCCTGTCGGGAATCTGTTCCCAGGTCACCCTGATCCACCGGCGGGAGGAGTTCCGGGGGGCCCGGCGGCTGGTGGAGCAGGTGCTGGCCCGGGACAACATTGTCTGCGAGATGGACAGCACGGTGGAGGAGCTGCTGACCCGGGAGGGCTGCCTCTCCGGCGTGACCGTCCGGGGCCGGATCACCGGCCAGGTCAAGCAGCTGGAGGTGGAGGGGCTGTTCATCGCCGTGGGCCAGCAGCCCCAGAACGGGCCCTTCTCCGCTCTGATCGCCGTGGACGAGGACGGCTACCTGTTGGCCGGGGAGGACTGCAAGACCAGTCTGCCCGGGGTGTTCGCCGCCGGGGACTGCCGCTCCAAGGGGGTGCGTCAGCTGACCACCGCCGTGGGGGACGGGGCGGTGGCCGGGCTGGCCGCCTGCCGCTGGGTGGACGAGCACCCCAACTGACCTCCCCCGCCTTCAAAACCTTGGATAGACAGGAGACAGACCCTTGAACTACTACTTTGCCCCTCTGGAGGGGGTGACCGGCTCGGAGTTCCGCCGGGCCCACCACCGCTGGTTCCCCGGCGTGGACGCCTACTACATGCCCTTTCTCTCCCCCACCCAGGACCACGTGTTCACCCAGCGGGAGCTGCGCAACGTCCTCCCGGAGCACAACCAGGGCTTCCGGGCGGTTCCCCAGCTGCTGACCAAAAATCCCGAGGACTTCCTCTGGTGCGCCGGGGAGCTCGCCGCCATGGGCTACGATGAGGTGAACCTAAACCTGGGCTGCCCCTCGGGCACAGTGACCGCCAAGGGGAAGGGGGCCGGGATGCTGGCCCGGCCGGAGGAGCTGGACTGTTTTCTAGATACGGTCTTTTCTCAGGCTCCCCCCATGAAAATCTCCCTGAAAACCCGGCTGGGGCTGGAGGACCCGGAGGAGTTCCCCAGCCTGCTGGAGATTTTCGCAAAATACCCGGTCTCCCTGCTCATCCTCCACCCCCGGGTACGCGCCGATTTCTACAAGCGCCCGGTGCGCACGGAGTGGTTCCGCTATGCCCTGGACCGCTACAAGGGCCCCCTGTGCTTCAACGGCGGCCTGGTGACCGCCGGGGACTGCGCCCGCTTCGCCCGGGACTTCCCCGGCGTGGACCAGGTGATGATCGGCCAGGGCCTGCTGGCCAACCCCGCCCTGGTGCGCCAGGCCAGGGGCGGCTCCGGCCCGGACAAGGAGACCCTCCGGGCCTTCCACGATGAGCTGTACCACACCTATCTGGAGTGCTTCGCCAGCCAGCGGAACACGGTATTCCACATGAAGGAGCTGTGGAGCTACCTGTCCCGGCTGTTTGTGGGGGCGGAAGGAAAACCCCTCAAGCGCATCCGCAAGGCGGCCGACTCCCCCGCCTATGAGGCGGCGGTGGACCAGATGTTCTCCCTCCCCCTGCGGGAGGAGGCGGAATGGGGGACGGGCGCGCCCCTCTGATTGGGAGCGACGCCCGCACTCCCGCTCCGGGCACGCATCCATGCACAATGACAGGAACAGAAACCGGCCGCCAGACTGCTGGCGGCCGGTTCTTTTTATGGAAAGGGGTCCGCCCCCTCCCCGATTTCCCCAAAATGCGGACAGGCCCTTCCGTATAATGGAAGAAAACGGAAGGAGCGTGATGGTATGAACCGCTGGCACAGTGAGACGGTGGCCCAGCTTCTCCAGGAGCTGGACGCCAGACCCGGGGGGCTCTCCCCCCATCAGGCGGAAGAGCGCCTGCGGCGGTACGGTCCCAATGAGCTTGAGCCCCCCAGGCAGGAGGGGCTGCTGGGGCGGATTCTGGGACAGCTGAAGGACCCCATGATTCTGGTGCTGCTGGGGGCGGCGGGGGTGTCCCTGGCCGCCAGCGGCGGGGAGGACTGGCTGGACGCGGTCATCATTCTGGTCATCGTGGTGGTGAACGGGATCATCTCCATCTCCCAGGAGGACCGGGCCCAGCAGGCCCTGGAGGAGCTGCGGAAGTTATCCTCCCCCCAGGCCGCCGTCCTCCGGGGAGGAAAGGTGACGAAAATCCCCGCCGCCCAGCTGGTGCCCGGGGACGTGATCCTGCTGGAGGCGGGAGACCTGGTCCCCGCCGACGCTCGGATTCTGGAGTGCAGCCGCCTCCAGGCGGACGAGTCTCCCATGACAGGGGAGTCGGTGCCGGTGGAGAAGGCCCCGTCGGAGTCCCTGCCCGCCGACGCCCCCCTGGGGGACTGGACCAATATGGTCATCTCGGGCACCCTCATCACCGCCGGCCGGGGGACCGCCCTGGTGTGCGCCACCGGGATGGACACCCAGATGGGCCATATCGCCGGGCTGCTTCTGGACAGTGAGGGGACGGACACCCCCCTCCAGCGGCGGATGGGGGAAATTTCGAAAACTCTGTCCTTCCTGTGCCTGTGCGTATGCGCGGTGATGTTCGGGGTGGGGCTCATCCAGGGGAAGGACCTGTTGGACATGTTCCTCACCGCCGTCTCTCTGGCGGTGGCCGCCATCCCCGAGGGTCTGGCCGCCGTGGTCACCATCGTGCTGTCCATCGGCGTCACCAATATGTCCAAGCGCAACGCGGTCATCCGGCGGCTCACCGCCGTGGAGACCCTGGGCTGCGCCCAGGTCATCTGCTCGGATAAGACGGGCACCCTGACTCAGAACAAGATGACCGTGGTGGACCACTTCGGCAACCCCCTAAAAACCGCACGGGCCATGTCCCTGTGCTCCGACGCCGCCCCCGATGAGACGGGCAATGCGGTGGGCGAGCCCACCGAGTGCGCTCTGGTGAACTGGGCCACCAAGGAGGGCCTGGGCAAGTCCGCCATGGAGCGGGAGACCCCCCGTGTGGGCGAGGCCCCCTTTGACTCCAGCCGGAAGATGATGTCCACCATCCACAAGCTGGAGAAGGGCTATGTGCAGTACACCAAGGGCGCTCCCGACGAGCTTTTGAAGTGCTGCACCCACTATGAGAAGGACGGCAAGATCCTCCCCCTGGACGAGCGGGCCAAGGCGGAAATTCTGGCCCAGAACAAGGCCATGGCCGATCAGGCCCTCCGTGTGCTGGCCGCCGCGGAGCGCCGCTATGACGAGATGCCCCAGGATCAGTCCCCTGCGGCCCTGGAGCACGACCTGACCTTCCTGGGGCTGGCGGGCATGATCGACCCCATCCGCCCCGAGGTGAAGGCCGCCATCGCCGAGTGCAAGACCGCCGGCATCCGCGCCGTGATGATCACCGGCGACCACCGGGACACCGCCGTGGCCATTGCCAAGCAGCTGGGCATCCTGGAGCACGACGACCAGGCCATCACCGGCGCTCAGCTCAACCAGATCAGCGACGAGGAGCTGGATAAGACCATCGACCACTACAGCGTCTACGCCCGGGTGCAGCCCGAGCACAAGGTGCGCATCGTCAACGCCTGGAAGAAGCGGGGCTGCATCACCGCCATGACCGGCGACGGCGTCAACGACGCCCCCTCCATCAAGTCCGCCGACATCGGCGTGGGCATGGGCATCACCGGCACCGACGTGACCAAGAACGTGGCCGACATGGTGCTGGCCGACGACAACTTCGCCACCATCGTGGGCGCCGTCCAGGAGGGCCGCCGGATCTACGACAACATCCGCAAGGCCATCCAGTTCCTGCTGGGCTCCAACATGAGCGAGGTGCTCAGCGTCTTTATCGCCACCCTGCTGGGCTTCGTCATTCTGGAGCCCGTCCACCTGCTGTGGATCAACCTGATTACCGACTGCTTCCCCGCTCTGGCCCTGGGCATGGAGAAGGGGGAGCCCGACCTGATGCGGCGTCCCCCCCGGAAGGCCAGCGACGGCATTTTCTCCAACGGTCTGGGCTTCGACGTGGCCTACCAGGGCGCCATGGTCACCGTCCTGGTGCTGGCGGCCTACTTCATCGGCCACTTCATGGAGTCCGGCGTGTGGGAGATCACCCAGAGCGCTGACGGCATGACCATGGCCTTCCTGACCATGAGCATGGCCGAGATCTTCCACAGCTTCAACATGCGCTCCCAGCGGGGCAGCGTGTTCAAGCTCCACAGCCACAACAAGGTCCTCTGGGGCGCCATGCTCCTGAGCCTGGTGCTCACCACCGGCGTCATCTACTTGCCCGGCATCTCCGACGCCTTCGGCTTCACCCACATCAACCCCGTGGAGTACGCCGTGGCCCTGATCCTGGCGGTCCTGGTCATCCCCATTGTGGAGTGCGTCAAGGCCGTTCAGCGGTCCATGCACAAGCGCTGATCTCCACACAGCAGAAATGGACGGAAGATCATCTTCCGTCCATTTTTTGTGAAAAAACAGCCTCTGCAACCGCTGGTTGTCAAATTGTATTCCACTTTTGGTTGCAAAAACGCCAACTCTTTGCTATCCTGAACAGCGTCAAAGGTCCTTTGCAACCACTTGTTTTGGAGGTCACACCCATGGAATTTCAACAGCGTCTCTATGACCTGCGCAAAAAGGCGGGGCTGAGCCAGGAGGGTCTGGCCGACCTGCTGGGGGTCACCCGGCAGGCGGTCCAGAAGTGGGAGGCGGGAGTTTCCCAAAGTTAAAGATACCACATCAATCCCACGCGGACTTTTGCTCAACCGATACAGCCGGAGGGCTGGATAACAAGAAAAGGCGGTATGCGCCCCGTGGAGGGGTAGCGTACCGCCTTTTCTTGTGGGGGTTTCCAAAGGGGGCAACGCCCCC
>ERZ836939.3897-NODE-3897-length-11939-cov-2.883793_pt1 | contig 11939 bp, 9 predicted proteins | sample MGYA00519912_ERZ836939 | MGnify/ENA primary metagenome ERZ836939 (study PRJEB31850, sample SAMEA3708810) | human gut metagenome | biome: human gut; feature: human-associated habitat; material: faeces | place: China | collected 2014 ... | reverse complement strand
CAAACATATGAACATAATCTGGCATACACTCTGCTGCTATTATTTCTACACCTTTTCTTTTACATAATTCACTCAATATGTGACCTATATCTGCTCTTATTTGCTTGTATATAACCTTTCTTCTGAACTTTAGTGCAAATACTATGTGATATTTGCATGTCCATTATGTACAAGTCCTTTTCCTTCTATATACTATTTTTCTACGCAATAACTTTTTTCATCCATTTACCACTGAAATATCTTGTAGTAAATATAATTCCTCTGATTGTCCAATCAGCAAACATTCCGTACCATACCGCCATCGGTCCCATGTTAAAAATCCTTACAAGAGCAATACACAATGCAACACGGCAGCCCCACATAGTGATAATCGACGTTATCATTGAAAACTTCACGTCGCCTGCCGCTCTCATTCCGTATGCCGGAACAAACGAAAGTACCCATACGAGCGGTTTTGCTATTGTAATTGCACCAACCATTTCTATACACATTTTTGCACTCTCAGGTTCCATGCCGCCAAGCATCGTAATAGGCTTTACAAGTGCAAAAACAAGAAGACATGATACTATAATTCCAACCTCTGCAATTCCTGCAAGTTTTACGATATAATACTTTGCCTCTTCCTTCCGTCCGGCACCCATACACTGCCCGACCACAGTCATAAGACACATTCCTACTCCGATACCGAAAATACCATTGACATTTTCAAGAATATTCGTCATAGCCTGTGCTGCTATAGCTGCAGTTCCCATCGTAGAAACTGTTGACTGTATCGCAAGCTTACCGAACTGAAACATGCTGTTTTCAATTCCCGACGGAACACCAATCGCAAGAATTGATGCAATAAGTTTAAAATCTGGTCTGATTGTATAATACTGTGAAACCACAATCTCAAGTTTAGGCTTGGAAAGTGCAATGAAAATAACAACCATACAGAAAATTCTTGATACAAGTGTTGAAATCGCAGCTCCTGCAACACCCATATTAAGCCAAAACATAAGTATTGCATTACCGGTTACATTAATCAGATTGGAAATAATTGAGACAACCATCGGATATCTCGAATTACCGCATGACCTGAAAATCGCCGAACCGGCACTAAACAAAGCAAGAAACGGATAACTCAGTGCTGTATACAAGAAATATGTAACTGCATTATCCATAACATCCTGCTCTACTTTACCAAATATAAAACTAAGAATCGGTCTTCTAAACAAAAGTCCTATAATTGTTATGACAATTGCAATAACCGCAACTGTAAGAACAACCTGTCTTGCTGCCTTATTTGCCCCTTTTTTGTCCTTCATACCTATATAATGCGAACAGATAATTGCCGCACCTGTCGCCATTGCCGAAAACAACTGAACAATAAGATTATTTACCGAATCGACAAGTGACACCCCTGATATTGCCTGACTCCCCAGATTGCTTACCATCATAGTATCAACCATTCCCATAAAAGAATTGAGCAGCTGCTCAATTACTATTGGTATAAGCAATGCAAATAAAACCTTGTTGTTAAACATAAGGTCATTTTTGTCTATATTAAATAACTTTTTCTTACTCATATATAATTCCCGATATGTATTATTTTATAAATCTTCTCTTACAAAATTTGTTCTGTTGCCAGACTCTGTATCCGGAAGTTCAATACCGGCATTTTTTCCTGCCTCGAAACATTTCATCATCCATGCAAGATTCTTTGCAAGATTACGCATTGTCTGCATTCCCTCGGCATCTTTTACCACTTCGCCCGGAGTGCGTCCGTGTGCAATATTCCAATATGTAGAACCTGCAACAGGCATCTGTGAAATACCAAAATATTTATTCATTACATCAAATGAAGCTGATGTTCCGCCACGTCTTGCAACAGCAACAGATGCACCTGGCTTAAACTTAAATGCTCCGGAACCACTGTAAAACGCTCTGTCAAGAAATGACAATACACGTCCACTTGGATGTGCATAATATACAGGGGTACCAAAAACAAATCCGTCTGCTGTTCTTGCTTTTTCAACAAATTCATTTACAGCATCATCCGTATATACACACTTACCACTTGCACATCCGCCACAGCCTATACAATCTCTTACAGGCTCACTTCCTGTCTGGAAAATCTCATAATCTATTCCTTCTTTTTCAAGCTGCTTTCCAATTTCAAGAAGAGCATTGTAAGTATTGCCTTCTTTCTTACAGCTGCCGTTTAACATTAAAACTTTCATAATATATCTCCATTTCTTATAGATATTACATTGAATCTTATATCAAATAAATATTGCCCTGTATTTTATATCACAAAATCACGTTTTGTAAAACATTTTATTTTCCAAAATAAGCGGCAACTTTTTTAAGATTATTAATAATCGGAAGATGCTGTGGACAGACACGCTCACATTGACCGCATGCAATACAATCGCTCGCTTTTCCAAAATTATTAGTAAGCCTGTCATAATATTCACCCTGCGGTGTCCATCCCTTTCCCTCTGCTTCCTGCTTGTCAGCATTATAAAGGGAAAAATACTTTGGAATAGCAATATGCTTAGGACAGCCGTCCGTGCAGTATGAACATCCTGTACAAGGAATTTCAATACTCTCATTAATTGTCTTAACAGCATCCTTCACTATTTTTTGTTCCTCATCATTAAGAGGTTTGAAATCCTGCATATATCCTGTATTGTCAAGAAGCTGCTCCATATTGCTCATTCCACTAAGAACCATCTTCACATTCGGAAGGCTTGCAACAAACCTTATAGCCCATGAAGGTATTGACATTTCTTTATTATATGCTTTGAATGCCTCTTCAACTTTCTTTGGAACATTAGCAAGCGTTCCGCCCTTTACCGGCTCCATAACTATAACAGGCTTGCCATGCTTTGTCGCAACTTCATAACATTTTCTTGACTGAATTGCCTCACTGTCCCAATCAAGATAATTAATCTGAAGCTGGACAAATTCCATCTCTGGATGCTCTGTAAGTACCTTATCAAGCAAATCTGCATTATCATGGAAAGAAAATCCAATATGCTTAACTAAGCCTTTTTCCTTCTTATCAACAAGCCAGTTAAAACAGTCAAGCTTTTTATACACTTCATAATGGTCAACTCCAACATCGTGCAGTAAATAATAATCAAAATATGTAACACCTGTTTTACTCAGCTGTTCGTTAAACACTTTATCTCTATCTTCAAATGTCTTTATAAAACCTGCGTGCAGCTTAGTTGCAAGTGTATATTCATCTCTGTTATGTCTGTCTACAAGTGCCTCTTTAGCTGCATTTTCACTCTTAAAGCCACAATACATCCACGCTGTATCAAAATAAGTAAAACCTTTTTCAATAAATGTATCAACCATTTTCTTAGTTAATTCAATGTCAATGCTAGAAGCTTCATTCTGATTAAGAAGTGGAAGTCTCATAAGACCAAATCCTAACTTCTTGCTTCCATTAAATATGTCTTCCATAACTTTTACCTCCTGTTTATTACATATTATATATAATATTGCCTTGCTGGAACCATAATATTATATATGAAATAACTAATCTAAATTCACAATGTTATAATTCTTACAAAATTCACCTTACAATATTCTCCCGAACTTCTTCCGTAATTATTATACCACCTTGTGCGTTCCATTCGCTAACAAATGTATCAAAATAATCAATGTCTGCTTCCCCACTTATAATCTTAAGGTATGCTTCTTTTTCAAGACTTTTAAGCTTCCACCATCTATTCTTCATAGTGTCTGTCGTCTTAAAATATAACGACTGCTTAATCACTATATTGCCTTCGTCTAAAAGCCGGCAGGCTTTAATTCGCGACATATACGCCGCCCACTGCGTGCTTGTTGCACCTTTTCTTCCTGACTGTGAATATTCCTTATATGAATCATCTGTATTATATTCATAAGATGTATTGGCAAGACCTGTATTGTTAAGGTATGATTTGCAGGCATTATAATATGAGCGTTCCAGCAATTCCAGATTATCACTATCTTTTCGTCCCTCAATTGCATCTGATATATTTCTATAGCATATTGATAAAGCATTATTATAGTCAACATTAATTGATAATGGTCTGGCTGTTGGCTCAACATTTAACTGATAATAATTATCAAATTCTTCTGAGTCTGCACAATCAAATCTTATCTTATCAAACATAACACTTATCATCTTAGCCGCAATCTCTGGATATTCATAGCCTTTTCTGACAACTACATATTTGTAGCAGGGATTTTGACTATGGTATTCTGTTACATTATCGCCTGTTGATATCAGATATGGCTGCCAGTTAGAATCAGGATTAATGCTGACAGCATTGGCAAGTGGATTGTTAGGTGCCCACCAAGGTCCAAAAAATGAGCCACACAAGCCATTTTCTATAAGTTCACATATATTAGTTGATGTCCTTAATAAGAAATCATTATCTATTATCTTCTCATTATATAACTGGTTGATATATTCAAGTGCATTTTTAGCTTCATCAGTTACAGAACCATATACAATCTGTCCGTCATCATTCTCTATCCATTGCTTAGGATAAGCATTGAAGCTGGCAAATATTATATCAAGCAGGAACTCACTGCTATATCCACATTCTCCTGCCACCGATGTATCTACAACAAGTCCAACTGTATTACTGCTGCCATCCTCTGCCACACCATTATTGCCAGGATCATAGGTTATGAAATGCCTTACAATATTAACAACATCGTCTACAGTACGCGGTTCTGAAAGTCCTAATATATCCATCCAGTCTTTGCGGAGCCATACAAGATTAGGTCCGTCAGTAATATTAGTCTCAGGAAGTGCCATTATCTTTCCATCATATGTTACCATATCCATAAGTGCACTGCCATAACTTGCATACATACTCTTTATTCTATCTGTAAGACAATTATTGTAGCTGTCTGTCAAATCCTCTATCATTCCATTTTCTATAAGCTGTTCCAGCTCACTCTGGCTTGACACAACCATAATATCAGGAAGCCTATTCATTGAAACAGCCATTGATACATTAGTATTATACTGACTGTCATTAGCCTCAAATACATCTACATTCTGCACATTAAGAACCGACTTTATATATCTCGTATACGCATTATCAGTATATGTATCCATAGCTGGCATATTCGAATTATTGACACTTGTCATCTTTCCAAGAGTATATTCAATCGTATCAGGATAAGCCCCAAATGGCGTTGTCTTAGCAGTACTAACTGCTTCATTATAATCACTGTCATTATAAACACCTTTAGCCGGGCTGTTACACCCGGCTAAAAGCGTTATTACTGTTAACATCATAATGGTATATAAAAGCTTTGCAATACATATGGTACTGCTTTGCTTATATATTATATTAATACCAGAATTATTATTTATCTGATGATGCACAAACATAATATTTTTAGCACTATTGACATTATCCTTTTACTGCACCTGACATACTGTCATTATAGCACTTCTGCATTATCATAAACAAGGCTGCAATTGGAATCGATATGAGTACAGCTCCCGCTGCAAATCTTGTATACCACACATCAACATATTCCTTCTCAAGCATCTGCCAAAGACCAATGGCAACTGTGTAATAATCAGCATTAGCACGGCATATTACTCTTGCAAATATAAAATCCACCCAAGGTGCTATAAAAGATGTTAGAACCGTGTATACAATAATAGGTTTGCTTAATGGAATTGTAATCTTGGTAAATACCTGCCATTTGGTAGCACCATCAATTAATGCGGCTTCATCAATAGTCTTAGGTATTGTGTCAAAAAAGCCTTTGGCGATATAGAACTGAATCCCAGCCGAAGCCGAATACACAAGCACCAATGCCACTCTTATCATACTTCCCTCTGACAAGCCGATAGCCTTTAATATGTAATACACAGCTATCATTGCCATAAATGCCGGAAATAAACCAAGTATCATTGCAACATTCATCATAGCTTTTCTCATCTTGAACTTAAGTCGTGACATACAATAAGCTACTGATAATACAAAAAATGTAGATATAATACAAGAAAATACAGCCACAATCAATGTATTGGTAAACATTCGTGGGAAATTAAGTATTCCCGTATCTGTAAATAACTTAATATAATTATCAAGTGAATAACTTTTAGGAAAGAATGAGCTTGTATATGCTCCCTTCTGTGCCCTGAAGCTTGTAAGAATTATCCATACAAGCGGACTTACCCACACAATCGCAAGCACTGTAAGCACCGTATGTGCAAGTATATTTTTTATAGTTTTCTTCTTTTTCATTGGAATCCCTCCTCATCTTTATAAGATTTGGTTCTCCTGTATACAAGAAGTGAACCGAGTGCAAGAAATACGAATGTCATAATACCTATAACAGCTCCAAGATTATAATACTGGTAATCTACCGTCATCTTATAAAGCCACGTTACAAGCAGATCTGTCTTTCCTGCTGTATGTCCCGCAAGCACTGGGTCGCCCTTTGTAAGCAGATACACGATATTAAAGTTATTAACATTAGCAGTAAATGTAGTTATCAGGTAAGGTGTTGTTACAAATAACATATAAGGCATAGTTATTTTAAAGAATTTGACAAAGCCATTAGCTCCGTCCACATCTGCCGCCTCATATAATTCCATTGGAATATTCTGCAATATTCCTGTTACCTGCAATATTGTGTATGGAATACCAATCCATAGATTGACTATTATAACTGTCATTCTTGCCCATGTTGCATTAGTAAAGAATGGAAGTGACTTGCTTATCCAGCCAGCATTTTTTAATACAACATTTATAATACCATCCTGTGCCAGCATACTTCTTATTATAAGAAGTGATACGAACTGCGGAATTGCAATTGATAATATGAATATAAATCTCCAGAATGACTTAAACTTAGTTCCTTTTCTATTAATAAGCAGTGCCACAAGAATTCCAAGTATATAATTAAGAAATGTAGCTAACACTGCCCATATAATAGTCCAGCCAAACACTGACCAGAATGACTGTCCTATTGAACTTCCTGAATTAAATATAAGCTTAAAGTTCTCAAGCCCTACCCAGTCAAATAATACAAGATGACTGTCTACCTTGCTGTAACTTGTAAATGCCATTGAAATCATAAATACAAGCGGAAGTATTGTGAATACAAGTATTCCTGTAACTGGGAGTACAAGTAAAAGCTTATGAAGATTTTCATTGAACAAAGCTTTAATATCTTCCACAAATGTATTAATATGCTTACCCTGTTTCATTCTTAACTCTACATTATAAGCACTTTTTAACGGACTAACTGCAAGAATAATATAGGCACATATAATAAATATTACAGTTATTCCATAAAGCAGAATAAGCAGCGAATTATCACCCTGTACATACTCATATATTCCAAGCTTTTCATTCCATATCTCTTCCTGTTCCCTGCTGCCAAGACCAGGAAGTCCTGCAAGACAGCTGATTCCTTTTATTATCATAAATATTATAAATGCTGCCTCTAAAGCTATATATAATATTCCTTTTATTATCTGTCTGCCCCTGAAATTACCAAGTCCGAGTATTAATAAACTGAGTTTTGTCGTCAAATCGCCATATTTCATAGAATTACGAAATGTAATGTCTTTCATTGACCACACCTCCTGACCATTATATGATGTCAAGTAAAATTCTGGGTCAATTAATACTGACCCAGAATTGCTAGAATTGATATTTACTATTTTACAATTGATGTATTAATCTGATTATAGAAATCTAATGTCTTGGCTTCTGCATTATCAGCAGTAACCTCACCGTTAACAATTGCTTTAGCAAAATTCTGAGCTGGTGTCCAGTAAGCATTCATACCTGTAACTGTAGGCTGAATTACAGATGTCTTATTAAATGTATCATTCTGTGCTGATACAAGAGCATCTTTCTTAATTACATCTGTTGCAAGTAACTCTGTATTACAAGGAATAACATTTCTTAACTCATAATGCTTAGCCTGTGCATCCTTGCCTCCAAGATATTTAGCAAGTGCAACTGCTACCTGCTGATACTTGCAATTAGGGTTAACTGCTATAGCCTTTGAACCTGCAAATGCTTTAAGCTGCTTATCTGTTCCGTTAATCTTAACAGTTGGTAATGATACTGCACCAAAGTTATCTCCTAATATTTCCTTAACACTCTTATAATCCCATGAACCTGAGAAGTAAGCACCAACGCTTCCATCTCTTAAACCAGCAATACCTACACCCTGTAAATCATTGACAAAGTTAGGATTATTAACAAGTGCAACTAAAGCCTTGGTTGCTTGTGTTCCTTTATCACCCTTAATATCTACGCCTGCTGAATTATCCTTGCCGTCTTTTCCGAAATATGTACAGCCATTAGCAAGATAGAATGATGACATATACCAGCCTTCTGTTATATTAAATGCTACCTTGTTCTTTGAAAGCATTGTATCAAGACTCTTTATATCGCTTTCTGAGAATTTGCTCTTATCATAGAACATAAACCATGTATTAGTAGTAAATGGAACACCATATACACTGCCATCAACTGATACTGAATCAACTATTGCACTTGAATTAGTACTCTTAACATAATCTGCTGTTTCACCGCCAAGCTTTGCTATAGCATTTGCATCAATAAGTGTCTGCAACTGATCATTAGCGAAGAAATATACATCGCCTGAATTCGCAGGATCCTGTGTAACTGTCTTACCTGCATCTGTCTCAGAACATACTCCGTATTCAAAAGTCAGATTCCATTCAGGATGTTCTGAATTGAACTGCTCGCACATTGTCTGAAGCCATTTGCCATTTTCTTCTGCCTGATCCTCTGCCGGGCCCCATACCTTAATAGTGGCTGTGATATTCTCATTATTATCCGCTGATTTGTTATCACTTCCTCCACAACCCACAAGCAATGAGCCACACATTGTTGCTGCCATAACCGCAGCCGCTAATCTTTTAAACCTCATAAACATACCTCCATTTCTTAATGCGTTTAACCGCTGATATGTACCATCTCTTTATATAATACCCATCACCTTGAATACATATTCTATACAATTCATTTGGTACATATCTTTTTGTAATTTATTTACAAGTTCTTTTGATAGTTTAATTATATGTTTATTTTATGAGAAATTAAATATAAGAAATTTTAGAAACATATTGGAATTTTTACATAAAAAATAAACAAAAAAGAAATGTTATCAAATAATGACAACATTTCTTTATTATACTCATACTATTTATCATACTTTTTCATTAAGTATATTCGTTGATTTAATCAGTATATTATTATGCTTATCTGCTAAACAGCATATCAGACTGGCTTTCTTGCCGGAAACTCTATTGTTATAACCGTTCCATTCTCATCACTGCTTACTTTAAGATTATACTGCTCACCATAAAACAGCCTTATACGGTCATTGACATTTCTTGCTCCATAACCGCCAGACTCACTTGTTAAGAATGTATGGGCTGTTTCTTTTGGCATACCAATGCCATTATCCTTAACCTCAATATGAATAAGTCCGTTATAAAGCTTTGCTGCAACAGTGATAACTCCTCTTCTGTCAGTCAAAAGATCTATTCCATGCTCAATAGCATTTTCAACAAGAGGCTGTAATATAAGATTAAGCGATTCATACTCAAGCACATTTTCATCAATATCCATAACAACATCAAATGAATTATCGTGCATAATCTGCTGTATGTTAAGATATGACTCCATATTGCTTAATTCCTGCTTTACTGTCAGCGTATTCTTACCCTTATTAAGTGAAGTCCTGTAATAGTTAGAAAGAGCTAATGTTATACCGCTTATATCATCCTGTCCGTACTCAATCGCCTTCCAGTTTATAAGCGATAATGAATTATAGAGAAAATGTGGGTTAATCTGTGCCCTTAATGCTCTCATCTCTGACTCTTTCTGGCTTAATTTTCCCTCATACACCTCGTTGATAAGATTATTAATCGTACCCGTCATACTATTAAAGCCGTGTATCAATGCACCGATTTCATCCTTATCTGATGACTTTATAACAACATCAAAATCTCCATTCTCAACCTTTTCCATACTTGTTCTTAATTTATATATCCTCTTAGTTATGAAATCAGATGTAAATATTGTAGCCGCAGCCATTCCAATACACGCAACAACTAATGCAACCACAATCATTGTAATAATAGAATTAGTTGATTTTAACATAAGCGACTTTGGTGCATACACATAGCTTGTCCAGCCTGTAACGTCTGAGTTCTGCTTAATAAGCACATAACCTGCTATATTACTGCATACATTTTCTGAAAAATCCGCTTTTTCCATAAACTCAGTAAACCGGCTGTCTGAAAGGATATATTTATCGGCATTATCCAAAAATGCTGCTTTTTTGCTTATAATACTACCATTGCCATCAGTTACTATAATGCCACTGTTATCTATAAGTCCTTTTGCATAAATATCCATTATACTGTCATAATCTACATTAATATACATAATTCCAGTAATGCCGGCAGTGGCAAGCGTAGACATCTTCCTTGCTGATATAAGCTCTTTCTTATCTTTATCGACATACCAGTTAATATTAGTCGAATTAACTGCTGAATTATAAAATGCTTCATTCTCAATCTCTGATAATGGTGCAAGTGTAGTGTCGTGCTTTATTCCGTTATTAATGTATATCGTCACCTTGTTAATATCATTGTGAAAATATTTCAATGAAGATACAAGCGGGTCAAATGTCGTAACAATCTGGCTGTACATTTCATATTTGTTGCTGTAATTGTAGGAAAGTATTCCTGATACAGTTTCATTAAATGTTATGTAATTGGACAGATTATCATATACCTCTATCTGTCCGTCCACTGTTGTAACCGACTGCCTTAATGCACTTTCCATTGAACGGACATCCCTGTCCATAAGTATTGAGCGCATCTGTCCATACGCAAATACAAAAAGTATTATAAGTGGCAGAAGACCTGTGACGACATATATTATAACAAGCTTATTCTGAAGCTTTATATTATTCACCCATTGCTTTAATTTTAATGGTTCACTCATAACACTTCACCTTTATCCCTGAACTTCTGAGGGCTTACACCGAAATATTCCCTGAAACTCTGGCAGAAATATGACACATTCGGATAACCTGTCTTCTCACTTATATTAACAATCTTCATATTAGTGTCCGTGAGCAGCTCCTTAGCCTTTTCCATTCTGTACTGTTTTATATATTTGCTCAAGTTCTGCCCTGTCTCTTTCTTAAAAAGCGAACTTAGATAACTTGGTGCAAGATATACCATATCCGCTAACTGCTGTGCACCTAACTCCTCACTATAATGATTATGTATATACTCCTTAACCGTTTCAATCTCTCTGTGCATTGTCAATGGATTACTGATAAAACTCTTCTCTAATATATCAATATTATGATTAACAATATCCATTATGCAGTTAAAATCCTCTGATGTATACAACTTATCAATCTGTGATGCAAATTCATCTTCATTTGCCCCTGGAAGTGCATCATAGAAATCTTTAAGCAGGTTAGAAAATACGAACTTAATATATATATGTGAAAAATTGGACTGGCTTCTGTATTTCTTGCATCAAGCATCAAAATGTATTCTTAAAAATGTTACATCTTTCATCTTAATGTCCTGCTTCATCTGCTTCATAAGAACATCATCATCTATCTGTACGAAAACAGGCATTTTATCACTTATATCGTTGGTAAATATATAGTTATTTGTCTGGTAGAACTTATTGCTCATAAGGTTTTCTAATTCGTCCATCATATCAGATATCCTGTGATAATCCTCTATAATATCAGACACAGCTGCATACATAAACTGTCCCGTCTTACCGAATATATAATTATGCAGCTTTTCAAGCATATTCTTTAACAAATCCATACTTAACGCCTTAGCTTCATCTTTAATAAGAATAACTGACTGCTGTGTATTAAGA
>ERZ836939.3867-NODE-3867-length-12006-cov-2.950297_pt1 | contig 12006 bp, 11 predicted proteins | sample MGYA00519912_ERZ836939 | MGnify/ENA primary metagenome ERZ836939 (study PRJEB31850, sample SAMEA3708810) | human gut metagenome | biome: human gut; feature: human-associated habitat; material: faeces | place: China | collected 2014 ... | reverse complement strand
CACAGCGATTAACAGTTTTGTTTGCACCTATGAAGCCCCAAAACCAATTTACTCCTCTTGCGCCTGTTGTGATAGAGGTAGAGTTGTGATTTATTCAATTAAATAATAAAATATACCTACTTTTTATATATACACTCCTTATATAATTTAAAGTATTAGTATTTCTTAGTTTTTTATTTTTCCATTTATAAAAAGTGATATTTTGTATATTTTTATAATATAATTATTTCCCGTTTATTTGTTACCAAGGCACAACTAGTAATCCTGTAGAAGCAATTAAAATAATAACAGCAACATAGTTTATAATATTGGAGAACCTGTAGTTGTCTTTATAAAAAATCATACTAATAAAAACAAGTACCAACCCAATTATAACAATAAGTATCTTAAAAAATGAATCGTAAATTAGTACTAAACTAATACCAATATGTCTACACCAGATGTTAAAAGCATTACAAAAATAAAAAATTTGACTTATTAAACCAACAATTGAAAAAACAGCGTTTATATTTTTATTCATAACATATCCTCCTTTTTGACATTATAACATTTAATTATCAAATTATCAATATGTGTATTTAAGTAACACATAAATTTTATAGTACGATATTCAAACAATTACCAGGAACGATTTCAAATATAAGCCAATTAGGAGATGCTGCAAATAAATTAAAAGCTATTAATTTTTCAGTGGTTGGGTTAAATAGCGAAAATATTGATACATATAGAAATGCTGTATCTTTATTATCAAGAGAACAAGCTAACTTGTTATTGTCTTCTAATGAATTAAATCAGGCACAAATAGATTTAATTTTAAGTAATAAAAAAGTAACAGCGAGCGAAGTTGTGGAAGCCGTAGCCACTACCTCTATTGTAAAGACCAAAGTATTATTAACAACAGAACAACAAAAACAACTTATTTCAAGTAGCGCAATTACTAGTGAAAAATTAGCAGAAGTTGCGGCAACATTAGGATTAGAAACAGCAGAAAGTGGAGCGTTGGTTGCAAAAAAAGCGTTAAATGTTGAAACAGTAAAACAACAATTAACCTCTATGGGAATTGTTGGTGCAACACAGGCACAAATTGTTTCAATGTTAGGATTGACAACAGCGGAAACTGGTGCTGTAACAGCAGGTAATGTTTTAACTGGTGTAATGACAAGATTAAATCTTGCAATATCTACGAATCCTATTGGTGCTTTAGTTACTGTTATTGGCTTAGCAATAACTGCCGCATGGGGACTATCAAAAGCGTTTGATGCTTTAACAGATTCGGCAGAAGAAATTGATGAGCGTGTAGATAGTTTAATAGAAAAGTACAATGAAGCCAAAAAATCAGCAGATGAAAATGCTTCAACTGTTGAATCTCTAGCTTCAGAATATGAGAAATTATCTAAGGGTGTTAATAATTTAGGAGAAAATGTATCACTTACTTCTGATGAATATGATAGATATAACCAAATCGTGAATCAGATTGCAGATATGTTTCCTGGTTTAATTTCTGGATACACAGAAGAAGGAAATGCAATTTTATCATTGAAGGGAAACGTCGAAAGTCTTAGAGATGCGTATAAAGAAGCACAACAAGAAGCTTATAATTTATTAGTGGCGAAAGGTGAAGATTCAGATGGGAATGACATTGTTAAAGCATATAAAAATTTATCAGAATTGGATTTTTGGGACAAAGATAATGTAATTGGAGCAGATGATTTTACAACCACTGCCAAGAGAGATGTTACAAAACAAATTCTCAATTTAATGCAAGATTTAGAAACAGCACCAGAAGAATATGATAAATTGGCAAAAGAAATTTTTGATAAATATGGCGACAGAGGTTACAACTTATTAGAAGAAATGGGACTTCCTGCAATAAAAGATGCTTTTACCGACTCAACTGATATTACGGAAGACGCATTAAAATCTGCTAGAGCTACTGTGCAAGCTTATTATCAAGGTTATGAATCCGAAATAAAAAATAAATTGGGCAATATGAACACTTTTGCTAATGCATTCTTGTTGACAAATGAAGATTATTCAAAACTTAATAAACAGTCTCAAACAGCTGCTTCTTTAATTGTAAATAACCTCACAGAAGATATTGCAAATGGTTTTTCATCTAAAGAAGATGTCGGTGCTTATGTTGCAAATATAGTTTCTCAATTAAAAGACAATAAAGATTTAGATAAAGCCATAGTTGGATTATTTACCACTGATTTATCTAATTTGTCTGTAGATGATGCAAAAACAGTAGTAGATAAATACATAAATATTATTGCTGAAGCATTTAAAGAATCTCCTGTTGAGTTAAAAGCAAGACTTGGATTTTCCGATTATGATGATGCAAAACCATTAAAAACAAAAGTTCAAGGTTTTTTAAAAGACGAATATGATAACAGGGTTGGAGAATTAACATTAGAAGATTTAGATATAGCCAGCAAACTTGATATTCCTGAAGGTACTCTTTTATCCTGGGATGAATTGATTGAAAAAATTAAAGAAGTTAAAGAACAAAATGCTAATTTTAAAGTTGACGAACTTAGTAAAAAAATAGACGAAATCCAGAACGCCTATAAAACTTTAAGAGATGCTATTAAGGAATATAATAAAGAGGGGTATATTTCTGTCGATACATTCCAGTCTATTATGGCTCTTAGTCCTGAATATCTCAAGTATTTAGTTGACGAAAATGGTAATCTTAGACTTAATGAACAGGCTTTAAAAGATGTTGCTATAGCCCGTATACAAGATATGGTTGTTGCTCAGAAGATTGCCGTATTAGATACAGCTAAAACATGGACAGATGAAGCAGATGCTTTAAAATATTTAAAGGGTAATTTAGATGATGCTTCTAAATCGAAAGAAGAGTTTTTAAACAAACAATTAAAAGAAGTACAACTAAAATGGGCTGAGCAGACAGATGAAAACGGTAACAGGAAGTTTAGTGACAAGGATATTCAAGAGAATACTAAGGGTATTTTATCAGTTTGGAGCGATATTGATACACTGGGAAATTCTGCTATCAACGGCATTAATAATGGTCTTGGTATGACTGGCGAAAGTGCGAAAGACGTTGCTAAGAACATTAAAGATATTAATAAACAGCTTGATGACCTTGCTAAGTCTGAAGTCAAATATAAATTTGATGTTATCAGGTGTTGATACTTAATTTCAACACCTTATTTTTGTTATAATTGAAATATTTAACGAATATACTTTCTATATTATATTTGGGGTGAGTTTATTGGAAAAACCTCCATATTCTGAAGAATTTTATGAAGTTATGCTTGAAAATGAAAGTACACTACAAAATGAATTTGGAATTACAGATGTAAAAGTATGTCATTTAAAAAATAGTTCCCTTGTGGTTGCTTACATTCCAGCTGATGTATATAGGCAAGTTATTAGTCAGAGAGGGTCATTTGAGGGGGCATTACTTGCTGGAGCACCTATTATTATGGGATTGACAGATACAGAGTTTAATAGTGCTATAGATGTATATAGGCTTAGGGATAGCCCTATAGATTTAAGGGGACAAAACACCATAATAGGCATAGTTGATACAGGAATAAACTATAAAAACGAAGAATTTATAAGAGAAGACGGTACAAGCAGAATATTAAATATATGGGATATGACAATAGATAGTGATGACGACAGAGTTTGTTTTGGTACTGAATTTTCAAATGAAGAATTAACAAACCAAAGTGCTGAAACTTCAGACGAAGTGGGACATGGCACTAAGATGGCAGAAGTAGCCGGAGGTAGAAGTGGTGTAGCACCTAATTGTGAATTTATTGTTGTAAAATTAAAAAGGGCGAAAAAAACTATATTAGATTTGTACGGTTTAAGTAGTGATATTGAAAGCTATGAATCTTCAGATGTAGTATTAGGCATAGACTATTTAGTTACAAAATCCATAGAATATAGAAAACCTATATCCATTATACTTGGCTTAGGAACTAATCAGGGTGGACACGATGGATTGACTATAATAGAGAGAATACTGTCACAAATGGCATTAAGAATAGGTGTTGGAATAAGTGTAGCTGCTGGAAATGAGGCTTTGTCAGGACACCACACATCGTTTACACTTGAGGGAGCTTCTCCTTATTACGATATTGAAATAAATGTAGCAAATAATGAAAAAAGTTTTCCTGTGTGGGTTTGGAATAGTTTGTTTAGCGAAATAGAGGTCAGCATTATTTCTCCATTGGGAGAGGAAACGGGGAGAATACCTACTAGAAATAATTTTATGAATACTTATAATTTTAATATTAGTTTAACTTCCGTAGGAGTTTCTTATGAATTGCCGGCCTCTTGGGGTCGTGACCAAAGAACAACTTTAGTGTTTAATAATCCTATTGCAGGGGTATGGAAAATAAGAGTATACAATACTGGAGTTACTGGTATGGTAAATAGTTGGTTGCCTACAAATGGTTTTATAAAAAGGGATACAAGATTTTTAAATCCAGACCCTTACACTACTGTAACTGTACCATCAACAGCAAACTATATAATGTGTGTAGGAGCCTTTGACCCAGCTACAAAAACAGTTTATTCAACTTCTGGGAGAGGCCCTACAAGAAAAGAAATAGTTTTGCCCAGCTTTGTCGCTCCATCTGATGGCAGTACAAGTGTTGCAACAGCAGTAAATGGTGGGGCAACAGCATTAATGCTAGAATGGGGTTTAAATAGAATAAATAACTTAAATATAAATTCCTTGGCTATTCTGGAATATATAACAAGGTCTGCTACAAAAAATTTAGAAGACATTTATCCTAATACAATTTCTGGCTATGGAAGATTAAATATTTTTAATGCAATAGCCAGTATTTAGTATAAAAATAAAGAAATGTTGCATAATTATAAAAGTAAAGTTAAGTGAAATAGTTTGACTTTACTTTTTTTTATTAAGTATAAAAGGGGATTCAACTGGTAATTTAAAAATATATATTAATTAAATAAGTAGAATTTTTTTACAATTTATGATATTATATAAAGAAGTATTGACAATTTTCATATTTATGATATAATTTTAGTAATTTATCACTTTACTAGACTAAAGTGAAATGAGAGGGAGTTCATATGATAATTAAGAAATTGCATACACCAGAGGGCGTAAAAGACTATTTACCTTCTGAGTGCATATTAAAAACAAAAATAGAAAATAATGTTAGCAAAGTTTTTAAGAGCTTTGGCTATGTTCCGGTAAAAAGTCCAACATTTGAATATTCAGATGTTTTTGATAATAAAGGTAGTGTGTCAGACAAAAATCTTTACAGATTTGTAGATAGAGATGGTTCTATTTTAACACTTCGTTCTGATATGACACCAGCTATTGCAAGAATTGTTGCAACTACATATTCAGATAAAAAAATGCCTATAAGACTTAGCTATATTGAAAATTTATTTAGACATACTGTAAACTATCAGGGTAAGTTAAATGAATTTACACAGGCAGGTGTTGAACTTATAGGAGCACATTCAATAAGTGCTGATGTAGAAGTTTTAGTAATGGCAATAAAGGCTATTTTATCATCTGGTGTAAAGAATTTTAAGATTGACTTAGGTCATAGTGATTTTTTAAAGGGTGTTCTTGAAGAAACAAGTCTTGATGACGAAAATATAATGATGTTACAGGAATTTATTGCTGACAAGAATTATGTTGCTGTAAATGATTTGGTTAGCCAGTCAGATATAAGTGGCGACCTTAAATATATTTTCAATGAATTACCTTTCCTTATTGGTGATTTATCTGTTCTTAACAGCGTTAGAGAAAAGAACTTAAATAAAAAGTCTTTAGATGCAGTTGATTATCTCGAGAATATTTATAATATACTCAAGGAGCTTGGATTTGAACAGTATGTTTCTTTCGACTTAGGTGTTCTTGGTTCAATGGATTACTACACAGGCATTATCTTCAGAGGTTATGCTGAGGGCGTAGGTTTCTCTATTGTTGACGGTGGTAGATACGATAAGTTAGTAAAGAATTTTGGAGCTGATTATCCGGCTGTAGGTTTTGCTGTTAAGATTAATGACCTTATGCAGGTTCTTAAAACAGAAAATACTGAAAGTGCTGACATACTTGTAGTTTTTGATGATGAAAGTATTGTAAGTGGCTTTAAGTATGCAGAGGCTTTAAGAAATGCTGGCAGAACTGTTGAAATAGGTCTTTCAGGTAAAAATCTTGAAGAAAACAAGGCTTATGCAGCATCAAAGAACATAAACAAAATTGTTGCTATAAATGGTAAGACTACAGAAATAGATTTAGATAATAACGAAGAAAAGACAATAGACATAGAAAGTCTTTTGAACAAGGAGGCAGAATAATGGAATACTTAACTTTTGCCCTTGCAAAAGGCAGACTTGCAGATATTACAATGAATTTGCTTGAAAAAATGGGCATTACTTGTGATGAAATGAAGGAAAGTTCAAGAAAACTTATATTTACAAATGAAGAATTAAAATTAAAGTTTTTCTTGGCTAAGGCATCTGATGTTCCTACATATGTTGAATATGGTGCAGCAGATATAGGTATTGTTGGTAAGGATACTTTACTTGAAGAAGGCAGAAACCTTTACGAAGTTCTTGACCTTAATATGGGTAAATGTAAGTTTGCAGTAGCAGGATATAGTGATGTTAAGGAGAAACTTGAAAGCTCAAACGATTTAAGAGTTGCAACAAAGTATCCTAATATTGCAAAGGAATATTTTTATCAGAAAAAGCACCAGACTATTGAAATTGTAAAACTTCATGGTTCTGTTGAACTTGCTCCTATTGTAGGCTTGGCTGATGTAATTGTAGATATTGTTGAAACAGGCTCTACATTAAAAGCAAATGGTCTTGAGGTTCTTGCTGATGTTTGTCCTATTTCAGCTAGAATGGTTGTAAATAGAGTTAGTATGAAACTTGAACACGAAAGAATTGCTAATATAATAAATGGACTTAGAAAAATGGTGGGTGAAAATAAATGATTAACATTTTAAAGTATAATGATGAAGAAGGAAAAAAACTTATAGAAGGACTTTTATCTCGTTCACAGCTTGAATATGGCGATGTTCAGGAAAAGGTTAATGCAATAATTGCTGATATTAAGGCAAATGGCGATAAGGCGTTGTTTGAATATACTAAGAAGTTTGATAAGTTTGATGTAAATGCAGATAACATTCTTGTAACAGAAGAAGAAGTTAAGGAAGCCTACACAAAGGTTGACCCTGAACTTATAGAGGTTATTAAGAAGTCTGCTGAAAGAATCAGAGCTTTCCACGAAAAGCAGAAAATGAATAGTTGGCTTGAACCAAGTAAAAATGGTGAAATGTTAGGTCAGCTTATTCGTCCACTTGCAAGAGTAGGTGTGTATGTTCCAGGTGGTAAGGCAGCATACCCATCTAGTGTACTTATGAATATTATACCAGCTAATGTAGCAGGTGTTGAAGAAATTATAATGACTACACCTCCATCAGCAGAGGGTAAGATTAACCCAACAACTATTGTAGCTGCTGATATTGCCGGTGTACATAAGATTTATAAAGCAGGTGGTGCACAGGCTGTTGCTGCTCTTGCTTTTGGTACAGAAAGTATTCCAAAGGTAGATAAGATTGTAGGCCCTGGTAATATTTTTGTTGCCCTTGCAAAGAGAAGTGTATATGGCTATGTAAACATTGATTCAGTTGCTGGTCCTAGTGAAATCCTTATTTTAGCTGATGAAAGTGCAAACCCTGTTTATGTTGCAGCTGATTTACTTTCACAGGCAGAACATGATGAACTTGCATCTGCTGTACTTATTACTACAAGTGAAAGCCTTGCCAATGAGGTACAGAAAGAAGTTGAAAAGCAGACTGCTGTTCTTGAAAGAAAGGGCATTATTGAAAAATCCCTTGATAACTATGGTGCTATAATTCTTGTAAAGGACTTTGATGAGGCTACTACATTAAGTAATGCTATTGCTCCAGAACATATGGAAGTTTGTATAAAAGAACCTTTTGGTCTTTTACCAAAAATTCAAAATGCCGGTGCAATTTTCTTAGGTCACTTTACTCCAGAACCTCTTGGAGATTATATGGCTGGCCCTAACCATGTTCTTCCTACTGGTGGTACAGCTAGATTTTTCTCTCCTCTTTCAATAGATGATTACATCAAGAAGTCAAGCATTATTTCATTTAGTGAAGATGCTTTAAAGGCTTTAGGAAAAGATGTAATTAAGTTTGCAGAGGCTGAAGGTCTTACTGCTCACGCAAATTCTATTAAGGTTAGAATGTAATTTTAGGAGGCTAGGTTTATGGAAAGAATTGCCACTATAAATAGAGATACAAAAGAAACAAAAATAAATATGAATCTCAATATTGACGGTTCAGGCGAAAACCATATTAATACTGGCGTTGGTTTTTTTGACCATATGCTTACTCACATTTCAAAGCATGGGTTTATGGATTTAGATGTTACAGCCGACGGAGATTTAGATGTGGATTGTCATCATACAGTTGAAGATGTAGGCATTGTTCTTGGAAAATGTATTTCAAAGGCTTTAGGCGATAAAGCTGGTATAAAAAGATTTGGACAGGCTATTGTGCCAATGGATGAGGCACTTGTACTTTGTGCAATAGATTTTTCAGGTAGAGCTTATCTTAATTTTGATGCACACTTTACAGTAGCTGCTTTAGGTTTGTTTGACCTTGAAATGGTTGAAGAATTTTTCAGAGCTGTTTCAGACAATGCAGGTATGACATTACATATTAAGGTGTTAGACGGTAAAAATAACCACCATATTGCAGAGGGCATTTTCAAAGCCTTTGGCAGAGCTATGGATATGGCTACAAGTATAGATGAAAGAATAGACGGAGTATTGTCTACAAAAGGAATGTTAGAATGATAGCAATAATTGATTATGGAATGGGTAATCTTCGCAGCGTTCAGAAAGCTTTACAGTTTGTAGGACAAGATGCAGTTATTACCTCTGATTTAGATGAAATAAATAAAGCAGATAAAATTGTATTGCCAGGAGTAGGTGCTATTGGCGATGCGATGGAAACAATTAGAAAAAAAGGCTTTGACAAGGCTATTTATAAGGCTTGTGATGAGGGTAAACCGTTTTTGGGTATTTGTTTAGGTATGCAAATGGTTTTTGATAAAAGTTATGAGTATGGCGAACACAAGGGATTAGGCTTAATGCCTGGCACAATTCAGCTTTTGCCTGATAATGTAAAAAAGCCACATATTGGTTGGAACAATTTGAATGTTAAAATGAGAGCTCCTCTTTTTGAAAATACCGGAGAAAGTCCTTATGTTTATTTTGTTCACTCTTATTATCTTGAAACAGATGCACCTGTTGTTTCTGCTACAACTTTTTATGGCAAAGAAATTCAGGTTGCTGTTCAAAAGGATAATATTTTCGCTTTACAGTTCCACCCAGAAAAAAGTGGAGATGTGGGCTTACAGATTTTGAAGAACTTTGGAGGAATATAATATGATAATTTATCCAGCAATAGATATTATAGACGGAAAGGCTGTTAGACTTAGTCAAGGTAAGTTTGACGATGTTACAGTTTTTAATGATATTCCAGCAGATGCTGCAAAGGATTGGGTTGACGCAGGAGCAGAATATATCCATATCGTTGACTTAGACGGAGCAAGATATGGCAAAAGCTTTATAACTGGAATAATAAAGGATATAACTGAAAAGTATAATATTCCTGTTCAGACAGGTGGTGGCGTTAGAACTATACAAGATGTTGAAGATAGAATAAATGCCGGTGCTTCAAGAGTTATTATTGGTACAGCAGCAGTTAAAAATCCAGAGCTTGTAAAAGAGGCTGTTGAAAAATTTGGCGATAAAATTGCTGTTGGTGTTGATGCTAAAAATGGTATGGTTGCTATTTCTGGTTGGGAAGAAGTAAGCGACATTTCAGCAGTAGATTTATGCCTCAAAATGAAAGACTATGGTGTAAAGACTGTTATATATACTGATATTTCAAAAGACGGTATGATGAGTGGACCTAATATTGAGGCTACAAAGGATTTAATTGATAAAACTGGACTTGATGTTATTGCATCTGGTGGTGTTTCAAAAATGGAAGACTTGGAAAATGTTGAAAGCATTGGTTCAGCTGGTGTTATTATTGGTAAGGCACTTTACAATGGTGCTTTAGATTTAAAACAGGTTTTAAGTAAGTTTAAAAAAGGTGAATAGTTATGCATACAAAAAGAATTATTCCTTGCTTGGATGTTAATAACGGCAGAGTGGTAAAGGGTGTAAATTTTGTTAATTTAAAAGACGCAGGAGACCCTGTAGAAATAGCATCTTTTTACAACCAATCTCTCGCTGACGAAATAGTATTTCTTGATATTACAGCATCATCTGATGACAGAAGTATTATGCTTGATGTAGTATCAAAAACAGCAGAACAGGTGTTTATACCATTGACAGTAGGTGGTGGTATCCGTACAATAGAGGATTTTAGAAAAATACTTAGTGCAGGTGCTGATAAGATTGCTGTTAATTCAGCAGCATTAAAAAGACCAGAGCTTATAAATGAGGCTGCCGAAAGATTTGGTAATCAATGTGTCGTAGTTGCTATTGATGCCAAAAGACGCGAAAATGGTGGATTTGATGTTTACTTAAATGGTGGGCGTGTAAATACTGGCAAAGATGCAGTTGAATGGGCGATAGAGGCTGAACGCAGAGGTGCTGGTGAAATATTGCTTACAAGTATGGATTGTGACGGTACAAAGGCTGGTTATGATATTGAACTTACAAAGGCTGTAAGTAGTGCTGTTCAGATACCAGTTATTGCATCTGGTGGTGCAGGTACAATGGACCATTTTGCAGAGGCACTTACAGATGGTGGTGCAGAGGCTGCTTTAGCTGCCAGTCTTTTCCACTTCAGAGAAATGGAAATAATTGAATTAAAGAAATATCTTGATAAAAAGGGTATTCCTGTAAGAATGAGATAGGAGTATAGGTTATGGATTTAAAACTTAAATTTAATAGTGACGGTCTTATTCCGGCTATTGCTCAGGATTATAAAACAGGCGAAGTTTTAATGCTTGCATATATGAATCAAGAGGCTTTTGACCTTACAGTTAAAACAGGTAAGGGTACATATTTTAGCCGTTCTCGTCAAAGTCTTTGGGTAAAGGGCGAAACTTCTGGTCATTTTCAGTATGTAAAAGAAATAAGATATGATTGCGATTGCGATACAATACTTTTACTTATTGATCAGGTTGGTGCTGCCTGTCATACAGGAAACCGTTCTTGTTTTTATAGAAAAGTTGAAGATTTTAAAGGAGGAGAAGAATAATGTCTGATATAGGTAAGTCATTAGTAACAGAATTAGATGTAATTAAAAATAGAAAGGCTAATCCTCAGGAGGGTTCATATACTAGCTACCTCTTTTCTAAGGGTGTAGATAAGATTTTAAAGAAGGTCGGCGAGGAAGCTACAGAAGTTATTATTGCTGCAAAGGATAATAACAATACTGAAACAGTTGCTGAAATTTGCGATTTACTTTTCCATGTTGAAGTTCTTATGACAGAAAGAGGACTTACTTGGGACGATGTTGCAAATGAAATTGATACAAGGCGTTTAAAAGAAAATATGAATGTTGAAAAAGAAGCTAAGAGAAAAGCTGAAAACAGAACTGATGAATGTAAGATAAACTAAAAAATAAAGGAGGCTATAGTTGCAATGCTATAGCTTTTTTTATACGATATATAGAAAATAAAAAAGACCTGAAAATCAGGTCTCTTTTATTGTAAATGAAATGGTATATGATTAAAAATCATATTAAAAAATATATTATTCAGCTGCAGGAGCACCTACTGGACATACACCAGCGCAAGCACCACATTCGATACAAGTATCAGCGTCGATAACATACTTACCATCACCTTCAGAAATAGCAGTAACAGGACACTCGTTTGCACAAGCACCACAGCTAATGCAATCATCAGAAATCTTATAAGCCATTGAAAGCACCTCCTTAAATTATTTGTAAGTTTCCTTACTTT
>ERZ836939.3858-NODE-3858-length-12018-cov-9.066204_pt1 | contig 12018 bp, 15 predicted proteins | sample MGYA00519912_ERZ836939 | MGnify/ENA primary metagenome ERZ836939 (study PRJEB31850, sample SAMEA3708810) | human gut metagenome | biome: human gut; feature: human-associated habitat; material: faeces | place: China | collected 2014 ... | reverse complement strand
CAAGCACACAATATCCAAGAAGAAGGTAGAAGTCAAGCAGAATCTTCCGTGTGGGCAGAGAACAAATGGCGGCTCAGCAGATCAGTTTACACAGCAGTCGCCTGGACGCACCAGCGGTAAGCACTCTGATTCATTACGCAGGTGTACAACACGATCCGGTCCTCGCCAGTAGGCGTCATGGCGCTGCGGTCCGTTTCGCTGACCTTACTGACGGAGGTAACTTTATAGGTGCGGGTGCCCAGCTTAGTGGTCAGGGTGATCTTATCCCCGATCTCCAGGGTATGGATCTTGCCAAAATGGTTGTTGACACCCCGATTGTGGCCAGCCAGGGCAACAGTGCCGTCCCAGATACTCGTGTCTGTGAAGTGGCCTGCTCCCTTGGCCAGTGTGCCGCTCCCGGTGCCCTGATAGATCTTCACATCCACACCAATGGACGGGATCTTCAGAGAGCCGATATAGCCCCCCGCATAGTACAAATCGGGTGTGACAAGAGTGAAGTTTCCCGTTACTCCTGCTCCACCGCTGCTAGTGTTGCCCGATATGGTAGGCGGTGTCACTACATTGGATGTACCTCCACCAGAAACGATCCCGCTGCCCCCAGGGGTCAGGTTCGGGGTAAGGGCTGTTCCGCTGCCGGGCAGATACGATGCGGCGCTGCCAAAAGCCGGGGGAATCAGAGCGGTGTTTTTGCTCCGGTCCACATTGGGATTCTCCCATTCGTAGATCGTTTCGTCACTTGTGGGCCGGGCGAACAGATAATCGTCCGGTGCCTCCATTGTGTACTCTAATGCGCTGGCCTGGCCGACGCAAAGTGCGCACAGCATGGCCGCCAGAAATAAGACCCGAATTTTCAAGCGTGATCATCTCCTCTTTTTGATCTTTTGGAACACAAACACACCTCCGGCAGTCAATGCGATTGCCGCGCCGCCTGCCAGCAGGGGAATCTTCACCGCGGAGAGACTCACAGAGGACTTGGCAGTTCCCTCTGATGCCTGCGTGCTGCCGAAGATCGCTGTATAGGTCACAACATCGCAGTCGGGCTTGGCCACCTCGCCGGTATAATCCGCGGTTACGGTGTAGCCTGTGGCATAGCGGGAGCTGCTGGTGCCGGTGTAGCTTGCGGTAGCGGTATAACGGCTGATGATCCCACCCACGCCGTCTATCTGTTCCGTGCTGTCCCATTGGGCATCCGCCAGGGTCAGGGTCTTTCCGTTCTCCTCGATGCTTTTTGGAATGAGGGAGACATCCGCCTCCGACAAGTTCGGATAGTTTCGACTGGCAGAGAGAGCCTGGGTCTTGGTGGCGTAGCCATCCACGGTCACCTTGACCGTCGTGTGATCCAGCTGCAAGGTCCCGGTGTAGCCGTCCTCCGTGGTGACCTCCAGCTCCGCGCTCAGCTGCTGCAGGATGGTTTCCACATCGTCGGTGCTGCTGGCTTGGGTGACCGTCTCAATGTGGGGCTTGGTGTCCACGCCCACCTCATTTTTCCGGGTCATGTCCAGCAGATAGTACCGGCGGCCATTGCGCACGAAGTCCTCTGTGGGAATGCCGGAGGGGTCATCTGACAGGGACAGCTGATAGACCTTGTTGATGCGGGGTTCCTCTGCCTCGCCATAGGTATACTCCTCCACGGAGATGGGGTAGAAGATGACGCTCTGGCCGGTAGAGGTTTCTTCCCCGGCAGCCAGAGCAGGGACACTCCCGGCCATGATGATGGCCAGGGTAAAAAGGGTTGTCAGGATTCGTTTCATGGTTATTCCTCCGTGTTTTGATGATAGCTGGCCTGGTTTTCCTTATCTGCTCTCTCCTTGGCAGGCATCCCCCCTTTCTTTCTGCCAGCTGCGCTGCTGCAGGTATTCGTTCCAGTCCTTCCCCCTGGGCGGCTTCTTGATTTTTACGGTGTACCCAAGCTTTTCGTACTTGGTCTGGAACTGTTCCGCCGCCGTCTGCCCAGGGCCATCCGCATCCAGGCACAGGGCAATCTGTCGGATGGCGGGGTTGTCCCGCAAGTATGTGTCCAGGGCTCCTTCATACAGGCCGCACAGGGCGACGGCGTTGCTGGTAACCTTCCGGTGCAGGGTGAGGTAGCTCATTAGGTCGATGGGTGCCTCAAACACCAGCGCCCAATCCAGGTCCGGTCTGCTGGGGAGGCGGAATCCAATGCTCTTGTCGCTGCCAGACACATCTCCTTTGAAACCGGGTCCATTCTGATCATACGTTCCTCGCTGATTGGCGAATCTGGGTACTCCCTCAGCATCTCTGCCCACAAATACAACATTATGGTGCTTCTTTTCTTCATAAACATCCCCACTGCTGATCCATTCCTCCACCAGATTCTTTTCAATCCCTCTGTTTTCTGTCAGATATCTGATGATTCTATCATTATTCTCCTCTTTCTCTGGTAAACGAAAGTCAGGGGACGGGGCGGGGCAGGTACTGTTCCTGCCTTCGCCTTCCTCCCCGATCAGCTTTTTAACTGCTTCCGGAAATGTAGCGTTGTAAAATTCCATCACAAAATCCACCGGATAGCCGCCCCTGCCCTGGCTGTGCCGGTACCACCGGTTTCCGGATACCGTTACACTGTCATGCTTTTTCCAGCGGTATTCCCTGCCACTTTTCACCAACTGTTCCCCCTGTGCGTTCAGAAAAGAAACAAGATTGGTCTGGTTGGCTCTTGTAATCTGTTCTTCTGTATACTGCATTTTTATCATCCTTTCCCATCTGTCCTGCTGACAGACTGTTATAAACTCATCTCATGATTCCGTTTTTTCTTCACTATCTGTTGCTTTGCATCACGCTCTGCACACTCTTTCTTCTTTTCATCCAGTTTTCTCAGAAGAGAAGTCTTCTTTTCTGGCTTCTGCTCCGACTGCTTCACCGGCTGTTGCTCTGCCTTCCCATTTTCTTCAAGAATACCTTCCGTCTGAACTCTATGAAATACCGGGAAATTCAACTGCTTCTCCCTTTTTTCTTCTGAACGCCCGGAAGTATCTGCTTCTGCCATTTCCCGGTCACGTCTGGCAATATCTGCGCAGCTCTGTACTTTTTTCACAAAAGCAAGTTCGTCCTGATATGGCTGATTATCTACTTTCAGTTCTTCAATCGCTGTCCGGAGTTCTTCTTTTTCCCGTTTCCATCTGGCAATTGGCACTTTTCCATTTTTGTCCAGGTGTTGTTTCAGTTCCCGTTCACATTTACGGTAATAATTGATTTCTTTCTTATGCTGCTGATAGTATTTCTCACGTCTTTTCTGGAAATAGAAACGGTTATACTCATCAATCAATGGCTGGTTCGTCTTTATTACCTCTGCCGTCTTTTCCAGATTCTCCAGTTCCTTTAACTGTTTCCGCTTTTCGGAAATTTCTTTTTTGCTGACAGAAACAACACCGTTCAGTTCCTCAATCCGTTCCTGCAGATCATCCATCGTCTCTATCTGATGGGTCTGAAGATAATTGATGGATTTTGAAAACTCCTGTAAATTGGAGAGATTCTTCCCTCTTCGTTTCATTTCCTCATAGGAATTTGGAAGTGGCGGTCTGCCCTGTGTCTTTTTATCATAATAATCCTGCAAACTCTCCAGAAGTGTAGGGTTCTGCCTACGATCCAGCTCTGCTTTCATTTCCTCATAAGCTGTCTTCATCCACTGAATGGATTCTTTCAGGGAAATGAACATCTGGTTGAACTGCCGGATTGCCCGGTTCAATTCTCCAATAACTGTTTTGATTCCCTTTTTCTCCATTGCCCGGACTTCATATCCCTCATGGATGGTCGGGATCAGTTCAATCCCCTGTTCTTTGTAGGAACGGTGGTCGATTCTGGCTGCCATGTGACATTCCCGGAATTTCCCATTTACTTTCTCTGTCCATGCCCGCCGCCATTCTTTTAAAAGTTCGGGATCATTCCAACCGGTAGTAGAAACAGCATTGAACATATCTTTTCCTTTCGCGTCCTTCACCCGGTTTCCATCCTCATCAAGAATATATTCCCGTCTCTGTTTATTGCCCCAGATTCCTTCCTCTGTAAAAGGACGGATTGGGGCAAGCACATGGAAATGGGGATTATCCGGCTCTTCTTCATTATCCGATTTTCCCTCATGGACTGCCAGATCCACGATCATGCCACGTACCACAAACTGCTCCTGGCAGAATTCTTTCGCCAGTCTTATATTTTCCTCAAGTGTCAGTTCATTCTGCAGGGCAATGTCAAACGAATAGGCAAGCTGCGCCTTGTTGTTCCTTTCTACATGCTCCACCTCGTTCCAGAGTGTTTCCCTGTCTGTCATACGCTCCGGCACATACTCCGGTGTCAGAATTTCTGTAAATACCACGCCCGACTTGCTTGTATAGTCATGTATCTTATTGTAATAACCGTCATAAATCCTCTGCCCGGAAATATAGGCTGCGGAAGCAACCACCATCTGCCCTTTCCCTCTGGATACATGTCTTACTGAAAAATGATACAATGCCATTAACTGTCATCTCCCTTCTCTGTTTTTTTAACCGCTTCTGCAATCTGTTGTCGGTCTTTTTGTGACGCTGAGATATAAGTCTGCCGCACAATACTCTTGTTGTAACTGCTGTTCTGCAGCTGGTTCATTATATTCTGAACATCTTCCTGCTCCAGATCTCTGGACAACGGAAACGCTTTCTCAAACTCTGCCCCTTTGACAATCAGCCGGTGGGAACGTTCTCTGCGTTCCACCACCTTTTTCCTCTGCTCCAGAAGGTTTTTGTTGTGGATCGCAACTTCCAGTTCCTGTCTGCTCTTTTCCATATTTGCCTTTAATTCTTCCAGCGACATGGATTCGTATTTCGGATTTTTTACTCTGCCCACTCTGTCGTCCTCCTTCTTTTCTGTAAATAAAAAGAACCGGCTTATTCATAAATGCCGATTCCTGGGTATAAAAAAACTGAGGTCGTTGTCCTATGATTAGGAAATGCTGACCTCAGCGTTTTTGAAATATTTAATTGTTGCTCCTTGGAATGAAAGTCTTTGTCACCATTGTCGTATAAATTTAAACTCACATCCCATATCAGGATTTCTTTAATTCTTCCATATACAGTTCAGCTATATATGCCGGACCAGTGCACCACAGCTTTGTCTTCTCATCATACAGTGCTTTTCCTGTCTTTGAACACAAAAAATCTGTCAATACCTCGTTTCTGTCCTTGCCTGTCTCTTCTGCGATTTCATCTGTCACCATAGTGATCAGAAGGTCGATTGTATAATTCATTTTTTCCTTTGGAATTGTTACTTCAGCCATATCTTCTCACCTTTCACAAATTTCAGACACTCAATAGCTGCCTCAGTTTTAAAGCAGTATTGATCTTTCAATTTATTCGGCAGCAACTGTCTGATACAGAAATCGTCTGCTACTTTATCACCTGCAGTCCCAAAAGCACCCGCAAGATAAGCGGTAAGAGTAGCGTTTGTTGCATCATCCGCAATCTTTCCTGCAATGATATCATATTTTGCCATTTCACGTTCAACCTCAATAAACATTTTTTTCTTTCGGTGAGCGGCGATACAATGTAACCAGTCCACATCTGCATTTTCAAAAATATGCGTTTCAAGATTTTCTGAAAGTTTGAATTCAAAAGTTGAAATATATCCAAACTTCTGCCCCTCTTCAATTGTTCCGGTTGCGATTGCTTTGGCTATTGAGGTTCTTAGAAAACTTTCTGCCTGCTCCTTGGATGTAGTTAAATAAAATCCCTGCCCAAAATCTTTTCTCTTTGCACATTTGGCAAGATCTGGCTCTTTTACTTCACAATAACTTCCATGATAGAGAACAAATCCATCTTTTAACTCAAGCACTAATCTCTATCCCCTTTCTTTGCAAAAATTCAGTAATATCTTCAAGCACAGCTTCATCGCCTTCACAATGAAAAATCCCATAGCATTTTTCTATATATCCAAGAACATCGGCTTCTTTAAACAAGTGGATAATCTGTTCAACAGGTAAATGCCACTCTTCTGAAGCAAGCCGGATTAGTCTTGTTTGCATAAAAGTAATCTCTGTTTTCTCACTCATTATGAATCCTCCTCATTTTCTTAGTCAGTAAAACCGGAATTGTTGATTACCAAGGCATATTTCCAAATCGACTAATAAAAGTTACTGTTAGTCCGGTTTTATCAATCATTGCAAGTTTTACGATTGCGCCTGTACTGTTTGCTTTCCTCCGTCGACATTCAAATCTGTTGCCGTGGCACCTGGATCAGCGCAGTTCACCTCTTATGTCTTGGAGTCCTTTTGCATACTTCCAAAAGAACCCAGTCCGCTTGAAACATTTACGATAATAGTTTTATTTTTTCTCTCATTGTCATACAATGCACCTACTTCCCCAGAATTTATTTTACCACGTATTCTTCTGTTCGTCTGTCACCTGCATCGTATCTGCATTTACCAGATAAAAATCTACCAATTCGGTCTCGTAATTGCCATCCGGATATACTTTTTCTAACACCAGTTCTTCGCAGGAATTACCATCTGCATCTGTCTTGGAACCATTATCGTACAGACAGTATCTCACATTTACCGTATTACCGTTCTTTGTTTCCTGCGTTTCGCTGACGACAGCATAGACTTCTCCCTTTGCATTCGCCGTGTAACTGAACGCCATATTTTGAAGTGTATTCTGCTCCTGAAGGTAATTATAAACTGCCAGCATTGCATTTTGAATTGTCAGACCATCATGCTGCCCTTCTGTCTCGTAATCTTCTATGGTATTTCCACTCTGAATATCCTCTGAATCTGTTGAATTCTCTGTATCCAAATCCGGTAATTCTGTAGTATCCTCTTCTTGATTATCTTCTTCATCTATTGTATCCGAAGACCACCACAGACCATCCATACTCTGCATAACAAATGGATTATTGGTTCTGTATCTCCGTTCACCACCATAATCTTCCTGCACAGTTATATACGTATATTTGCTGTCACAACCAGTCACCGTTTCTGTTCCATCCATTCCGAACACTACACTCAGACCACTCATTCCAATAATCAAAAGTGCAAATATCGCAGCAGCTCCATAGACAATTATCAATGCCACTTTGTTTTTACCGAATTGTATGGATAATGCCTGGCAATTGTGTCTGTATAAACTCACGATCCCCCAGATCAAAAGAACCGCCAGACTGATTGTAATAACAGTAATCGATATTTCTGCGAAACGATATCTCACTTCATATCCCATATCACGTTTTATACCATACCACAATCCATAGAAGAAGGTACTATACGCAAGAACCAAAGTAATGATACTGATCCGTATCGGATGCTCTTTTTTATCCGGCACTGCCTTCTTCAGTGCCTCTGCCATCTGCGCTGCCGCTCTCTGCTCTATCCACATAGCAAGCTCTGCTTTTGACGGATATGTGCATTTAGTATCCGGAATCCCTGCGTAACACATCTGGCTCTCTTGAATCCCTGTCGCATCTCCTGCTGCCATTGCTGTAACCACTTTCAGGTAATAATACAACTTCAACTGTGCTGGATTGAATTTATCTATACGAATATCTGCCAGCTCCTGTGCAGCCCGTTCATAATTGTTAAGGAGTACACTCATCCGTGCCATAACCAAAAGCATCTGATTCGCTACAGCAGGGTAACGGTGATATTGCTTCTCATATAAATACCGTGCATACTCATGTCGTTCTTCCGGTGTTAACCGATAGGACTTCTTTCTATTCTGTGCCAGCATCGCAATTCGCAGACCATAAGCCAATTCCAAAATTGCAATCAGCTGGCAGATAAATGCACCAAATCCCCAGATATCCGTTGTATACCGCACATAGGTCACCAACACAATGCCTAGCATTGCCGGAATCACGATCAACCATTTTGTCCAACCTGATCTTCTCATAAAAATCTCCTGAATTGTTTTTCTGAATATAGTATATTACCGCACACACCAATCGACCATATACATATTGTGACGATGCTGTTACTTACCATAACAGTTGCTGTTTCTAAGGTCATCTATTTATAGCCTGAGAAATAACTGGTTTCCCATCTCTGTCCAACAATGGAGTCAGTCCACCTGAATACCCACATGCATGATATAAATAATTCACACCAGTTTCCTTATCCACCCATATCTCAGTAGTAGTTAATGCTCCCTGAGAATATATTTTTTCAAATCTCTCTTCTTTCGCCATTTTCAATTTCCTCCCATAATCAATTTTTCGGTTTTATAAAAAATGTTTCTCTGTTACTTTCTCGATTGTATCATGACATACAGTTCCATCTTCGGCAATCGTCGATTTTCTGATAAATCTCGAATGATGCTTTAATACTCCATAAGCATACCAGTCATGGTTGCAAAATACTTTGCAGAACTCTGCATAGCCATGTTCCTTACAGGTATCGAAATACAGACACCTGCTGATTTCATAAGTAAATCCACTATCATCATCCTGCAAAATTTCTGTCTCCCAACATACCTTTTTTTCGCCCTCCAGATCATCTACCAGAGACTGTCTCACAATCTTATAGCCATTCGGCAATAAATCGACATGCTTTTTTCTCTTTTTCCGTTACCATATTTTCTCCCAACTTGCACACTAAGTCATAATTTTCCAAACACTAAAACTTGAATTTCTATTTCTGCTGCCATGCCATTACATAGTCTTTTTCTCCAGTAGCTTCATCCAAACCGCTATACTGAATCTCAAATCCTTCTCTTTGATAAAAGGATATTGCCCGTGTATTTTTTTGATATACATTTAAGATTAATTTGTTTCTTTTTCCCTTTACATAGTTTAGCAAAATTTTACCTATACCTTGAGATTGCATTTCGGCAGAAACAAAAATACCTTCAATGTATTCGTTACTTAACCCTATAAAACCCTGTATTTCCTGTTTATCCTCGTAAACATAGACAGTTGCCTGTAATAGAAGTTCTTTTACTAACTCAAAATTACTTTTCCAATATTGAGCAGAGATAAAATAATGTGTCTTTATATTTGTATCTAACCATATTTCTGCAACTTTATTTATATTCACTTTCCGTAATTCTCTAATCATAACGGTGATGCTCCTCAAACTCCGATTTTCTCAATTTTTCAGTCGAGTAGACTAAGACCTCTCAATCTTAGCCCCTCACAGATCCGTACGTGCGGCTTTCCCGCATACGGCTCCTCATAGTAACATTCGCTTCAATATAAACAATAGTACGTTTTAGGTTTTGCTAACGGGTAATACTTGAGCATTTCCACAAATCCATTCCATGTGTATGCCCGTCTACAACCTCTCCGATTCATGGCTTTGAATAGAAACTGTTGTACTCTATGCAGGAATGTTGTTATCTTCCGAAAATTCCATGTAACACCATAATACCGATAGTGTCCAATTAGTTTTACGTTCAACTCTTTAATTATTTCTCGCATTGGTCGATTTCGATTATCGTAAATCCAGTTCTTGTATGCTCTAACCTTTTGCTCAAACTTCTTTCTTGAAGTCTGTACCTTTGGCACGAAACCTCCCTTTCGAGTTTTGCTACAGTAGAAGGTAAACCCCAGAAAATCAAATGTTTCAGGTTTACATTCTCCTCTTGCTCTACGATTCTGCTCTGCAAATCTCCCAAATTCAATTAGTCTGCTTTTACTACTTTCCAGCTCCAGTCCAAACTTTTCCATTCGTTCCTTTAACTCTTTATAGTATCTTTCAGCTTCTGACTTATATTGAAATCCTGCAACAAAATCATCCGCAAAGTTGACGAGAAAACACTCTCCCTGCATTTCCCTTTGCACCACCAGCTTAAACCACAGCGTCAGCACATGATGCATGTATATATTTGCAAGCATCGGACTCATTGCTGAGCCTTGTGCCGAACCTTCCTCTGTTGGCTCGAATTTTCCTTGCTCCATTATTCCTGCTTTAAGGTATTTACGTATTAGCCACAATAAGTTCTTATCCTGTATATTCCATTCAAGGAACTTCATCATCCAATCATGGTCGATATGGTCAAAGAAACCTTTGATATCGGCATCTACGATATAGCTGATTTTTCCATAGCTTATCCGTTGGTATACTTCTTTTATTGCTTCGTGACACCCCCTATTCGGTCTGAATCCATACATGCAGTTTAGGAATCTCGGTTCATAAATAGCTCCCAGTATTTTCTTCACTGCCATTTGTACAATCTTATCTTCATAGGAAGCAATCCCTAATGGTCGTTTCTTTCCATTTCCTTTAGGTATATATACCCTCAGTGACGGAAGTGGCTTAAAGGATTTGTTTTTCAACCTCTGTACCAGTTCCTTGATATTTCTATCAAGGTTCTTCCCATACTCATCCTTAGTTACCTTGTCAATTCCGACTGCTTTGTTCCCATCTAATTCCTTATGGCATTGCTTTAGCATATCTTCATTTATCAAGTGGTACACTGATGTAAATATAGGATGTTTTGATGTTGCTGATATCTCAGCTATTCTTACTAATTTCGTTTCCATTATTTCCTCCGTCCCTGAGTACGGATAATGTGTCCTCAGTAAGACCTTTACTATGCAATCCCCTTCCCTCCATCGGCATTGCCCGATTTCTACAGTACTATGGGATTGTCCGACCACCTACCATTCATTTGAAATACTCCGTTTTCAGTTGCAATTTCATACTCTTCTTCGAGAAATGGCAGGTTCTCCCCAGTTGATGTGTATTCACAATGTAAAACATGATTGGTTCTCTGACTCCGCAGTGCCACATAACACTCGCCATATCGCATTACATGATATTGTCTTCCGCACCAGTTAAGACGTCGACCGACTGAAGTTAACGTTTCGAAGCTCAATCACTATTCAACCCTGCTTTCTTGCTGTCTACGCTTGTCAGATGCCGTTACCGGCATCATCCCAAGACTCGCTATTATCTGGTTGGCTAAACCTTGGATAAACCGGAATCCCACCGGCTTGACTACACACCCTTAGCTGGGCGCACAACTGGAATTTACGAACTACAATATCTTTTCGAGAAAAAGATGGTTTTTGTGTGCAATTACATCTCCAACTTTTTTAGAAGCACTAGCAATTATTTCAAATCCATTTTTTTGATACAAAGATAGCGCAGGAATATTTTGACTTCCTGTATCCAAACGTAGTGCCCTGCAACTATTTTTTTGTGCTAATTCTGTAGCGAATTTTATTAGTGATGATGCAATTCCTTTACCAGACATACTCGGACGTACCATTAAAAGGTGAATTACCATTACCTCATCTTCAGATAATTTTTCTTTCCAAGGAATAGTTGCATATTCTATTGGTTGAACTTTATCAATAATGATACTTCCAACAATTGTTCCGTTTTCTTCATATACAAACAAAGCACCAGCATAAATAGCCCGTTCTGCATCATCTTTCGTTGGATAAACCCCTTTCTTAAATACAGTAAAGGCTGTATGATTCAGTTCATACTGGAAATGCTCATTGTAAGTATCTTCAATCGAATTAACATCTTTTAGTATTGCTTTTCTAATCATAAAATCTCTCCACAAATTTTGATTTCACACTTTCTTTCCCCTTATATGTCTATATCTGAAATATTCAGTCACAAACTTTATCAGGGATAGGCATCTGTGCCGCAAGGGGATCTTCCCCTTGTACGAAATCTCTGATTTCGCTGTATTTCCCGGTTTGAGATTTCTTGAAATCGGGAACAGCACCGCAGGTCGCACGATACAGGCAGATGGAATTGCCTGTATAGAAGTGCGCTCTTAGCGTTGCTAAGAGATTTATGCCGTATCCGGCGTGTTATCTTTTTTCAATTTCTTTTTTCGACTTCTGAAGCATTCTTCCAGTTTTAATAATTTGACATGTCTGCTCTTGTTACTCATCATCTGTAAATTCCAGCATCTCATCAACGGTGCAGTCCAGCTTCTTGCAGATCTTCTCAATCGTCTCCATTGATACATACTGGTTTTTTCCCATCCTGGCAAGAATATTTCCACTGATCCCGGTGAGGTACTGCATCTCTATCCGCTTCATATTTTTATCTATGAGCATTTTCCATAATCTGTTATA
>ERZ836939.3857-NODE-3857-length-12023-cov-3.791695_pt1 | contig 12023 bp, 10 predicted proteins | sample MGYA00519912_ERZ836939 | MGnify/ENA primary metagenome ERZ836939 (study PRJEB31850, sample SAMEA3708810) | human gut metagenome | biome: human gut; feature: human-associated habitat; material: faeces | place: China | collected 2014 ... | reverse complement strand
TGTGCTGACTTTTATAGCATGATGAATTTCACAGCCGCCCAATTATTCTTTTCCCGGTAATGAATAAATTTCATTCCCAGGTTTTCCGCTTTCTCCCGGATGACAGGAATATCCTGTACATAGAATCCGCTCATGTAAAGCTCGGAACCGGCATGCATACAAGCTGCATATTGAGGCATATCCGCCAATAATATATTGCGGTTGATATTGGCGATAATGACATCAAAGGGCTTGCGTCCTTTTAATAAGGAGGCATCTCCCAATTCTACCGTAATATTATTAATCTGATTCAGAATAATATTGTCTTTGGAATTGTTTACACACCAGTCGTCAATGTCGATGGCGGTAACGGGATTGGCTCCGCGCATGGATGCCAGGATAGCGAGGATAGAGGTACCGCATCCCATATCCAGTACAGATTTGTCTTTTAAATCGGCGTCCAGCAGTTCGCTGATGATGGAACTTGTCGTTTCGTGATGTCCTGTTCCGAAAGCCATTTGAGGGTTAATCAATATTTCGTACTCTGTTTTCGGAGTATCCTTGTGAAAAGTACTGTGAATGCAACAACGGTCACCGATAACGATAGGTTGGAAGAAATTCTTTTCCCATTCTTCATTCCAGTTTTTATCTTCGGCCTCTTTTACGGTATATTCTACTTTTGCGTTAGGGATGGGAAATTCCGAAATCATTTCATCCAGTACTTCTTTATTGAACAAAGCTTGTTGGATGTAGGCTTGTATACCGCCTTCACATTCCACAAAACTCTCAAATCCGATATCTCCTGCCAGTGCAGATACTACATCATTTACTGTTTCATTGCAGGGGTGAGTGGTAAAGGTTACTTCTAAATATTTCATATGTCTTTGTTTATTCGATTACTTTACGGAGTAATGCTTCCATTTCATTTTTGAAAATTCCGGCTTCGTGTACTTTCACACCATCCACATAGAAAGTCGGGACATAGTAATAGTCGTATTGGTCGGCTATATCAGGATGTTGTGTTTCCTCTATCATTTCTATTTCTATCGGTTGGAATTCAGGGTACTCTTCTTTCAGCTCTTCGATGTAACGCAATGCCTTTTTGCAAAACGGACATCTTTCCTGATAAAATAATTTCACTGCTTTCATGTGGTTGTTTGTTTTAAGTTTATATACCCTTAAAAAGGGTAGTGGCAAAGATAGGGAGAAAAAATGAGAATAAGAGTAGAATAGGTGTTAATTGCTTTTCTCCTTATACTGTTCGGCATCTATTTATCTTCTTCATTCCGGTCGGATATCAACAGGTAAACTTTGTTCCATGATACAGATTCCTCCGATATTGGTTTTTGGGGGAATATCCGGTTTATTGGAGAATATCTTCGAGTCAATTTGTTGTTTTCCGTCTTTTCTTTCACTATCTTTGTATGTTTGCAAATGCTTAACCACGAAGGTGGTTAAGTCTGACCACAAGGGTGGTTAAAGTTAGTCACGTCCGTGGTGAGAGTTAACCACCTTCGTGGTTAAGGAATAATTGACTTTAACTAATAAAAGAAGAACAGTATGGCAATACTATTTGATTGGTATGAGAATCCCCAAAGCTCTGAACAACAGGGAGAAGAGAATGCGTTGCATCCGCGTCTCCGGCTGAATGGGAAGATGAGCACGGCCCAACTCCGTGCCCGTATTCAGAAACGTTGTACGCTGACGGAGACGGACGTGATAGCCGTGCTTGATGCACTGTCACACGCCATGGGCGAGGAATTGGCAGACGGCAAGCAGGTGCATTTGGACGGCATCGGGTTTTTTCGTCCCAACCTGGTGAGCACCGAGCCGGTGACGGAAAAGACGAAGTACAAGAATACGAAGGTAAAACTGAAGGGGATTGTTTACCGACCCGACCAAGCTTTGTTGGATGAGGTGGGGAGGATAAAGGTGCAACGCACCAAGTTCCCTTTTCATTCGGCCAGACTGACGGTTGGGGAAATAGATGCACTGCTGACGGAGTATTTCGTGACCCATGATTTTGTGCTGCGGAAGAGTTTCCAACTTCTTTGTGGTATGACACAAACCACGGCCAACCGCCATTTACATCGCTTGTGCGAGGAGGGAAAGTTGGAAAATGCGGGACTTCCCAAACAACCGGTTTATAAGCCTGTGAATGGACATTATGTTGTGAATGACTGATTCTTTGTATATTCATTATATTATAAGTATTTAATCGGTTTTTTTAAGAAACGATTCCATGTTCTGCTGACAAAGGTAAAATAGGGAAATCCCTACCAACTAATAGGGATTTTCTTTGTTATGGAGTAAAACCTCTGATTATCTTTGTACCGGAAAAGGTAGATAAAATAACAAATAAACAAGTGACGAGTATGAAAAAGATTGTATTGACTTCGCTTATGATGGTGTGCTTGCCTTTCCTGGCAGTGGCACAAAGCGTAGAGGACGACCTTTATTTCATCCCGAAAAAGAAAGCCGAAAAGAAGGAAGAGGTTAAGCAGGAGGTAAAGGTAGCAGTTCCGCAGAAGCAGAACAATACCACTGTCTATGCAGCTCCCGGTTCTACGGTTGTTGTGAAGGATGTAAAAGGCAATATGCGTGATGTGGATGAGTATAACCGTCGTTATACTTCACGGGATAATACGTTCTCGATGGAGAATGATACTTTATATATCGAGGAAAAACCTTTGAATGAGAGAGGCGAATGGGTAAATGGTTTCGAAGGTTCTCAAGATGATTATGAATACGCTATGCGTATCGTTCGCTTCAGAAATCCCCGATATGCTATCCCTGTGAGCAGCCCGTTGTATTGGGATGTGGTTTACGGACTTCCCTCTTGGGATTGGAATGTGTATGATGACGGATTGTATGCATACGTTTTCCCCACTTAAACAAATAGATTATGGTGGGATTGGCGCTTTAACTATCTTTACGGACCCGGATGGAGCTTCAGCTGGGGATGGACTTCACCGTGGTATTATAGCAGTTGGTATCCCAATTATTGGTATGGCGGTTATTGGGGTGGCGGCTATTGGGGACACCATGCTTGGCATCATCACCATCATTATCCCGGCTATGGCTGGGGCGGCGGTTATTGGGGCGGCGGACATGGATGGTATGGTTCAAGTGCTCACCGTCCGGGCATTCATGCCGGCAGATATAACAACAATTATAACTCATCACGCCCGAACCGTAATAATTACGTAAATAACTATGGCCGTACTAACAGCAGCTCCTATGTAGGACGCAGTGAAGGCGGACGCACCAGTTCAAGTAGTTATCGTTCGGCTGCTCGTAGAGGTTCCAGTTCGGGAAGAGTAGTTTCCGGTTCAAACAGTTCGAATTCGGTTCGTCCGGGAAGAACGACTTATCGCTCTCGTACCGGAGAAAACATATCAGTCGGTCAGTCGGCAGGTTTACGTAATGAGAATGTTTACACTCGTCCCGAGGCAGGAAGAGGTTCTTCTTACAACAGGCCAAGCAGCACTCGCAGCAGTGTTTCTGGTTCGTCTTCTTATCGGAGAAACTCTGACGGTACGGTAGGTCGCGGAGCATATCGCAGTAACAGTAACAGCAGTTCTTCTCGCGGTAATTCTTATTCACGGAGAGATTCTTACTCACGGCAGAATTCATCTTCTCGGAATAATATATCAACCTCCAGAAGTAACTCGTCATACCGTAGCAACAGCTCTTCGTCATCTTCACGCAGCAGCTATTCAAGCGGTGGAAGCAGTGTTTCACGAAGCTCCGGTGGCGGCGGTTCACGTTCAAGTGGCGGAGGCTCTCGCAGAAGATAAGAGTTAGAGATTAAACTAGACAGATGATAGAATTAAATAGACTTGGTATATGAAAAATAAAGTAATATTAACCGCTTGTGCGTTGCTGGCAATGGCAACGGCAGGTGCACAAAATGCATACGATGCCGAGCGGTTGCTTGGTAATGATTTGAACGGAACAGCTCGTTTTGTGGGTATGGGTGGTGCAATGGGCGCTTTGGGCGGCGATATATCTGTGATGGGCACGAACCCTGCCGGTATCGGCATCTATCGCAGCAATGATGTTGCATTGTCTTTCGGTTTTAATAATACGGCAGCGAAGAGTAATTTTTATGGCACATCGATGAAGGAAGACCGGACACGCGCTTCTTTCGACCAAATCGGTTTTGTATATAGCAATAAGATTGGCAATAATACTTCTCTGCGTTTTGTGAATTTTGGGTTCAATTATCATAAGAGCAAGAATTTCAATCGTTTGTTCTCGATGGGAGGAATATTGGATAACGGTCTCTCGCAGAGTTGGCAATTGGCGGAACTGATGGACATAGGAATGGAAGGAGTAGGGGTTACCGGACCTGAATCGTTTCAGGATAAGATTATCCGTGTGGACAATCCTTATGCAAAATATTGGAATAAGTTGCCGGTGCTGGGAGTCTTGGGTGCCCAGACCGGTGTGGTGGACTGGACAACCGGACAGGATAGAGTAATGGGTTGGGATTGTTATAGCAATAATTTCTTCAGCAAGGAGACCGGCGGTATCAGTCAATATGATTTCAATGTATCTTTCAATATCGAAGATAGAGTGTACTTGGGAGCTACTCTGGGAGTCTATGATGTCAGCTATAATCGTTTCTCTTCTTATACGGAAGATTTGAACGATGATTTCGGTAAAGAAAACGGTGGCTATACCTTGGATAATTATTATACTTTGGACGGAACCGGTATTGATTTGAAACTGGGTGTGATTGTCCGGCCTTTCGAAAGTTCGCCTTTCCGTTTGGGCTTTGCCGTACATACTCCCACATGGTATGATTTGAGAGAGAGTTATAATGCCAATTTATCTTCAAATATTGATTATTATGGAGAGGCGTACAATCAGAATCTTGGTGATTTCTTGATTGGACGTGATTATGATTATCTCACTTATGATTATAATCTGACTACACCGTGGAAGTTTAATGTCAGCGCAGGTACTACTGTCGGAGGTTTGGTAGCTATCGGAGCAGAATATGAATATCAGGATTATTCTTCCAGTAAATTGGAGGATGTGGATGGTTATCCGCTGGGCGACCAGTCAAGTGTGGACGATTATCTGAAAGGTGTTCACAATCTGCGTGTAGGTATGGAAACACGTATTGTTCCCGAGTTTAGCATTCGTGCCGGATATAACTACACATCGGCAGCTTTTGCTAAGGATTCTTATAACGCACTGGCTTTGTATAGCACACATACCGATTATAACAATACGGAGTCAAAGAATACGTTTACTTTCGGTTTAGGTTATCGCGGAAGCGTGATATATGCCGATTTAGCTTATAAATATGATATGTATAAGTCTAAGTTTTATCCTTTTGATGATGTGGAGCTGAAAGCCGCACAGGTGGATAACTCACGTCATCAGTTGTTGTTCACTGTAGGAGCACGTTTTTAATGGATTTATTGTGAGTCTAATATAGTTAAATTTAATGCGAATGTATCAGGAGCGAAGCTTGCTCTTGATACATTTTTTTGTAGGATGTTGTGGTTAAAGGGAAAAGCTGTCTAATTCTTTTGTTGTTTTTGCATTATTGCTTTATATAATAAGATTGATTCCTGTGCAGTTTGCATTGAGGGGATTGTTTGAGAAAGATTCTGTAACGCAAGGGGATATATGATTGTTTCTTTGCTATTTGATTAAAAGAGGATTATTAACGTGTCATTATTTATGACGGTATTCTTTCTTTTTCCAGAAGTTGAGTCCGACATATACACGTAGTGTTCCGAAAGTGTTAGTCAGTGAAAAATCTTCTTTCCGATAATCGTAGGTGTGCATGACCAGTGCGGCACCTGCGAAGTATTTGCTGTTGTTATAGACTATGGAGGCACGGGTAATCAAATCGAAATTGATATCTTTTATCCAGTGGGTATGGGGTTGGGGAGTATCGTTTATCTTTGATTTCTTATAGGCAATGGCGGGAAGGAGTGAAAGATTGGATACCCAGTTCTTGGCAAAGACCCAGTTATAGCCGTATCCCAGACAAAGGCTGTAATCCGAATATTTCACTTTCTTGAAAAGTAAAGCATTGTGTAACTGATCTCGCATCTCGGTCGGTAATTTATCATAATCAAAAGAAATATTATGCTGTGAGTAAGAGAATCCTGCCATTAAAGAACCGGCACTTTTTCTTTGGTTTGTAGATTGGCTGTAAGCGGCAGGGTAGGAAAATCGTTTGTAATTGAATATCCAGTAAGCGTTCAACCCCTTGATTTTACTTTGAAAGCCGTTGAAGTCCATATTTTTGGTCGGGGTATTTAATTGGAAGCCATTGTACGAGCGTATCTTGAAATCGCTTCCCGTTTTTCTCCAATACAGGTCTACTCCGAATTTGGAACTGTAGAGGTTTAATGCCATTTCTGTTTTCTTGGCTTTATTTTTATGTCCGCCGAATATGTCTTTTACATCAAAAGAGTATCCCAAAAATATCCAGCGCCAACCAAAATAAACTCCCAATTTGAAGTTGGCATTCGGTGAGAAACTTATGCTTTGTTCACCGTTGTTGCTGTTGCTTCCCAATCGGTAATATTCATACCAACTGCTGTGTTCCAGCATAAACGCCAGATTATAAAGATTGGGGGAGATGAAAGTGGTGTCGACAGCATTGAACTCTTTTCCTACCTTTCTGATTTTCCGCCCCGTGTGACGCACTGTAGTGGCAATACCATCTGTCAGATTGACAAGAACGCCTTTACTGTTTTGCGCTGTTGTATCCTTCTTTATCTCTTCTTGTGCGGAAGCATTCAGGATATAAAGAAAGAAGCTGAGCAGCAAACAGATTTTCCGGGCGTTCGTCATAAATGTGATGTTAGAGTTTATTTAAAATACGATCCATTACCCAGTTTGTGGGAGTGGCACTGATTCCGTCACAGGTACAGATTGCTTTTCCTTGCAGATGTTCTACCACAGCCTTGATGAGAGGCAGTTGTACATGAGGGGGATTTTCGGGCAGGAATTCTTCACGGCCTCTTTCTGTGTGGAGGGCAATAGGTTCGTAAGTGAAGACAGAGAAACAAATCATTCCTTTGTCGCCAATGATTTCGATGCGGTCTTCTTTGGCAGATTCATGTGCCACAAAGCACCATGAGCCGGAACCGGGCAGACCGGAATCAAATTTGAAACAGGCACTGATGGTGTCTTCTGCCTGATACAGACCACCTCGGTTACTTTTATATCCTTCTGCTTCAAGTATGCAGCCGAACATATCTTGTAATAAATCCAATTGATGAGGGGCAAGGTCGTAAAAATAGCCGCCTCCCGCAATGTCCGCCTGTACGCGCCAAGGAAGGTTTGTACTGTTATAATCGAGGTTACGTGGTGGTTGGGCAAAACGAATTTGTATATTGATTACGTTGCCGATTTCTCCGTTCTCTACCATTTGACGCACTTTCTGAAAATAAGGAAGGTAGCGGCGATAGTAAGCTACAAAACACGGAACTCCTGTTTCCTGCGAGATGCGGTTGATGCGGGCGCAATCTTCATAGCTGGCCGCCATTGGTTTCTCAATATAGACAGGTTTTCCGGCTTTCATTGCCATGATGGCAAAGGTGGCATGGGAAGAGGGGGGCGTAGCGATGTAGACAGCATTTACGTCTTCATCACCAATGAGTTGTTGTACGTCGGTATACCAACGTGGGATATTGTGTCTTTTGGCGTATGATTCTGCTTTTTCTTTGTTGCGGCTCATCACAGCCACTACTTGAGAGCCTTCAATCATGGCGAAGGCGGGTCCACTCTTTTTCTCGGTTACTTCACCGCAACCGATAAAACCCCATTTAACTGTTTTCAGTTTGTTCATTACTATAATATTTTCGTCATTTCTCCTGAAATGACAACAATTCAGATTGCAAATATATTAAGATTTTGCAATTTAAACCGTATAAAAAATCACTTATTATAGTATTTCTTTTGTAGTTCTCTGAATTCGGGAGTTAGGGTATAGGTGTCGAGCCATGCATTCAGACTGTCCAGCAAGATGGGAGAATGTTTGCTTACTCCCCATGAATAAAACTGGGTAAAACTGATGGCTGTCTTTATATCCAGTTGCGGAAAATCATTGATGGAAGCTTGGGCGATGCTTTCATCACATACTGTGTAGTCTATATCTCCGTGAGCCACCATTGCCAGCAGTTGCTCAGGACCATATTTTTCTACTTCTTGAATGTAAATAGTGTCTCCGATTTCGTTGCTCAAATTATGGATGCGGAGCAGGACCGGTGATCCTTTGACTACGTGAAGGGTTTTGCGTGCCAGTTCTAATTGGCTGTGAATATACATACTGTCATTTTCCTGTCCGGGCTTGCGTTGCACCAACACTTGCTTGTTGAGAAGGATGGGGTGGGTGAACAGCAATGAGTCTTTCGATTCGCTGGTTACTATGGTGCTGTTTGCCAGTATGTCGTATTTTCCGGTTAATATGCCTTCCTGTCTTTTTTCAAAACTCATTTCCGGAATAATTTCGGGTGTCAGTCCTTTACTGCGGGCAAACGCATTCAATAATTCATAATGAAAACCGCTCACAGTATCCCCATCGGCAAAATAACTGATGGAATTATATTCTGTCACAGCTCGCAGGATTCCCGATTCAACGATAGTCTGATAGTCTCGGGGTTTACCCTTTTCTTTGTCTTTTCCGGGAAAGAAGAGAGTATAGAGGGTAACAGCCACAATTCCCATTATGATATATTTCAAATATCTCTTCATCACTGCCGTTAATCAAAGAAATTCCATGAAAGTCCGAACTTAATGGTTCTCGGGTTGATAGGATAATGAGGTGCGAGGAAGTATCTTGAACTTCCCGAACCTTGATTGATATGATACATCATCACAAAGAAACGGGTACGCTTCAAATGTAGATTGGCATATACATTAACGATGGGATAAGAACCGATTTCAATTTTGTCTTCGGGATTCTGATTATAGAATTGACCGATGGCAGGAGAATAGTCCGGCGCATAATACTTCGTGAAATAACGCACATCGGCTCCCAGTTCCAGTTGGAGCACTTTCTTGGCAAGTCCTGTTTTGATATATAGATTGCCATACATGGATAGCTCCGGCAAAGGTAGTATATCTTGTTTGCTCGATTTCTGATAAGCTACTTCACCGTCCAGATGAAGGATACCGAATTTTAATTTTTGCTGCAGAACGGCACTTAATACTTGAATATTTCCGGTGTATTGCTCTACGGCGGCATTATTCTTAAAAGAAAGAATCTTGCCTTCATTGTCTTTTACGGGGACACTGGTATTGGCAAGGTAGGTGTAGTTCTTGATATTTTCTACACCGGCACGCAAAGTTGTTCCCCATTTATCGAAACTTAGCTTGCCTTCCAGTCGGGTACGCATGATTTTGGACAAGTCATCATTGTTCCACCAGTAATGCTTAGAATGGAAGTGTCTGAAATAGAAGACCGGATTCTGGTTTTTGATAAATGCATTGGCTTCCAACCGAATGGTATCGCCAAATAGAGGTATATTTAAATCTCCATTGCCTTCAATATTGAATTGTCCGGCATCCTCACCTGCAATAGCCAGTTCTCCTAAGATGTTATAGTGTAGCAGCTTACCTTGACGTTTGGATAACTCGCCTCCAATGGACAGCACGCTTTCTTTATAATGTCCCAAACGGCGTTCTTTGGGAACATCTGTTGTATCTGTCAATGTAAAGTTGCGGTATTCATAACTCATAAAAGCGGTGAGACCTGCCTTAGCCCATTTGTTAAATCCTTCGTGCAGTGATATGCCGATGGTATTTTTGATGGAAGAGCGTCGGGTTTTATCAATAGAGTCGTTGCCCAAGTAATTGTGCTCAAAATATTTCTGATTCTGTTCGTCATCATAAGAGATGTATTTGCGTCCGTTCAGGTCGACTTGCAAGGTATGGATGAAGCTGGTAACAGGAACGAATTCTTGGATAATTCTTACAGAATCTTTAGTTACGCTGTCTATCTTTTCTTTGTGAAAACCAAGGTTGTAACGCTGAGTCATAAATACGTGATAGCTGGTATTATGATTCCATACTTTGTTCAAGTTGGTGGGGATGTCGTACGATTTGTATTCCTTTTTTCCTTCTGCCATGTCCAAAGGATTGGTGATGTAACGGTCGTCGGCAATACCGCCGTTTTCAGCCATTTTCAGGTTGTCATTGTTGAATACAAAGTGCATGTTGTATTTGTCTCCCCGATAGCTGGCAAACAATCCTCCGTTGAAGAATGCTGTGGATTGGCTGGCATAGAGACCGCGTCCGTAGAGATAATCAATATAAAAACCGACACCGAATCGCTTGTTGGCATTGATGGCAAAGTAGGATTTGAAACGCTCTTCACCGTTACGGCTATCGAAAGTTTTATAATAGCTCAGGTTGGTAAAGGGAGAAAGCGTGTTGGTAAATATGATATCTTCCGGGCGGAGTACGGTAAGGTCGTATGGATCGGTAAAAAAGAACTGACTGGCATCCCGACGGTCGAAAAAAAGACGCGAAAGGCGGGGAGAGCCTAAGTTGCCCAAGTAGTTATATTGTCCGGTCATACCTCCGGTGTCGTTTGTGTTCTGGAAAGCGTGTGTAAGGGTATCTACCGGTACGAAGGTCACATTACCGAACCGGCTGTCTATTTTCCATGAATAAAGCCCGATGGGAATTGTGTTTGCATCGATCACGGCAGTTGTATCTATAGGGTTACCATTACGATCACGCTGCCCCATGCTTAATCCGCTGGCAGAAGAACCGAAGTTATTATTCAGTGTATTTTGTGCCTGCAACATCACTTGGCTGCACAGAAACATTAATAGAATGAGTGAGAATATTCTTTTCATAACGCCCGCAAAGATACAATATAAAAATAAAAGGAAGCACTTTTCCACTGTGGAAAGTTCTTCCTTTTATTATTCGTTTAGAGTTATTTTAACTTACTGAGGTTTAATAATCTCCATTCCGATGTGAATTGCTTCTTCGTTTACGGGGATAAGGTGGTGGTGGCGCTCGGGCAATGTCTTGCGTAACGCTTTCAGTACACTTTCAATAGCTACCACCGGACGCAGTTTCAATAATCCTCCCAAAACAATCATATTGAATGTTTTGGCAATGCCGCGTTCATTGGCTGCATCCATAGCGTCGATGCGGTAAATCTGAATGTCTTTACGGGTTGGGGGCTCGATAATACCATACCCGTCGTAAATCAGGATACCTCCCGGTTTTACTTTGTTTTCAAACTTAGCCAATGAAGGCTGATTCAGTATGATGGCTGTATCATATTGGCTGAGAATGGGAGAGGAGATGCGTTCATCGCTGACGATAACTGTAACGTTGGCGGTTCCTCCTCGTTGTTCGGGACCGTATGCCGGCATCCAGGTTACCTCCTTGTTTTCCATCAGTCCTGAGTAAGCCAATATCTTACCCATTGACAATACGCCCTGACCGCCAAATCCTGCTATAATTATTTCCTGTTTCATCACTTTTGTTTTTTTATTCTTTATCTTTCAAATCGCCCAACGGATAGAAGGGGAACATGTGTTCCACCATCCAGTCATTGGATGCTTGTGGTGTCATCTTCCAGCCTGAGTTACAGGTGGAAACGATTTCTACCAGATTGGAACCTTTTCCGTTCATCGAGTTCTCGAAAGCTTTGCGGATGGCTTTCTTTGCCTTGCGGATAGCGGCAACTGTATGAACAGCCTGACGGGTGACGTATGCTGTACCCTCCAGTGTGGCGGCTATTTCGGTCATTTTCAATGGATAACCGTGGATGGTTACGTCGCGACCGTAAGGACAGGTTGCGGTTTTCATGCCGATTAGTGTGGTCGGAGCCATTTGACCGCCGGTCATACCGTAAATAGCGTTATTGATAAAGATAATGGTAATGTTTTCGCCTCTGTTTAGCGCGTGGATGGTTTCGGCTGTACCGATACATGCCAGGTCGCCGTCACCCTGATAAGTGAATACCAGACGGTCGGGCCATAAACGCTTTACGGCAGTAGCAACGGCAGGTGCACGTCCGTGAGCAGCTTCCTGCC
>ERZ836939.3851-NODE-3851-length-12043-cov-2.501168_pt1 | contig 12043 bp, 12 predicted proteins | sample MGYA00519912_ERZ836939 | MGnify/ENA primary metagenome ERZ836939 (study PRJEB31850, sample SAMEA3708810) | human gut metagenome | biome: human gut; feature: human-associated habitat; material: faeces | place: China | collected 2014 ... | reverse complement strand
TCACCACTTCCACGCCCAGCTCGCACACCAGCTCGGCCACCTCGCCCGCGCGCGGATCCATCAGCATGACGTTGATGCCGATGGGCTTGCTCGTGAGGGCGCGGGCACGGGCCACCTGCTCGCGAATCCACTCGGGCCGGGCGCCCCCGCAGGCGATGATGCCCAAGCCGCCGGCTTCGCTTACGGCGCCGGCCAGCCCTCCGTCGGCGATGCGGGCCATGGCCCCTTGCACGACGGGATATTCAATGCCCAAAAGCTCTGTGATACGGGTTTTCATGAAAGCAGCTCGTCCTCTCTTTCGCTGCGGCAACACGCGCCTTGAGATAAACTATCTGAGAAATCTTAAGGAATTCGCCCCAAAAACTGACCGCGCGTTTAAAATCTTCACCAAACATCTCATCGTTGAGCAGAAAACTTGGCGATATGGGGCATCATAGAGCAGGTTGAGGCATCATTTACGGAAAGGAACGGCTTTGGGCAGCGTCATCATCGGATCGGGCAGAGCGCTGCCCGCGCGCATCGTCACCAACGACGAGCTCTCGGAAATCGTAGACACCACCGACGAGTGGATCGTCCCGCGCACGGGCATTCACACCCGCCATGTCGCCATCGAGGAGACCTGCACCGACCTGGGCGCCCAAGCCGCGCTGCGAGCGCTGGGGCTCGAGGAGGGCGGTTGGCAGCGCGAGGCGGGAGCGATCGATGCCGCCACCCTTGACATGATCATCTGCCCGACGCTCACCGCCGACACCCACTTCCCCTCCGAGGCCGCCCGCATCCGCGAGCGCATCGGTGCCACAAACGCCGTGTGCTACGACATGTCCTGCGCCTGCTCCGGCTGCGTCTACGGGCTTTCCACCGCCGACCTCATCATGGCCGGCGCCGCCTTCGCGCGCCAGGAAGCCGCCCGCACCGGGACGCCTATGCGCTGCAACGACGTGCGCCGCGTGCTCGTCGTGGCCGCCGAGCGCCTGAGCAAGCTCGTCGACTGGGAAGAGCGCGCCACGTGCATCCTGTTCGGCGACGGCGCCGCGGCCGCCGTGCTGACGAACGGCGACGCCGGGACGCCCAAGCGGTGCCTGCCCTCGGCCCCCCGCCTCCGGGATGTCCGGTGCGGTGCGGACGGGCGGCAATATCCCCTGCTTACCGTCGGCGGCGGGACGAACCGCAACTACAAGCCCGGCGATCCGGTTCAGGACGATTTTTACCTCCAGATGCAGGGGCGTGAAGTCTTCAAGCAGGCTGTGCGCAGCCTTTCCGCCGTCTGCTCCGAACTGCTGGAGGACAACGGTCTGACGCTCGAAGACATCGACCTGTTCATTCCGCATCAGGCAAACCTCCGCATCATCGAAGCCGTGGGAGACCGCCTCAAGCTTGGAAGCGAAAAAATATTCGTCAACCTTGATGAATACGGCAACACGTCGGCGGCATCCATTCCGCTGGGTATCGGCGACGCCTGCGCGCAGGGCCGCATCCGCCCGGGGTCTCGCGTCTTGTTGAGCGCCTTCGGCGGAGGCTTCACGTGGGGAGCCGCATTGCTGGAGTTCTAGCCGCTTTTCCGGCCGGCATCCGTGTTGAATTCTGATTTCTTTTGAGCTACAAACAGCTGAATACAGCATCAAGGTGAGAGACATGAGCGAACAACTTTCCACCGCCCTCGTGACCGGCGGCTCCAGAGGTATCGGCAAGGCTATTGCGGAGACGCTGGCGAAGGCCGGATATCAGGTGTATCTCACCTATGTCAGCAAGGCTGATGAAGCTGAAGCCGTGGCCCGGAACATTGTGGCGGCGGGCGGAAAAGCCTGTGCCTTTCGCCTTGACGTCGCCGACGCCGAAGCGGTCGCGGCGTTCTTCAAAGAGCGTATCAAGGATCAGGTCGAGTTGGACGTGCTGGTCAACAACGCGGGCATCACCAAAGATGGTCTGATGCTGCGCATGAAAGACGAAGATTTTGACCGCGTCATCCAGACCAACCTGCGCGGCGCATTCGTCTGTGTCCGCGAGGCCGCCAAGATCATGACCCGCCAGCGTCACGGGCGGATCATCAATATCAGCTCCGTGGTCGGACAGATGGGCAATGCAGGGCAGATCAATTACGCTTCCGCCAAGGCGGGCCTCATCGGCCTGACCAAGTCCGCGGCCAAGGAGCTGGCCGGTCGTAACGTCACCGTCAACGCGGTCGCCCCCGGTTTCGTGGAAACCGATATGACCGCCAGCCTGCCCGATGACGTCCGCGCCGCCTATATTGATGCCATCCCCTTGAAACGTCTGGGAACGCCTCAGGACATCGCTGATGCCGTAGCTTTTCTGGCTTCGCCGGGAGCCGGATACATTACAGGACAGGTTATCGCCGTCAACGGCGGAATGTACTGTTAATCGCCGCGCCGCGTTTGCGGCGCGAACCGGCGGATTCCGTTTCGCGGAAGCGTCGACACAAGGAACGGGGCATTATGCCCCACTGCAACACAAAAAGAACAAAACCGGGAGGATTCCCCCATGTCCGTTGAAGAACAGGTCAAAAAGATCATTATGGAACAGCTTGGCGTGACCGCCGAAGAAGTGAAGCCCGAAGCCTCTTTCGTTGAAGACCTCGGTGCCGACTCCCTCGACCTCACCGAACTCATCATGGCCATGGAAGAAGCCTTTGACGTGGAAATCGCCGACGACGACGCCCAGAAGATCCTGAAGGTCAAGGACGCCATCTCCTACGTGCAGAACCACACGAACTAAGCCTCGTTTTGTTCGAAGCACGGGAAACGAGAGCGGAGACGGCGGCCCGCGCGGGCGTTGTTCCTTCCGTTCCTGTTGCGCCAGAGTATTCTACCGGGCGTCTTGTGATTCAGATCATAAGGCGCTCGACCACTTTTTGCTTCATGAGGGAATTATGAGCCGCAAACGCGTTGTTGTAACCGGTCTCTCTGCGCTGACGCCGCTCGGCGGCAACGTCACCGAAACCTGGGATAATCTTCTTGCGGGGAAGTCGGGCATCGGGCCCATCACCCTCTTTGACGCCTCCGGCTTTGATTCCCGCATTGCCGGCGAAGTCAAAGGGTTCGATCCTGAAGCCTACGGCGTTCCCGCCAAACAGGCCCGCCGTATGGACCGCTTCGTCCAGTTCGCCGTCGCCGCGGGCAACATGCTGGTGGAGCATTCCGGCCTCGTCATCAATGACGACAACGCCGCTCGGCGTGGGGCTCGGCGGCCTGCACACCATCGAAGTGTTCCACTCCCGCCTCGTCGAGGCCGGGCCGGGCAAGGTTTCCCCCTTCATGATCCCCATGCTGATCTCCAACATGGCCCCGGGCCAGCTTGCCATCGCTACGGGTGCCAAGGGCGCGAACATGGTGCTCACCAGCGCCTGCGCTTCGGGCACGCACGCCATCGGCGCGGCCTATACCGAGATCGTCATGGGCCGTTGCGACGCCTGCATCTCCGGCGGCGTGGAAGCGACCGTCACGCCCATGGGCATTTCCGGCTTTACCGCGCTGAAGGCGCTCTCCACGGCGCACAACGACGATCCCGAAAAGGCTTCCCGCCCCTTTGACAAGGACCGCGACGGCTTTGTCATGGGTGAAGGCGCGGGCCTGCTCATGCTGGAAAGCCTCGAGCACGCTCAGGCGCGCGGCGCGACCATCTACGCCGAAATCATAGGCGCGGGCTCGTCCGATGACGCCTTCCACATGACAGCTCCCCGCGACGACGGTGAAGGCATGATCGCCGCCATGCAGCGCGCCATCGCCGACGCGGGCGTCAGCCCCGACGTGGTGGACCACATCAACGCGCACGCCACCTCGACCCATCTCGGCGACATCTGCGAAACCGGCGCCGTCAAGCAGGTCTTCGGCGAACGCGCCTACCAGATTGCCATCTCCGCGACCAAGTCCCAGACCGGCCACCTGCTTGGGGCCGCCGGCGGCGTGGAGGCCGTGTTCTCCGTGCTTGCCCTGCATACCGGCTATGTTCCCGGCACGATCAACTATGAGACGCCCGATCCGGAATGCGACCTCAACTGCATGACCGACGGTGCCAAGAAGCTTGATCCGCAGTACGCGCTCTCGAACTCCTTCGGTTTCGGCGGTACGAACGGCAGCATCCTGTTCAAGAAATTCACGGCGTAACTCCCTTTCAGGGGAACCACGCGGTTGCATCTCTAAACTCTCATCGGAGCGTCCAATGGACCACATTCTTCTTGAAGATCCCGAACTGGCACGCGCTTTCCTGCTGGAAAGCGATCGGCAGATGAGCAAGCTGGAGCTCATCGCCTCCGAAAACTTCGTCTCTTCCGCCGTTCGGGAAGCGCAGGGAAGCGTTTTCACGCATAAGTACGCCGAAGGTTATCCGGGCAAGCGGTACTACGGCGGCTGCGAATTCGTCGACATCGCCGAAAACCTTGCCATCGAGCGCGCCAAGCAGCTGTTCGGCTGCGACTACGTCAACGTGCAGCCCCACTCCGGCAGCCAGGCGAACATGGCTTCCTACTTCGCGCTGGCCAAACCCGGCGATACTATTCTGGGCATGAACCTGTCCCACGGCGGCCACCTGACGCACGGCAGCCCGGTGAACTTCTCCGGCCGCCTGTTCAACGTGGTTTCCTACGGCGTGGACAAGGACACCTGCCTCATCAACTATGAAGAAGTGCGCCGCCTCGCCCATGAGCACCGTCCCACGGTCATCGTGGCGGGCGCCAGCGCCTATCCCCGTACCATCGACTTCGCCAAGTTCCGCGCCATCGCCGACGAGGTGGATGCCAAGCTGTTCGTGGACATGGCCCATATCGCCGGCCTCGTTGCCGCCGGGCTCCATCCCACCCCCATCGGGCACGCCCACGTCACCACGACCACGACCCACAAGACCCTGCGCGGTCCTCGCGGCGGCATGATCCTGTCCGACGAATCCTTCGGCAAGACGCTCAACAGCCAGATCTTCCCCGGCATTCAGGGCGGCCCGCTCATGCACATCGTCGCTGCCAAGGCCGTGGCCTTCGGCGAAGCCCTGCGTCCCCGCTTCAAGGACTATCAGGCGCAGGTGCTCAGGAACACCGTGACGTTGGGCGAAGAGCTCAAGAACGCCAAGTTCAACCTCGTCTCCGGCGGCACGGACAACCATCTGCTGCTCGTCGACCTGACCAGCAAGGACATCACCGGCAAGGACGCCGAGCACGCCCTCGACGCCGCCGGCATCACCGTGAACAAGAACACCGTGCCTTTCGAGACCCGTTCCCCGTTCGTGACCTCCGGCATCCGCATCGGAACGCCCGCGCTCACGACCCGCGGTTTCCGCGAGCAGGACATGGTTAAGGTGGCGGGCTGGATCGACGCCGCCATCGCCAACGCCGGCAACGAAACCCGTCTCGCCGAGATCAGCAAGGAAGTGGCCGTGTTCGCGCGCCAGTTCCCGCTGTTCGCCTGGTAGACTTGCAGGGCTCTGCCCCGCACCCGCCGGGCTGCCGTCCGGACCTGCCCGGGGGGAATGATTCCCCCCGGCCCCCTCGGTAACGGATACGCGCCGTTTCCGAAGGGAGTATAAGCTGTTACTTGCTTCTTAAAAGCTCTTCAAACGGCGTTGCCGTTTGAAGAGCTGATAGGCGCCCCCTCTCGTGGCGTCTCCGTTTTCGCCGGGGTCCCGGGCGGGGTCAAGGGCCCGCGGCCCCTTGCCGCCGGAGGCTCTCCCCGTCCCCCGCTCTTTCATTTTACAGAAGGATACCGCTATGTCCCGCGTCGCTTGGCCCGACTACTTCATGAACATCGCCCACCTCGTGGCGGAGCGCTCGACCTGCCTGCGCCGCAGGGTCGGGGCCGTAGCCGTCAAGGACAAACGCATCCTCGCCACCGGCTATAACGGCGCACCGTCCAAGGTAGCGCATTGCCTCGATATCGGTTGCCTGCGCGAACAGCTCGGCGTGCCTTCCGGCCAGCGGCATGAAATCTGCCGGGGCCTCCACGCGGAACAGAACGTCATCATCCAGGCGGCGGTGCACGGCATTTCCCTCGCCGGGGCCGAAGTCTACTGCACGCATCAGCCTTGCCTCATCTGCTCGAAAATGCTCATCAACTGCGGCATCACCAAAATTTGGTACGCATCGGGCTACCCGGACGAACTGGCCATGCAGATGCTGAACGAAGCGGACATCACGCTCGAACTCCTCCCCCTGCGCCCCACGCCGGATGGCTGCGGGCATACGGGCCCCTCGGGAGAAGGCGCATGAGCCACCCGTACGAATCGTTCATGCGGGAAGCCGCCGAACTCGCGGAACGCGGCCGCTGGTCCGCCGCTCCCAATCCGACGGTGGGCGCCGTACTTGTCCGTGACGGTGTTGTCGTTGCCAGAGGCTGGCATACCGCTTACGGCAAGAGCCATGCGGAAGTGGAGTGCCTCAAGGACGCCGAAGCCAAAGGCGTCGATCCCTCGGCCTGCACCCTGGTCGTCACGCTGGAGCCCTGCAACCATCAAGGGCAAACCCCTCCCTGCACGGAAGCGGTGATCGCGGCGGGCATCCGCCACGTGGTCATCGGCCTGCGCGATCCCACCCCCAAGGCGGCGGGCGGCATGGAACGCCTTGCCGAAGCGGGCGTTGAAGTGGAAGCGGGCGTATGCGAGGAGCTGTGCCGGGATCTGGTCGCCGATTTTCTGATCTGGCAGACCACGAAACGCCCCTACGTCATGCTGAAACTCGCCATGACGCTGGACGGCCGCATCGCCACCCGCACCGGGCATTCCCGCTGGATCACCGGAGAAACGGCCCGCCATCAGGTGCACGAACTCCGCGCCAACGTGGGACGGGCCGGAGGCGCGATCCTCGTCGGCGGCAACACGCTCCATACCGATAATCCATTGCTGACCGCAAGGCTTGATGATCCGGTCGAACGCCAGCCGCTGGCCGTGTCCATTTCCTCGCGCGTGCCCGCGCCCGATTCCCTGCTGCTGTTCAAGGAACGCCCCACGGAGACGATTTTCTTCACCACGGCGTCCGGAGCCGCCACGCCCCGCGCAGCCCAGCTCCGCGAGCGCGGCGTCCGCATCCGAGGCCTTGACCGCTGGAAAAGCGGCGAGGATCTTGTACAGATCCTTGAATACCTGCGTCAGGAAGCGGGCTGCCCCTACGTGCTGTGCGAAGGCGGAGGGCGCCTTGGCCTCTCGTTGCTGGAAGCCGGGCTCGTCGACGAATTTCATCTCCACATCGCGCCGAAAGTGCTTGGGGACAACGACGCGCGCCCGCTGTTCGACGGACGCACGCCCCTTGAACTGGACGAGGCGCTCTCACTGCGGCTGGTCCGCATGGAGCCCTGTGGAGAGGACGGACACCTCATATTCAGGCCGGTGCGCGCATGTTCACAGGCATAATCAACGGTCAGGGGAAAGTGCTGGCGGTGGAATCCCGTGGGCACGAGACCCGGTTTCGGATTCAGGCGCTTTACAACCTCGCGGACATTATTTTGGGCGAATCCATTGCCGTCAACGGAACGTGTCTTACAGTAGAAACGTCTGGTCCGAGCCTTTTTTCCGCCTATGCGTCCGCTGAAACCATGCAGCGCACGGCTCTCGGCCTGCTGAAACCCGGCGCCAAGGTCAACCTTGAACGGGCGCTTGCCGTGGGCGATCGCCTCGGCGGGCATATCGTCAGCGGGCACGTGGACTGTGTGGCTGAAATCCTGTCCGTGCGGCGGGAAGGCGAGTCGCGGCGCATCCGCATCGGTTTTCCCGCTTCTTTCGGAGCGGAAGTCATCGGGAAGGGCTCAGTGGCACTTGACGGCATCAGCCTGACAGTGAATGATTGCGGACCGGACTTTCTGGAAGTCAACGTCATCCCCGAAACATGGCGGGCAACGACGGTGGCCGAATGGGCTCCGGGCACGCGCATCAATATGGAAACCGACGTCATCGGCAAGTATGTCCGCCACATGGTGGCTCCCCACCTCGGCCTCGCCTCCGAGGAGGCGAAAGCAGGGAAACTGTCGGTTGAATTCCTGCGCGAAAACGGCTTTTTTTGAGGATCAACGAAGCTGAGGACTCTCTATTATGGCTATTTGCAGTGTTGAAGAAGCGGTGGAGGATATCCGGCAGGGCCGGATGATCATTCTTGTCGACGACGAAGATCGGGAAAACGAGGGTGACATCACCATCGCCGCCGAGCATGTGACGCCCGAGGCCATCAATTTCATGGCGAAATACGCCCGCGGCCTCATCTGCCTTCCGCTCGGCCCCAGCCTCGTGGACAAGCTGGATCTCCCGCTCATGACGCAGCGTAACGGCTCCAAATTCGGCACCAACTTCACGGTGTCCATCGAAGCCCGCAACGGCGTGACCACCGGCATTTCGGCGGCCGACCGCGCCCGCACCATCCTCGCCGCCGTGGCCGACGACGTCCGCCCCGAGGATCTGGTGACGCCCGGCCATGTGTTCCCGCTCCGTGCCCAGCCCGGCGGCGTGCTCACCCGCGCCGGACAGACGGAAGGCAGCGTGGACCTCGCCGTGCTCGCCGGATTGAAACCCGCCGCCGTCATCTGCGAAATCATGAAAGACGACGGGACGATGGCCCGTATGCCCGATCTGGAGAAATTCGCCGAAGAGCACAACCTCAAGATCGCCGCTGTGCGCGACCTCATCCGTTACCATCTGCGGCACGGTCAGCTCGGCGTGCGCCGCGTGGCCGAAACCAAGCTCCCCTCCCGCTACGGCAACTTCACGATGATCGCCTATGAAAACGATATCAGCGCCGATACCCATGTCGCCATCGTCAAGGGCGACGTGTCCGAAAAGGGCGGCCCCGATCCCGTGCTCGTGCGCGTACACAGCGAATGCCTGACCGGCGACGCGTTCGGTTCCCTGCGCTGCGACTGCGGCAACCAGCTTGCCGCCGCGCTGACCCGCATCGAAAAGGAAGGCCGGGGCGCGGTCATCTACATGCGTCAGGAAGGCCGGGGCATTGGCCTCGCCAACAAGCTGAAGGCCTATGCCCTTCAGGATCAGGGCTACGACACCGTTGAAGCCAACGAAAAGCTCGGCTTCAAGGCGGACCTCCGCGATTACGGCGTCGGCGCGCAGATACTCCTTGATCTGGGCATCCGCAAGCTCCGCATCATGACCAACAACCCGCGCAAGATCGTCGGTCTGGAAGGCTACGGGATCGAAATCGTCGGCCGTGAGCCCATTGAGGTGGGTTGCTGCGCCACCAACGAAGAATATATGCGCACCAAGCAGGAAAAGATGGGGCACATGCTCCACGTTTCCGGCGACCGTAAGTAACGAACGGCGCGCCGCATCCCGAGATGCGGCGCCTTACCCCATACAGACGAGGCTCCCATGAACCAGATCAAGACCATCGACGGGCATCTCAACGCGGCGGATCTCAAATTCGCCATCCTTGCGACACGTTTCAACGATTTCATTGTGGACCGGCTCGTCGGCGGCGCGGTGGACTATCTGATCCGCCATGGCGGATCAGAGGAAAACCTGACCATCGTCCGCGTTCCCGGCGCCTTCGAAATGCCCCTCGCCTGCAAGAAGCTGGCGGCCTCCGGCAAATACGACGGCATCGTCGCCGTCGGCGCCGTCATCCGGGGCGGGACGCCTCATTTTGATTTCGTGGCGGCCGAAGCCACCAAGGGCCTTGCCCATGTGTCTCTCGAAAGCGGCGTGCCGGTGGGCTTCGGCCTGTTGACCACGGACAACATCGAGCAGGCCATCGAACGCGCGGGCACCAAGGCCGGAAACAAGGGCGTTGAAGCCGCCTCCGCCGTCCTTGAGACCGTCCGCGTATTGCAGCAGATTTAGGACGGTACGCGGGAGGCGCTCATAAAAACGCCTCCCGCGCTTTCCCTCCGCGATCATTTTACTTGGCGGGGAGGCCGTGCGGCGAGTGTTTTGCTGTATGGGGCCCTCTTCCGAAAAAACACCGGGCGTTGCATCCGTAACAAAGCGGCAAGCCCTCCACAGCCGGAACGGTTCCCCGGATCCGGGGATATGCCCCGGCGGGTACGGAGCGGCTCCATGCCGCAACGGACAGAGCCCGGTTCCCCAATGTTTTGTCGGCGGCGTTTTTTTCTCCGCTGCCGCGCTGTCTTCCGGGAAGCTCCCGGAAGTTCGTTTTTCCGGCATTCCATCACTTTTGCACGAGGCCATTTCATGTCCAAAAACAGACCCCATGCCCGCCGCGCCGCGCGTTCACGCGCGTTTCAGGTGTTGTACAGCCTGCAGTTCTCTCCCTCGACCACCCTCGGGGATGTCCGCACCGCGTTCCTCGAAATGCCCGATCCCACGGATGCGGACATGGACGAAAACGCCGAAACCCGCGAGGAAAAGCTGTACGGCTTCGCGTGGGAACTGGTGGAGGGCGTCTGGTCCAACGTCAAAAATCTCGACAGCGTCATCGAACGCTTCTCGCAGAACTGGCGCGTGGATCGGCTCGGCAAGATCGAGCTGACCCTGCTCCGTCTCGCCGTTTTCGAAATGCTGTACCGGGCTGACGTCCCGCCCAAGGTCGCCATCAACGAGGCGCTTGAACTGTCCACCCGTTTCGGCGACGCCAAGGCCAAGAGCTTCATCAACGGCATCCTCGACGCGGCGATCAAGGCTCAGGAAGCCGGTACGCTCACAGTTGCGGGCAAGGCCGACGCCTGATAGATTGGCGGGGTTTGACGCCAAGGCGGGCCGGAGTCGATCCGGCCCCCGATTATACAGCAATAAGGATCAGTCATGAGCAAGCCTAAGCGCTATGACCCGGCGGCCATCGAAACCAAATGGCAGTCCCGCTGGGAAAACGAAAAGACCTACGCCTGTCATGTCGACAAGGACAAAAAAAAATACTATGTGCTGGAAATGTTTCCCTATCCTTCGGGAAACCTGCACATGGGCCATGTACGTAACTACTCCATCGGCGACGTAGTGGCGCGTTTCAAGCGTATGCAGGGATTCAACGTCATGCATCCCATGGGATGGGACGCCTTCGGCCTGCCCGCCGAAAACGCCGCCATCAAGCATAACATCCATCCGAGCGTCTGGACGCACGCCAATATCGACAACATGCGCGCCCAGTTGAAGCGCCTCGGTTATTCCTATGACTGGGACCGCGAAGTCGCCACCTGCGATGAGCCCTACTACCGATGGGAGCAGCTTTTCTTCCTGCGCTGGCTGGAAAAGGGCCTCGTCTACCGCAAGAAAGCCTCCCAGAACTGGTGCCCGCACTGCAATACCGTGCTCGCCAACGAACAGGTCGTCGACGGCCTGTGCTGGCGCTGCGACACGCCCGTCGTCCAGAAGGAACTCACCCAGTGGTTCCTCAAGATCACGGATTACGCCGACGAACTGCTCGCCGACCTCTCCAAGCTCGAGGGCGGCTGGCCTGACCGCGTGCTCAGTATGCAGCGCAACTGGATCGGCAAGTCCGTGGGCGCGGAGATCACGTTCCCGCTGGAATCCGGCGAAGGCGACATCAAGGTGTTCACCACCCGCCCCGACACGGTGTTCGGCGTGACGTTCATGACGCTGGCCCCCGAGCATCCGCTCGTCGAGTCGCTCATCAGCGGCAAGCCCAACGAAGCTGAAGCCCGCGCCTTTATCGAGCGGACCCACAACATGGACCGCATCGACCGCCAGTCCGACAGCCTCGAAAAAGAAGGCGTCTTCACCGGCTCCTACTGCCTCAACCCCTTCACGGGCCGTCAGGTTCCGATCTGGCTCGGCAACTTCGTCCTTGCCGAATACGGCACCGGCGCGGTTATGGCCGTGCCCGCCCACGACCAGCGCGACTTCGACTTCTCCAAGAAGTACGGCATGGAGCGCATCGTAGTTATCCAGCCCGAAGGCGAAGCGCCGCTCACTCCCGAAAATCTGACCGAAGCCTATACCGCTCCCGGCGTGCTCGTGAACTCCGGCGAATTCGACGGCCTGCCCAACGAAGACGCCAAGAAGGCCATCGCCGACGCGTTGGAAGCGTCCGGCAAGGGCAAGCGCACCACCAACTGGCGCCTCCGCGACTGGAATATTTCCCGCCAGCGTTACTGGGGTGAGCCGATTCCGATCGTACACTGCGACAAATGCGGTTATG
>ERZ836939.3849-NODE-3849-length-12052-cov-4.607902_pt1 | contig 12052 bp, 11 predicted proteins | sample MGYA00519912_ERZ836939 | MGnify/ENA primary metagenome ERZ836939 (study PRJEB31850, sample SAMEA3708810) | human gut metagenome | biome: human gut; feature: human-associated habitat; material: faeces | place: China | collected 2014 ... | reverse complement strand
CGAACTCCTCCTCCAGAGCGTGAACCAGCTCGGACAGCTCCAGAACGGTCAGGCCCTTTACTTCCTCGATGAGAGCGGTAATCTTCTCGCTAGCCATGGTAAAATACCTCCTAAAATGATAAATTCAAATATTAAAGTATGTGCCGGATCAATTACTCGGCGGGAGCGGCCTCGGGCTCGGCAGCGGCCTCTACGAAGCCGCCCTTCTCCTCGGCGATAGCCTTGAGCACGATGGCCAGGCTGGTGATGGGGGCCAGCATGGTACCCAGAACCTGGGCCTGCAGGACCTCCTTGGCAGGCAGCTCGGCGATGGCCATGATCTCCTCCAGGGGGAGGATCTTGCCGTCCATAAAGCCGGCCTTGATGGTAAACTTAGCGCCGTTGAACTGCTTGGCAAACTTGTTGATGACGCGCATGGGCGCGATGGGATCATTGTGGCTCAGAGCCAGAGAAGTGGTGCCGTTCAGGCACTCGCTCAACTCACTCAGACCGGCGCCCTCCACGGCGAACCGGGTCAGGGTGTTCTTCACAACGGCGTACTCAACCTCGTTCTTACGCAGCTCGTTGCGGAGAGCGGTATCTTCCGCCACAGTGATGCCCTTATAGTCGACCAGGACGCCGGAGGCGGCGTTCTGCAGCTTCTCGGTCAGCTCGGCCACAACGGCCTTCTTCGCTTCCAGAACTTTTGCGTTGGGCATTTGGGTTTCACCTCCAGAGAATAATAAAACGCTGTTCTGCGCGCAAAGACACAAAACAGCGTAAACAAACCGTATCTGTTTCCACCGCATCCTCGGCAGGACTTCCGCTTTCGCCGCCTGCTGTCTTTGAACGCAAAGAGCATTATAAAGGAGCGCTCGACAAAAGTCAAGCACATTTTTGGCGGCTTTTCACCGCCGGGCAGGGGAGGAAAAGACCACCCGTCTTGAAGCGGTCTTTTCACCCAGGCTTACTGCTGCTGGGTCTCCGCCTGCTGCTGGCCGAAGGAACGGCCGTTGTAGGTCAGGCAATTTTTGCACATCCGGTGAGGCAGCCGGTAGGCACCGCACTTGGGGCAGGTCACGATACCGGGAGTCTCCAGCTTCCAGTGGGAGCTGCGCCGCTTATCGCGCCGGGCCTTGGATACTTTTCTCTTAGGAACCGCCATGGGTGACACCTCCTTTAGTCTGTGTGCCGTGAGAGCACGCTCTTTGTAGTGGAATACTCAGCTTTCGTCATCCAAGAGCTGCGCAAGCGCCGCCCATCGTGGATCTACGTCAGGTCTGCACCCGCACGGGCCGAGGTTGAGATCGGCACCGCACTTGGCGCACAGCCCTTTGCAGTCTTCTGAGCAAAGGTTCTTTGTATCCATGGCGAGGACGAAGGCCGTAGTGACCACCTCGTCCAGATCCAGCTCGTTTCCGTCAAGCAGAATGATATCGTCCTCGCTGTCCTCATTCTCCAGCTTGTCAGCCAGCAGACTGTCCAGCGGGACGACCTTCTCCCGGGAAAATTCCTTCCCACAGCGGTCACAGACCAGATCCAGCTCCGAGCGGGCCGTGCCGCTCAGCACTAAGGCGCCCGCGTGGTTGGTCACGCTGCCCTCGACTGAGACGGGCCGGGTAATCGGCTTTCTCCCCCAAAAGTCCAGATCGGACAGGTCCATCTGGTACTGAAAGGTCTTCTCCGCGTCCGGTACGTGGATGATGTTCCGCAGATCCAGCCGCATGTGAGACCCCTCCTTCGGGGATACAGCCCCCTTACTCGCGTAATGGTACGGAGGATATTATACCCATGCTGAGAGGAATTGTCAAACATTTTTTTGTGTTGACAAAAGGAATTTTTTATGCTGGAATGGCAGTAGATACGACATGATCCACAAAAGGATGAGAATAATGAAGGAATTTACCATTGGGAAAAATGACGCCGGGCAGCGGCTGGACCGCTGGCTGGCCAAGACCCTCCCCCTCCTCCCGGCCCCCCTGGCCCAGAAATACATCCGCCTCAAGCGGGTGAAGGTAAACGGCAAGGGCTCCAAGCGGGATGTGCGCCTGGCGGTGGGGGACGTGCTGCAATTATACATCAACGACGAGTTTTTTGAAAAGCCCACCCCGGAGAACGCCTTTCTCTCCCTGTACCAGCCCAAGCTGAACATTTTATATGAGGACGAGCACATCCTGCTGGTGGACAAACGCCCCGGCATGGTGGTCCACCCCGATGAGAGCGAGCGGGTGAACACCCTGCTCACCCACATCCAGGCCTACCTGTACCAGAAAAAGGAGTGGTCTCCCTATTGGGAGAACTCCTTCGCCCCCGCCCTGTGCAACCGCATCGACCGGAACACCGGTGGGATCGTCATTGCAGCCAAGACCGCCGAGGGGCTGCGGATCATGAACCAGAAGATCAAGGACCGGGAGCTGGAAAAATACTACCTGTGCGTGGTCCACGGGACCATGTCCCCCCGGGAGGGGAAGCTGGAGAGCTTTCTTTTGAAGGACGAGGGGAAGAAGCAGGTGTCTGTCCACAAAAAGCCGGTGCCCGGTGGAAAGACGGCGGTCACCTTATATAGGACCCTGGCAGTGGGGAAGGGGCTCTCCCTGGTGGAGTGTGAGCTGATCACCGGCCGCACCCACCAAATCCGGGCCCAGTTCGCCGCCGCCGGCCACCCCCTCCTGGGGGACGGCAAGTACGGCCGCCAACAGCAGGACAAGCCCTATGGCCGCCACGGCCAGGCCCTGTACTCCTATAAGCTGGCGTTCCGCTTCACCACCGACGCCGGACCCCTGAACTGCCTCAACGGCCGCACCTGGCAGGTGGACACGGTGGACTTTGTGACAGAGTATTTTCCGGAATTTTCTCAGGCGGCGGGGACGCGGAAAACCTAGTGTCCCGCCCCGCGTCCCCTATTTTGGAAAATCCGGTCTTTCCCTTGGTACGCTTGACTTGAGCTCACATTTTTCTGTGCAAAATTTCACCAACATTTTCGACAAAATCCATTGACAATTCCGCGGTAAACAGATATAGTGTATCTCGCTATCCGTGAAGCCCCGCTCCGGCGCATTTTTGTCCGTCTCAGAAGGACAGCCGAACGGGGACAAAAAACAAGGGAGCTGACATTTGATTCGTAATTGAGGAAATGGGGGAGGATACATGTCTAAAGAATTGATCCGCCTGGCCAACTGCACTATGGCCTTTGACGGCGAGGTCGTGCTGGACAACATCAACCTATATATCAACGACAAGGAATTCCTCACGCTGCTGGGTCCCAGTGGGTGCGGCAAAACCACCACGCTTCGTATTATAGGCGGTTTTCAAGAGCCCACCTCCGGGGATGTTTTTTTTGACGGCGTGAGGATTAACTCTATTCCGCCCCACAAACGGGCGGTAAATACTGTGTTTCAGCGGTACGCCCTGTTCCCCCACCTCAACGTGTTTGAGAATATTGCCTTCGGTCTGCGCATCCCCAAGGTGGACCCGGAGACCAAACAGAAGGTCAAGCTGTCCGAGCAGGAGATCCACGACCGGGTCATGGAGATGCTCCAGGTGGTCAACCTGAAGGGCTTTGAAAAGCGCCGGATCACCCAGCTCTCCGGCGGACAGCAGCAGCGGGTGGCCATCGCCCGGGCCCTGGTAAACCGGCCCAAGGTCCTGCTGCTGGACGAGCCCCTGGGCGCCCTGGATCTGAAGCTGCGCAAGGACATGCAGAATGAATTGAAGCGCATCCAGCAGTCCCTGGGCATCACCTTTATCTACGTCACCCACGACCAGGAGGAGGCCCTGGCCATGTCCGACACAGTGGTGGTGATGGACGCGGGCAGAATACAGCAGATCGGCACCCCGGAGGACATCTACAACGAGCCGAAAAATGCCTTTGTGGCCGACTTCATCGGCGAGTCCAACATTCTGGACGGCATCATGCGCGCCGACGGGGTGGTGGAAATCTTCAACCGGAAGTTCCAGTGTCTGGACAAGGGTTTCCTCCCGGACGAGGCCGTGGACGTGGTCATCCGGCCCGAGGACGTGGACATCGTCCCGGAGGATCAGGGCCAGCTGAAGGGCACCGTCACCTCGGTGACCTTCAAGGGGGTCCACTACGACACCATCGTGGACTTCTACGGCTTCAAGTGGCTGATTCAGACCACCGACTTCTGCCCGGTGGACAGCCGCATCGGCATCAAGATCGACCCCGACGGCATCCACGTGATGAAAAAGAGCCAGTACTCCGGCATGTTCGGCGATTATTCCTCCTACTCCGAGGAGTATGATGAGATCGGCGACGCCACCCTCGAGCCCGAGGAGGAAGAGGGGGAGCGGGATGAAGAATAAGCTCTCCTGGCTGGCGGGCCCCTATGTGCTCTGGATGGCCCTGGTGGTCATCGTCCCGATTCTGCTGGTGGTGGTCTACGCCTTCACCGCCTCCGGGGAGACCGCCGCGGACATCGGCGGCTTTACCCTGGACAACTTCTCCCGGATGGGCACCTACACGGTGATTTTTGCCCGCTCCTTCCAGCTGGCCCTGGTGGCCACTCTGGTATGCCTGCTCATCGGCTACCCCCTGGCCTATGTGATGGCCAAGGAGGGCCCCGGCTTTCAGCGGGTGGCCATGGTCATCATCATGCTGCCCATGTGGGTCAATTTCCTGCTGCGCACCTACGCCTGGATGGCCATTCTGGAAAACAACGGAATCCTGAACAACTTCTTTGAGGCCATCGGCCTGTTTGATCTCATCAACGGTCTGTTCGGCACCGACATCTCCTTCTTCCCCATGATCCGCACCCAGGGTGCGGTGGTGCTGGGCATGGTGTATAACTACCTGCCCTTCATGGTGCTGCCCATTTACTCGGTCATCATCAAGCTGGACCACTCCCTGGTGGAGGCCGCCCGGGATCTGGGCGCCAGTTCGGCGGGGGTGTTCCGCCGGGTGACCCTTCCCCTGTCCCTGCCGGGGGTGCTGTCCGGGGTGACCATGGTGTTCGTCCCCTCTGTGTCCACCTTCGCCATCTCCCGGATGATGGGCGGCAACAACCAGATGCTGCTGGGCAACCTCATCGAGCAGCAGTTCCTGGGCGGAGCCTATAACCCCCATCTGGGCAGCGCCATCGCCCTGGTGATGATGATTATTGTGGTGGCCTGCATGTGGATCATGAATCGCTTTGGTGAGGGCGAGGAACAGGCGGTGATCCTATGAGACAGCATCGCATTGGAAACCGGCTTTTTATGGCCCTGGTCTTTTTGTTCCTGTATGCCCCTATTCTTCTGCTGGTGGTGTTTTCCTTCAACGCCGGCGGGAGCAACGTAGTGTGGGAGGGCTTCTCCCTGCGCTGGTATCAGGAGCTCTTTCAGGACCGCCGGATGATGGAGGCGGTCTACACCACCCTGTTGGTGTCGGTTCTGGCCACCCTTATTTCCACTGTGGCCGGCACCTTCGCCTCCGTAGGCCTGTACGGCATGAAAAAGCGCTGGCGGGAGCCCATTTTGTCGGTGAACAACATCCCCATCATGAACGCGGACATCGTCACCGGCGTGGCTCTGTGCATCTTCTTTGTGGCGGTCATCGGCGGCTGGAACGACTTTGTCACCTTCCTGGAGGAGAATTTCCGCCGCACCCTCCCCCGGCTGGAGATGGGCTTCGGCACCCTGCTGCTGGCCCACCTGTCCTTCGACATCCCCTATGTCATTCTGAACGTGCTGCCCAAGCTGCGGCAGATGGACAGCAGCCTCATCGACGCGGCCCAGGATCTGGGCTGCACCTGGATGGGAGCCTTCTGGAAGGTGATTGTCCCGGAGATCAAGCCGGGCATCGTCTCCGGCGCCCTCATCGCCTTCACCATGAGCATCGACGACTTCGTCATCTCCTACTTCACCGCCGGTTCGGCCTCCACCCTGTCCATTGAGATCTACGGCATGGTGCGCCGCCGGGTGAGCCCGGAGCTCAACGCGGTGTCCACCCTGCTGTTTGTGGTGGTCCTGATCCTTCTCGTGATCATCAACGTGCGGGAGGCCCGTCAGGAAAAGGCCCTTCGCCGCAGTATGGTGCGGAAATAGCGCCGTCCCCGTCCCTTTTTCCCCTGTTCTCACGGCCCGCGGGCCTGGAGATACACCAAATCAATCATATTGGAGGAATGATCAGTTGAAAAAAATCGTAGCTTTGACCCTCGCCACCAGTGTGGCGGCGGGCCTGTTCCTGTCCGGGTGTGCCATGAATGAGTCCGGCTCCACCTCTGAGAGCAGTTCGGGGGCGGACAGCGGAAGGCGTGAGGTAAATGTGTGCAGTTGGGGCGAGTACATCGACCCCAGCCTGGAGACGCAGTTTGAGGAGGCAACAGGCATCGAGGTAAACTATACCGTGGTCCCCAGCAATGAGGAGCTGTACTCCCAGTTGCAGACCGGCGGCGTCAACTACGATGTGATTGTCCCCTCTGACTATATGATCGCCCGGCTGATTGCGGAGGACCGGCTCCAGAAGCTGGACTACAGCAAGATCCCCAACTACGAGAAGATCGGCGAGCAGTACAAGAACCTGTCCTTTGATCCCAACAACGAGTACTCCGTCCCCTACACCTGGGGCACCCTGGGCATCATCTACAACACCACCATGGTGGATGAGCCCATCACCAGCTGGGGGGCCATGTTCTCCGACGAATATGCCGGAAATATCCTCCTCATCGACAACTCCCGTGACGCCTTCGCCATGGCTCTGTACTACCTGGGCTATGATGTGAACACCACCGATGAGGCCCAGATCCGGGAGGCCTATGAGCTGGTGGCCGACGCCAAGGCCCGGGGCGTGTACGCCGGCCAGGGCATGGACGAGATCTTCCAGATCATGGAGGGCGGCAACCTGGCCATCGCCACCTACTACGCCGGCGACTTCCTGACCATGTACGAGGCCAACCCCGACCTGGCCTTCGTCATCCCCGAGGAGGGCTCCAACTGGTTTGTGGACTCCATGTGCATCCTGAAGGACGCCCAGAATGTGGACGAGGCCCACGAGTGGATCAACTTCATCGCCTCCACCGAGTCCAACCTGAAGAACATGGACTTCATCTGGTACGCCTCCCCCAACACCGAGGCCCTGGAGCAGTACCCCGCCTACTATGAGGAGACCTACGGCGAACCCCTGGACATGGATCTGTACGAGATCATGGCCGCCCCTGACTCCGTGCTGGAGAACTGCTCCATGTACGAGAACCTGCCGGCGGACACCCTGGCCCTGTACAACGATCTCTGGATCGAGCTGGGCACCTGATTCCATAAAGTTAAGGCCGCGCGGAGCATTGCGCCGCGCGGCCTTTTCTCTTTGTGAAAGGTGCCGAAAGATTCACAATTTATTCACGCTTTTGTCCCAATTTCTTGATAATTTTTTGGGCCGATGTGGTATCCTGTTCTTGGATCAAGGATCCACATGTTTTCCCCCTTTGACAGCGGCGTATCCCTCCAAATGCGCCGCACCTGGACCACAGGTCCCGCACGCCTGCGGTCCCCAGGCTCCCCGCCCGCCTTGACGGGCCGGCACCTGAACCTATGGCGCAAAAGCGCCTCACTGTCACCCGGCCCGGACAACGGTCTGCTCCGGGTGGCAGACAAAAGATCCTCCGGCCTCTGGGCTGGTTTAAATAAAAAAATTACCCGCCTCCCTCTTGAGGGAGGCGGGCTTTTTGCTTTTGGAGGGCTTGGGACGGAAGCTACTCCGACCCAAACACCACCCGGTAGTAATCCCAGTCCAGGATGGCCGCCGAGTAGGCCACCCGGTTCTGCACCTCGGCCACCCGCTCGGCCACATAGTCCGGGTCGGGCTCGCTGCCGTCGAACATGGTGAAGGTGTCGGTGGTGGAGTCGTAGGCCCCCTGGTCGGTGAGAAAGCTGTAATTGGAGAAGATGACCAGGCCCGGCTCGTCGGACAGGATATCCCGTCCCGCCATCAGACGGGAGTCGTACTCCAGGCCGAACAGATTGGCCAGGGTGGGCATCACGTCCAAGCTGGAGCAGTACTTGTCCACATGGACGGGCTCCTCCAGGTCGGCGCTCCACAGGATCAGGGAATTTTCATAGATCTCAAAGACCGGGTCCACCGTGTGGCCGAACAGCTCGCTGTACTCCTCGTCGGTGAGGCCGTAGGGGTAGTGGTCGGCGGAGAGGACGATCACCGTGTCGTCCAGCTTGCCCGCCGCCTCCAGCTGATCCATCAGGCTCTCCATGGCCAGCTCCAGCTCCATCTGGCTGGCCAGGTAGCATTTCACCGGCTCGCTGTAGGGCAGGTCAGCCACCTCGTCGTAGTGACGGTCCGCCTGGGCGTTCTCCTCCCGGGTATAGTTGAGGTGGCCGCTCACGGTGAGAATATAGACCATAAATTGGTCCTCATTCACAAACTGGGGAACGATCTCCTCCATCATCTCCCGGTCGGAGGGGGGCTGGACCTGTTCCAGCTCCAGGCCGTTCCCGATGCCGTAGTACTCATAGCCCATGTTGGGGTGGGACAGGTTCCGGTCGTAGTAGGTGTAGAGGTAGTCGTGGTAGGCCAGGGTCCGGTACCCCAGCTTTTGGAACTGGTTCCCGAAGCCGAAGGGCATATAGTTGTCCGCAGACTCCGAGTAGCTCCACACACCGGGCTTGGGGATCAGGCCGGTGGTGGTCACATACTCCCCATCTGAGGTGGACACCCCCCACAGCGGGGTATAGAAGTTGTCGCAGATGATCCCCTCATGGGACAGCTTCCACAGGGTAGGGGTCCGCTCCGGGTCCAGCATCTGGTCGGAAAAGGCCTCTGCCACGATCCAGATGAGGTTTTTCCCCTGAAAACGGCCGGTCCACTCATTTTTCGCCGTGGGCTTTACCTTGGAGAAGTAGTCGTGCATGTCCACCAGCTCCGGCACGTCCGCGTCCCGCTCCTTTAGGGCCTCAAAGTCGATGTCCATGGCGTGGACCTCCGGCTCAGTCCCCTCCATGGCCGTCTGGCTCTCCAGGATGCGCCCGGTCCGCCGATGCTCCTGTTTGGGGAGGACCTGATCGTCCGGCTGGATGCCAAAGAGGACCCGCCGAACCTCCAGCTGGGTCTGGGTGAGCATGCCGAAGTTCTGTACCTCCAGTACGGGGGCGGCGGCCTGGTAGTAGATATACCGCAGGGAGAGCACCCCGCTGCCGCAGCACAGCACGATTCCCATGGCAATCAGCTGGACCGCAACGGCCAGCCCCACCCATTTCAGCGGCATTCTGGACAGCAGGGGCCGTCCAGAACACACCCTGTTTCGGAACAGGAAGGCCAGAACCACAGGGACGGCCATCATCAGAATGGGGAACCAGTTGAGCAAAATCTCCCCCACCGCCATGTCGCCGAAGGCCCCGGCCACCATGGCCATTTTGGTCAGGGAAAACAGCGTCAGGAAGGTTTTGAACAGGTGGTAGTAGATAGTCTGCGACCCCATCCACAGGGAGATCAGGGCAGTGAGCCCCACCAGGAGCCCCGGTCCCCACCGGCGCCCCGCACCGCCGCACAGCGCCCCCAGCACCAGGGCGGGCGGAGCGGAAAACAGCAGGGTGAACAGGAGGCCGGGGAGAGACACCCCATGGAAACAGTAGAGCTTTAAGAAGAGCTCCTCGTAGTAAATCACCGCCAGAAAAAAGAGGGATGGGCCGGCCAGACGCCGCCAGCGGTTCCAAAATTCTTCCCGGCTGGGGATATGGATTCGGACCGGTCGAAAGGCCATCGCGCCGCACCTCCTCTCCCGTCCGTTTGGAATTTGCAAGCCTCATTGTACCCGATGCCCCCTGTTCTGTCAATCGCTGTCGGGCGCTTGGCCGCGTTTCTCTTATTTCCGCTCTTAATTTCACTGCAGAGGCCGCTTCCGGGGACAGCGCCCGTCCTACATGCTGGTCTGCGGGTCATAACCCACGCCTTACTCCCCTTTTCACGACCTTTCTAAAATTTAAGTAAATCTTAAATCTGTTCCTGTTCAATTTTTCTTCCTCCTTTTGAAAATTTCGTCAGAAATACCCCTTTACATTTACAAATTCTGTGCTATACTAAAAACCGCTTTGGGGCTGCCCGCAGGTCACGCGTGCCGGCGGTCCCCGGGCGAGAGAGCGCCCGCCGGTGTGGGCGGGCGGAGGGCTTATGCCGTCCCCTTTGTACATATCCTTCGACATAGCCTCCCAAACCAGCCAGCCGGCGCGGAAGGGGGGCGTTTTGCCAGGCATCTGTCCAAGCGGGCCGGTGAGCTCAAGAGAGTAAAAGGAGAGTGTGTGTATGGCAACCTTCATCATCGGCCTTGTCATCCTCTTCGGCGGCGCCGCCCTCTATGGCACGCTGTGCGAAAAGGTCTTCGGGCCGGACGACCGGGCGACCCCCGCCTATGCCAAGCAGGACGGCGTGGACTACGTGCCCATGCGCTGCTGGAAGAACAGCCTGATCAACCTGCTGAACATCGCAGGCACAGGCCCCATCCTGGGCCCCATTCAGGGCATCCTGTTTGGTCCCATCGCGTTCATCACCATCCCCATCGGCAACATCATCGGTGGCGCGATGCACGACTACTTCTGCGGTATGATCTGCCTGCGTGACGGCGGTACCCAGATGTCCGAAATGATCCGTAAGTACACCAACAAGGGCATCTTCACCGTGTACAACATCTTTGTGTGCGTGCTGCTCCTGCTGGTGGGTGCCGTGTTCGTATACACCCCCGGCGACATCGCCGCCAAGCAGGTGTTCGGCTTCTCCGGCGCTGCCACCGATCCCAAGACCTGGATCATCTACGGCGTGATCTTTGTCTACTACCTGATCGCCACCGTGTTCCCCATTGACGCCATCATCGGCCGCATCTACCCCATCTTCGGCGCCATTCTGATGTTCTCCGCCATCGGCGTGTTCATCGGCATTTTCGCCCACGGCTATCCCCTGCTGAACGTGTGGGATTCCTGGACCAGCGAGTTCTTTGACTACGGTGCCTACTTCGACGCCAGCCACTTCATCCCTGTGTTCTTCGTCACTGTGGCCTGCGGCATTCTGTCCGGCTTCCACTCCACTCAGACGGCCATCATCAGCCGCACCGTGAAGAGCGAGAAGCAGGGCCGTATGACCTTCTACAACATGATGGTTCTGGAGGGCTTCATCGCCATGGTGTGGGCCGCCGGCGCCATGGGCGTGTACAACCTGGGCCTCCAGGCTGCCGACGCCACTCTGGCCACTGACACCATCGGCGTGGTCTGCCGGGACATCCTGGGCAACGTGGGCGGCATCATCGCTCTGATCGGCGTTATCGTTCTGCCCATCACCTCCGGCGACACCGCTCTGCGGGCTCTGCGCCTGACCCTGTCTGAGTCTCTCCATCTGGACCAGTCCACCAACGGCAAGCGCCTGGGCCTGGCCGCCCCGGTGTTCGTGCTGGTGGCCGCCATCATCGTGTGGGCCAAGATGGACACCAACGGCTTCAACACCCTGTGGCGCTACTTCGCCTGGTCCAACCAGACGCTGTCCCTGTTTGCCTTCCTGGCCATCTCCGTGTGGATGTTTGAGAACAAGAAGGCCAAGTTTGTCTGGGTGCCGCTGATCCCCGGTGCCTTCTACACCTTCATCTGCGTCACCTACATCGCCAACGCTCAGATCGGTTTCCACATTCCCTGGACGCCCGCTTACATCATCGGTGTCTGCGCCGCCGTCGCTTATGTGGCCATCATCTGCTGGTATGGCAGCAAGCGCGCTTCCCGCCTGAAGGCATAAGCCTTCCGATACGGATCCAAAAAAGACGTCCCGCATCTGCGGGACGTCTTTTTCTCTGCGGACCGGCCGCGGCCAGTGCAAGGGTATTCCCCCGGATCTTTCCCAAGGCGGGTTCGGGGCGATCACCGGGGACCATTCCTCCGCTCCAGTCTCCGGGGCCGGTATGACCGCAAGCTGTGCGGGTGCTGTCCTTTGTGTGACGGAGCGCAGACGCCCGGCCCAAGTCTTCGGCGGGGCGCCGGAGCCCTGCTGCGGGGCCGGTCTTGAGCACCTTCTCAGCTCGGGAAGCAGCCTCCCCGTTTCCCGAAAATGCTGCGGGACCCCCGGAAGGCGTTGCCTTTCCGGGGGTCCCGGGTTTGTTTT
>ERZ836939.3845-NODE-3845-length-12061-cov-3.837498_pt1 | contig 12061 bp, 10 predicted proteins | sample MGYA00519912_ERZ836939 | MGnify/ENA primary metagenome ERZ836939 (study PRJEB31850, sample SAMEA3708810) | human gut metagenome | biome: human gut; feature: human-associated habitat; material: faeces | place: China | collected 2014 ... | reverse complement strand
GGGCGCCTTCTACGGCTATTACCCGGATAAGGCCGCGCTTTTTGAAGATCTTGTGGGCGAGGCGGCAAAGGGGCTGTTGGAGCAGTTCAAAGCCGCACAGGCCGCCCATTTCGATCTTGTCTCCGAGGAAAAGACGAAGGACAGCCTGAAGCTGTCCAATGAGTATTTGCGCGTCTTTGTGGAATATATGTACGCCCATTTTGATGCCTTTAAGCTGATTCTCTGCCGGGCGGAAGGTACGCGCTATGCGAATTTTTTGGAGGAGCTTGTGGAACTGGAGGTAGAGTGCTCAGAGGAATACTATGCACTTCTCCGCAAAGGAGGAAAGCTCTCCGGGAAAATGACAAGGCAGCTTCACCACATGATTACCAGCGCCTATTTTACTGCGGTATGTGAGACAATTGCCCATGATATGCCCAAAGAAGAAGCTATGCGGTATATTGAGGAGCTTGCAAAGTTTTTCAACTCTGGCTGGAAAGGCTTGCTCCGGCTGGAATAATGCACAATCACACAAGCACTTTAATTTTTTACACGCGAGTTAGCGTACTCTAACTGAACAATATAAAATCGGAGGTCATTTATTATGCTTAAAACAGATGCGAAGAAGCTGGAAACAAGGGACTTTATATCGGTTGGTATCTTTTCGCTCATCTATTCTGTGGTGGCGTTTGTGATTGGCGGTGTTGCGCAGATGACGCCGGTCACTTTCCCGTTTATGCCAATGATCGTGGCGCTCTTTACGGGGACAGTTTTCATGCTCTATGTGGCAAAAATACCGAAGAAGGGAGCTCTCTCCATTCTCGGTGTAATCGCGGCGATTTTGCTGTTTGTTACGGGAATGTTCTGGATGATGTCCGTATTCTTCCTGGCTTTCGGCGTGATCGCGGATTTTATCTGCGCTTCCGCTGATTTCAGATCCTTTAAGAAAAACCTGCTTGCCTACTGCGTCATGGCGCTTGCGCCGATGGGGGCATATATTCCAATGGTTGTCATGCCCGCACAGTTTGATGCTTTTATGAAGAATAAAGGTGACTTCTCCTCCTTTGAAGGAGTGATTCATTCGATTGGGGCTACCTGGTGGGCGATCCCCGTAATGATTATCGGGACGATCGTCTGCGCGATCATCGGCGGACTGATTGGAAAGAAACTTATGAAAAAACACTTTGAAAAAGCAGGGGTCGTATAAATGAGACTCGACCCACGGACGAAGCTTCTGATTCTCGCGGTCACAAGCGTTTCCGTTTTTATGAATAAAAGCATCGCGGTGGAGTGTGTGCTTGCGGGGATTCCGTTTGTACTTCTGAGCGTTTCCGGCAATTTGAAAAGGACGCTGAAATACGCAGCATTTTTTCTCGCGCTTCTGCTGATCCAGCTTTTTATCGTACCGAGGCTGCCCGTGACTTTCGGCGGAATCGTCTATATGTTTGCAGTGTATATCCGCAAGCTTCTTCCCTGTTTTATGCTGGGCAGCTTTTTGATTGCAACGACAAGCGTAAGTAAATTTCTTGCGGCGATCACAAAACTCCGATTGTCGAAAGGACTCACGATTGCTCTTGCCATTACGCTCCGTTATTTCCCGACCATGAGAGAAGAGTGGGCCTCCATACAGGATGCCATGGCGCTGCGAGGGATATCAGCGTCCGCGGCTGGGCTGATTAGCCATCCTATACAGACGATGGAGCATGTCTATGTTCCCCTGCTTGTTTCTGCTTCCAGAATTTCGGACGAGATTACGCAGGCAGCGATTACAAGAGGCATCGAGCACACAGGTGAAAGAAGCTGTATAGAGGAAATCGCGTTTTCATTTGCTGATTTGCTGGTGGTAATTGCTTACGCGGCGCTCGTTGCCGGCATGGTATACGCGGGCATGAAAGGGGTGTTTTGATTATGATATCGTTTCAAAATGTCTCTTTTACATACGCTGAAAGCGGGAACGGCGGAGTCCTTGATTTGAACCTTATTGTTCGGTCCGGCGAATGCGTGCTGCTTTGCGGACCATCCGGATGTGGAAAAACAACAGTTACACGGCTCGCAAACGGACTGATTCCCCATTTCTTCCACGGCAATCTTTCGGGGCAGGTGAACGTAAACGGTATGGATACCCGGGAGACAGAGATCGCTGCGCTATCGGATGCGGTAGGGACGGTTTTTCAGAATCCTCGAACGCAGTTTTTCAATACGGATACAGACAGCGAGATCGTGTTTGGGCTTGAAAATCGGGGCATTCCGCGAGAGACTCTGCGCTCCCGATTAGATGAACTTACGGAGGAGTTGCATCTTAGCGAGCTCCGGGGTCGAAATATCTTTGAACTGTCCGGCGGCGAGAAGCAGAAGATCGCGTTTTCCAGCGTGTATGCTTCGGCTCCCGATGTCCTTGTGTTTGACGAGCCATCATCCAATCTCGACATGAAGGCCATCGGAGAATTGGCTGATTTGATCCAACGCGCGAAAATATCAGGAAAGACCATTCTGATCGCAGAGCACCGCATCTGGTATCTGATGGACATTGTGGATCGCGTCGTTTATATGCAGGATGGCCGGATTGCATCGGACATGGAGGCTGCAGCGTTCAAGGCGCTGCCTGAAGCAGATATTCGCAGAATGGGACTGCGTGTCAGGGATCTGTCGGTATCCGAATCGGGCGGTGTGAAAACAATCGCTGCCGACGGATTGCTTTCCGTTCAGAAAATCAGTGTCCGTCTCGGCGGCCGGAATGTATTGAATGATATCTCTTTTCAGGCAAGCCGCGGAGAAATCATCGCCATTGCGGGCGTCAACGGCGCCGGGAAATCGACCCTCGCCAGAATGCTCTGCGGATTGCAAAAGACCGGCTCCGGTACTGTTTTGTGGGCTGGAAAACCGATGAGCCGGCGGTTGAGACGGAAAAAGGCATACATGGTCATGCAGGATGTGGGGCACCAGCTCTTTACCGACAGCGTGGCGGCGGAATGCGCGCTTGGCATAAAAGCTCCGAACAAAGACGAGATTGACCGCACATTAGAAAAGGTGGATCTGCTGGCGTATAAGGAACGGCACCCCTTGTCTCTTTCCGGCGGGCAGATGCAGCGCCTTGCGGTTGTGGTGAGCGATATCTGCGGCAAGGAGCTGCTGGTGTTCGATGAACCTACCAGTGGACTGGATCTAAAAAGCATGGAAGAGGTCGGCACCTTGACACGAAGCCTTGCGGCGCAATGCAAGGTGCTGTTGATCATCACACATGATATTGAGTTTATGATGCGGATTTGCACAAGAATACTGTTCATCCGGGACGGAGAAATCGTAGAGGATCTTTCCGGTGGGCAGAAAGAAAAGATTGTAAGACTTTTACGAGGTGAGGAATGATGGCGGGAAAAGAAAACTCGGCGATGACGATTCTGATGGATTTTGCGAAGCCGTGCAAAGGGAAACTGATCGGCTCCGTCATACTTGCGATTTTGGGGGCGCTATGCGGCATGATCCCCTATGTTGCGGTGTCCCGGGGGATCATTATGATCTGCCACGAAGACTATGCTTTCAGCAAGTTGGCGTTTCTGGCATTGATTGCTTTTACGGGCTGTCTCGGGCAGGTGTGGTTTGGAACTTTTTCTACAATGAAAAGCCATGAATCTGCCTTTATCATTCTACGGAATATCCGTATGGCGATAACAGAGAAGCTCTCCCGTGTCCCCATGGGAACGATCCTTGATACGCCGTCCGGGAAATTCAAAACGATCATCGTGGACACCGTGGAAAAGCTGGAGCTTCCGCTGGCACATATGGTACCGGAGCTCACTGCCAACATCCTAATCCCAATTCTAATGCTCGTTTACCTCTTTAGCCTTGATTGGAGACTCGCGCTGATCTCTCTTGTGACGATTCCGGTGGGTGCCTTCTGCTATATGGGAATGATGAAGGATTACGAGAAGAGATATGCCAGAGTACTTGCCGCCGGGAAAAACATGGATGCCGCAACGGTGGAATACATCGGCGGCATCGAAGTGGTGAAGACATTCAATCAGGGTGAACGCTCATATAAAAAATACGCCGACGCCGTGGCGGAGAACGAGACCGCCAAAGCGACATGGTTCAAGCAGACCAACGGCTACTATGTGATGGGGCTTTCCATCCTGACGGCAACGCTCGTGGGCGTGCTGCCTTTGGGAAGCTGGTTATTTATAAACGGAAGGGTCGAAGCGGGTACGCTGATCACCTGCATCATTCTCGCCCTTGGACTCGTAAAACCACTGATTCAGGCATTGCAGTACACCGACAGTCTGGCTATGGTGGATTCCACCGTAAAAGAGGTAGGGAACCTTCTGGATGAGCCGGAGCTTGTGCGGCCGACCGAGAGAGCTGTCCTTGCGGACGCCGACGTATCCTTTGATCATGTTACCTTCCGATACAAAGAGACGGAGGTTTTGCATGGAATTTCCTTTGCCTGCGCAAAAAACGGTATGACGGCCATTGTGGGTCCCTCCGGCTCCGGTAAATCTACCATTGCGCGGCTCATCGCCTCCTTCTGGGAGGCGGAGAGCGGCTGCGTCCGTATTGGCGGCGTGGATGTGCGGAACATCCCTCTTTCTCAGATAATGGAGCTTGTCTCATATGTATCACAGGATAACTTCCTGTTCCACCTGTCTATCCGGGAAAACATTCGTATCGGAAAACCGGAGGCCACAGACGCAGAGATCGAGGCAGCGGCGAAAAAAGCGAGCTGTCACGATTTCATCGCCGCTCTGCCGGAGGGCTATGATACGCTGGCGGGCGATGCGGGAAGCCATCTTTCCGGCGGAGAAAGGCAGCGAATCGCCATTGCAAGGGCAATCTTAAAGAATAGCCCGATCGTGGTGCTGGATGAAGCCACGGCATTTACCGATCCTGAAAATGAGGCCGTTATTCAAGCATCCATCGCAGGGCTTGTAGCAGGAAAAACTTTAATTGTCATTGCGCATCGGCTGTCTACCATTACAAAAGCAGACAAGATCCTTGTCGTGGATAAAGGAAATGTCGCTGCGGAAGGAACTCATGAGGAGCTTCTTGAAACAAGCACTCTATACAAGGAACTGTGGAAAGCCCATATGCAGGGCAAAGATACCGCAGAGGAGGTGGCGTGATGATAAGGTTGTTTCAAAGACTTTTGTTGTTCTCGGGCTTACAGAAGAAGCGTCTTATCCGCTCTTTTCTTGCATACCTTGTCAGCTCATTCTTTGAGATGATCCCAATCATGGCCATTCTAACGGTGCTCACAGGAATCCTGAAGCAGCTTTCCGGCGATGTTATGCCTGAAAGCACAATCTGGATTTCGCTTGGCATCATGATTGTTTCCATTGTCGGGCGAATTGTATTTGTCAATCTCTCAGCCAATGCCAGAACTCTTGGCAGCTTCGCGTTCGGGTCGGAAAAGCGCATGGAGATCGGCGAACGTCTGAAAAGGGCTCCTATGGGCTATTTCAATGAAAACAGGCTCGGTGATATCACTGCGGCGGTGACGACCACCCTTGGCGATCTGGAGCAGTTGTCCGTTACCATCATGGAAAATGTGGCAGGCGGGTTTATCCACGCCATTGTGATTGGCATTTGGCTTATGATCTATGAGTGGCGGATCGGGCTGATCTCTTTGGCAGGGCTTGCCGTGGCGCTCATTGTTTATTCGTTTATCGGCAAGGTCGGCAGGAAATACGCGCCCCGCCGTCAGGCTGCCCAAGCCGGTCTGGTCACTGCCGTTTTGGAATATGTGCAGGGCATGGGCGTAGTCAAGGCGTTTGGGCTGGCGGAGCGCACCGGAAAAGCAGTTGATGCCGCAATTGAGGAAAGCAAAGAGGCAAATATCGTGCTTGAAAAGGCGTTTTCCAAAATGACGGCGCTCTATCAGACGGTGTTCAAGCTCGCACGGGCGGCTATTCTGGTTTTTGCGCCCTATCTTTTGGCAGGAGGAAGCATCACGCCGGAGAAGTTCCTGCTGCTTCTCGTGTCCAGCTTCATGATCTATGCCGCCGTGGAGGTAGCGGGTAGTATGTCCTCCATTGCCCGCGCGGTGGAGGCTTCCCTGGACCGGCTGGATAACATCATGGACATTCCATCCCTGGACGAAAACGGGGCTGATCTTGTGCCGGAAAATTTCAATATCGAAGTGAAGAATATGTCCTTTGGATACGGGAAAAAGGAGGTATTACATCAAATCAGCTTAAGCGTACCCCAGGGAAGCTCCTGCGCCATTGTTGGTCCCTCCGGCGCCGGAAAAACCACGCTGGTCGGTCTGATTGCCCGTTTCTGGGATGTGAAGGAAGGACAGATCACGCTCGGCGGCCGGGATGTGCGGGAATATACCAGCGGCAGCCTTCTAAAGAATTTCGCCATCGTATTTCAGAATGTGTATCTCTTTGAGGACACCGTCGAGAACAATATCCGGTTTGGCAGACCGGACGCGAGCGAGGATGAAATCATAGCGGTCGCAAAGAAAGCCTGCTGCCATGACTTTATCATGACGCTGCCCGATGGCTATCAGACAAAGATCGGCGAAGGAGGCTCCAGCCTCTCCGGCGGGGAAAAGCAGCGAATCTCCATTGCAAGGGCAATTCTGAAGGACGCACCCATCGTCATTTTGGATGAAGCCACAGCCAGCGTGGATCCCGAAAACGAGCAGGAGCTGCAAAAGGCCATCCGGGAGCTGACAAAAGGCAAAACGATTCTGATGATTGCCCACCGTCTGTCCACCGTGCGCACGGCAGATCAAATCATCGTGCTGGAGAACGGCAGGATCGTTCAACGCGGAAACCATGAGGAGCTGATGCGCGAAGACGGCCTGTACAGGCGCTTTGTGGGAATGCGCAGCCAGGCAATCGGCTGGACGCTGAAAGGCGGGAAAGCACATGGATAGAAGGTTAGACAAAAGATACTTGACCGGAGCGGTATCTGCAATGGAAAAACAGTATGGCGCGGAAAAGACAGACGCGATCATAGAAGATGCATGGAGGCGTTATGCGGAAATCGTGGATGAAAATGACGACGAGCCGAAAAAGATGTATATGCATACGAGGAAACGCATCTATCCTGCCATCGCCGCCTTTGATGCCATGACGGGAAACGGAATCTCCCGCGAGGAAGCGGCGGCTTTTCTGAATAGATATTATGAAAAGCGGGCAGCGGGCGTTGGTTCAAAAATCCGAGGGGCAATGAAGATACCGGGTCTGTATAAGCTGGTGCCGAGGTTCTTTGCCAAAATGACAAAAAGATCCTTTGGAGAGGACTGCGGTTTTCGGGCTAATTGGATACGAACGGAGCAAGAGGAAATGTGCTTCGACATGCTGGCCTGCCCCTATCAGGATACCTGTGTGAAATACGGCTGCCCGGAGATTGTAGCCGGCTTTTGCCGCGCGGATGACGAGGCCTACGGACATATGCATCCAAAGCTCAAATGGGGACGGACAAAGACGCTCGGTCAAGGCGGAGACTGCTGTGATTTCAGACTGACGATAGAGTAATGGCCCTATGAAAAGACTGATGAGTTACAAGCCCCTCCAATGCTTTCTTGCGGCGCTGATTATGATTGCGTTCCTCGCTCCTTCTGCATATGCATCCGGTGCACCGGACGCATATGAGGTAAGCGTAAATGCTGTTTCCGAAAAATATATTGGCAAAACGGTTCCGGGCGCGTGTGTCGTAATTTCGGAGCATGACAATACGGTATTTGCAAAGGGGTATGGCTTTGCTGATTTAGAGAACAATACGGCCATGGACCCGGAGACCACGGTTTTTGAATGGGGTTCCATATCAAAGACCTTTGTGTGGGTCAGCGTGATGCAGCTTGTTGAGGATAGGAAAATCGATCTGGAAACGGATATCCGCACCTATCTGCCGGACGGTTTTTTGAAAAATCTGCGATTCGCTGAGCCGGTTACTTTACTTCACCTGATGAACCATACGGCAGGATTTGAGGAAGAACTGCTGGATTTGCGCTATTACAGCGCGAGTGAGGAAATTCCCTTCAAAGAAGTACTATCTGCGCACCAGCCCAAGCAAGTCTATCCGCCGGGAACCGTCAGCGCCTATTCCAATTACGGCGCGGCACTTGCAGCGTTGATCGTGGAGGAAGCCAGCGGCCAAAGCTATAAGGATTATATCAAAGAACAGATTCTTTTGCCTCTGGGTATGACGCATACCTCTGTCGGTCCCTTTTGGATGGATGTGGTCGGACTCCTTGATCACAAGGCGAAGGGTTATTCTTATACCGGAAAAGAATTTCGGCGGGAGGATGAGATGCACCTCCGCATGTATCCTGCAGGAGCCATGAATGGCACAGCCGCAGACCTGCTTCTGTTTGCCGAGTGGCTGGCAAAGGCTCCAGGAGATGAGACACGACTCTTCAAAAGCCCGGAAACAAAGGAGCGGTTGTTTAAAGAGACATGGTGTTCCTATGGGGCAAACGCAGGACTTTCTCATGGCTTCTGGCAGTATGCGAATCATCCCGGAATACTCGGGCATGAGGGTGGGACCTATGGCTTCAAGACACAGTTTTGGGTGGAACCGGAAGCTGAACGTGCAATCCTAATCCTGACCAATGTGATGGAAACGGATTACTGCTCCGCCATCATGGAGGCGGTCATCGAGCAGGATGCGCGACCGCTGAAGCAGGAAGTAGGGTCACAGGACCTTTCTATGCTATATGGCGACTATCTTCCGGCACGATCCGCATGGTCACATGTAGGCAAGATACAGGCACGAATGCAAATAATCCAAATTTCAAAAGAGGGAGAAGAAAATCTCCGGCTGAAAATGCCTCTTGCCGATAAGGATTTACTGTACGAGCCTGTGGGAGAATATCAGTTCTACTGTGCCGAGGCGATACCGGAGGAAAGAAGCCTTGCTTTCTCTGTATCGGACGGTAGGGTGACGAGCATGACGTTCCGACTGGCGCATGACTATGTTCCCGCGGGACCTCTAAACGGCTTTGCCGGCAGCTTTCTGTCATTGGGAAGTTATATCCTGCTGACGGTTCTGTGGCTTGCCATTTTGATCGTATTGGGCTCAAAGATCGTTTGTAAACGCAGCTCTTTTCAATGGCAAAGGATTATACTTCCCATATGTGGGCTCATTCTTGGTGCGGCGGGGATTGCCGGAATGCTTCATTGGTTTTCTCTTTACACAATTATTTCGACGGAGTTGAACATAGTAGCAGGTATAGGAATTGCAGCGGCCATCTGCGGGATTTTCACGGAACTCAGCTATGTTGTAAAGAGAAAAAATAGAGCATCAGTACTTACGATTGTTTTATTTGCATTGCAAATTATAGCTGCGTGGATGCTCGGATTCTTAACAGTAGTATAAATTAACAGAAAACGGAGGAATGGATTTATGGACGAAAAGAAAAAGTGGACGGTTAAGGATGTTATTACAACGGTATTGCTCTCCGCGGTGCTGATCGTGATCCAGCTCGTCGTCAATATGGTCTGCATGGCCAACGACTTTGTCAGCATGGTGCTGTCGGTGGGGATCACCATGTTCCTCTGCGCGCCGGTCTATATGCTCATGGTCAGCCGGATCGGAAAGCGTTTTGTGACGCTGATCTATATGACGATCCTCGGCGTGATTTTCCTGCTGATGGGCAACTGGTTCTTGCTTCCTTATTATGTTCTCGTGGGAATCCTCTGCGAGGCGATTCTCTGGAAGGACGGCTCCTGCCAAAAGCCGAAACGGCTGACTGCCGCATGGACGGCGGCGAGCCTTTTATACAACGGGGTCAATCTGCTGCCCATCTGGTTCTTCTGGGACACCTACTACGATTTTGCGCTGGCAAGCGGCATGGAGCAGAGCTACATCGATTCTTATGTGCGTTACTACACCTCTCCCGGCTGGCTGGCCTTTATTCTGCTGTTCACGACGCTGATGGGCTTTTTGGGCTGCATGGTGGGCAGTCGGCTGATCCGCAGACATTTTCAGAAGGCCGGCGTTCTATGAGAGCGGACGCATCCTTTGCGGTGCCGGTCAAGCTGTGGGCGTTGCTGTGCGTCTTTGCCGGAGTGACGATTGGCAGGAATGTGCTGCTCACCTGCATCCTGACCGGCGGCGCGCTTCTTTATCTCGTCTTACAGCGGAACTTCCGCCTTGCCGCGTCCTATGGCTGCTTTTATCTGCTGCTGGCGCTGCTGCTGTACGGCATCCGCTTCCACGGGCTGCACATGCCGGTATTTTCGGAATTTTATGTTCTGATGTTCTGGAATCTGTCGCCGATCTTTCTGGTGTCATGGGATCTGATCACCACGCCGCCGGGGATGCTCTCCGCGTTCTTATCCCGCCTCCGTATGCCCACCCCGTTCATTCTCGGGCTTCTTGTGGTCTTTCGCTTCTTCCCTACCATGCGGACAGAGCTGAAAGGCGTAGGCAGGTCCATGAAAAACCGGGGGCTGACCGCGGCGGGGCAGCTGCTCGCACATCCCGTGCAGAGCATGGAGTATGTGCTGGTTCCGTTTCTTCTTCGGGTGTTGCAGCTTGCCGATCAGCTTTCCGTTTCCGCCGTTGCAAGAGGCGCGGAGCGTCCGGGCGTGCGCGGCAGCTATTATGAGAAAAGGGCCGGGGCGCGGGATCACATCGCGGCAGCCGTATGTGCGATAGTCACGGCTTCCTATTTGGTTTTGGAAAGGAGCATGGCATGATCGAGCTTACACACGCTTCCTTTCAATACGAAAACTCAGACAGAGGCGTGCAGGACATTTCCCTTTCGATAAAACGCAGCGAATGTGTCGTGCTGACGGGGCTTTCGGGCTGCGGCAAGACCACCGTGACAAGGCTTGTCAACGGGCTTGCGCCGTCCTACTATCCCGGAGCCTTCAGCGGGATTGTAAAAATAGACGGCAAGGACATATCAAGGCTTTCCACATGGGAGATCGGGCGTTTGGTGGGAAGCGTTTTTCAGGACCCCAAAAGCCAGTTCTTTTCCTCCGAGCTTGCCGGTGAGGTGGCCTTTCCCTGCGAGAATTACGGCCTGTCCGCCCGGGAGATACGGGAGAGGACAGACGCCGCCATAGAGGCGTTGAAGCTGTCCCATTTGAAAGACAGGGCAGTTGACGTCCTCTCAAGCGGAGAAAAGCAGCGGGCGGCCATTGCGTCCGTATATGCCATGAAGCCAAAGGTCTTTGTGTGTGATGAGCCGACGGCCAACCTCGATGCCGCCGGGACGAGGCAGCTTGCGCAGACCCTCCGGCAGCTCAAGGAACAGGGCTTTACCCTGCTCATCGCGGAGCATCGGATCGACTGGCTGATGGGGATCGCAGACCGGTTTCTGTATCTGCGAGACGGCAGAATAGCGGCCGAGTATACACCGGAGGATTTGCTCATCCTGCCGGAAGCAGACATCTTAGGTATGGGCCTGCGCTCTCCGCACGAGGGAAAGTGCCTTCCCGCTCCCTCCGTATTGGACGAAAGCCCTGCCGTCTTGAAGACAGCAGGGCTCTCGAAAAGAATACGCAAAGAAGTCATTTTTGAGGATATTTCGCTGTCCGTTCCAGAGGGCGGCGTGACCGCCATAACGGGGCAAAACGGCGCGGGGAAAACCACCCTTGCGCAGATCCTCTGCGGGCTGGCGAAGCAGACAAGGGGACATATCCTGATAGACGGGAAAAAAGCAAGAGCGGCAGTCCGGCGCAGGGAGATCTATTACTGCGGCAACGACACGTCAACGCAGTTCTTTACGGCAAGCGTGGCGGAGGAGCTGCTGCTGAATACCGGATTGACGGAAGAAAACAAAGACCGTGCCAGACATTTGCTGAAAGAATTTGGGCTTTACGAGTACAGGGACGCGCACCCGTCCACCCTGTCCGGCGGGCAGAAGCAGCGCCTTGCCATCGCCTGCGCCATCTTTTCCGGCCGCAGGATACTGATTCTTGATGAGCCCACCAGCGGCCTTGACGGGCAGAATATGCGCCTGATCGCGGAAAGGCTGAGAAGCGAAGCGCGGCGCGGAAGAACCATTCTCGTGATCACCCACGACAGGGAGCTGATCGAGAGCTGCTGCGATAACATTGTGGAATTCGGTGTAAAACCCGACGGTGCGGAAAACAATTGCACATGAAATCGTTTCGGCGGCCTG
>ERZ836939.3828-NODE-3828-length-12082-cov-3.085724_pt1 | contig 12082 bp, 10 predicted proteins | sample MGYA00519912_ERZ836939 | MGnify/ENA primary metagenome ERZ836939 (study PRJEB31850, sample SAMEA3708810) | human gut metagenome | biome: human gut; feature: human-associated habitat; material: faeces | place: China | collected 2014 ... | reverse complement strand
TAGTAGCTCGTTTATAACCTGTCAACTCTGAAACCTCTTTAATAGTAAGCATTTCAGTTTGAACATTCTTTGATAATGATAATGCTGCTTCTTTAAGTGCACTTTCAATGATAGCCTTTATCTGACTAACCGTTAAATGCACAACCAACATATCATTGCAAATAAATTGCTTGTTCATATTATTATTTTTTTCGCTATAATTAGAACATGAAAATTCAAATTCTAGAATAGCATGTTTTTTAATATAACAAGTATGTTTGCTAGATGTTCTAAAACAAAAAATATGCTAATAACCAACATATTAAAAAGAAAATAATAAGAAGGATGTGATAAAAATGATTAGTTGACAGTTTTTTTAAGAAGTTGTAAGAAAAATTTAAGAAACTCATTTTTAAAGATTCCATACGATTATATGAGGAGGTGTAGCATATGAAGAGTATTTGGATTGCATTTTTAAGTGTCATGTATATGTTGGGTTCCTTTCTGTGTATAAATCAATCACCTGATACTACATCTAACGAAGAAGTAAGTATTCAACCGACAGGTTATCCTGACGGAGAACTTCAGTGGACATATATTTTCTGGGAAGGAAATTTATATTCTAACGATGCTATTTTCGTTAAAACATTGCCGGAGGATGCTTATCAAATTGGTGAAATAGCAAAAGAAGATAACATCAATTACCCAGATGAAAATCTTGAAGCTTCTCATATTGATGTAGGCGTTGAAGTTTATAGTGATACGCGATATTTATATATCAAAGCTGGAACTGATAGCTACAGACGATTTTCAATTAGCACGGACGCAAATTAACATATTTTATTCCTTATAGAAAGGAACTTCCCAAATGAAACGATTAAAACTATGTCTAATAGCACTCATCATTTGTTTTGGCTTGTATGGCTGCAAAGGAATCGATTTTACTTCAACACGTAGATATGCCGATTGCATGAATCTCAACTGGCACTTAAGCTTGCCTGAAACGGATGTTGTAATATATGAAAAAAATTCTGGTGCCAGCTTTACCGGTGATGGCACCCGATACCACATTCTCCAATACGATGAAGAAAATGCAGCTATCATTTTAAAAAGTTTCGATTGGGAAGCTGGTGAACTAGACAGTGAATTAGCCATTAAAATGAATGAATGGCTAGATGATATCGAAGTGCCATCGGAAGAACGCCCTAAACAGAACGAATGGAAACATACGACTTTACTAAGAAAAGAGGACAACAGAGATCGTCTTATCATGTTCTTTGATGAAAGCACAAATCAGTTGTATGTAGTAGAATATTTCTTATAAAGTTAAAGGCTTTGTTTGTCTTAGTCAAAAAGTAATTCTTTTAATATGCCCGCAAGTGTTAGATTCTCACTCTAACGCTTGCGGGCGATTTAATTTGAGCCATCACACAATCTCAAAAAGCCAGTTTTCACGCCACGGTGAACTTCTATTACTCTTCAATCAACTCGTGCTCTTCAACTTTAAGCTTGCCAGCCTTGTAATCTGCCAATTTCTTTTCCAAGTAGCGAGTATTGTTTTCTTCCTCCGATGACTGTCGTTCAAACATTCCTGACATGGCAATTTTTTTACAGCCTCAATTGCGACCTCATAACTTACCTTTTCTTCCAAAATACGAGACGTAACATTCTCATAATCATCTTTATAAATTTCATTTCTTATCAAAAAATTCAGCATATCAGGTACATTTACTTCTGGTTGAGCCGATGGACAAATATTTGTCATTGCACGCACATTGCGTACCTCTTCAACTAGCGCTTTAAATTCCTTTGTCTGTGGAACAAGGTCGATCAATTTATAGATATCATAAATATGACGCGAATGCTTTTTTACCCGATCCTGCATATAGTAATCGCAAATAGCAAAAACCTTATCTACTAATGTACGATCAAGCCCCTGCACTTTCATTTCAAAAGGTTCCAAGCCAAAATTTTTAAGTTCTTTTGGAGCTTCTTCCATCATCATATCTCCAATATAGCTGCGAACCGGCATCACAACTGTCGGAAAAGACACCTCTGCAAAAGATGTCTCCATTAGCACTGCTGGTTGAACCGCATCGTCTGAATCAGAAAGTACAGATTGATATTCCAAAATATATCGATTATAACTTCTACGGCTACGAGTCTCATCAATATTAGGAATGGAAAGCCCTAATATTGACGAAATCTCCTTAATAACTTCCTTAAGTTTCTTCATTTGCCCTTGTGATAACTTGGAATCAATTGTAATATCAATATCTTCTGAAAAACGCTTGATTGCTTTATGACATTTTGATAACGATGTTCCACCCTTAAATACAACAAAACCCAAACGCTTCGATAATTCGCGCAGAATCATGGTAACATAATAATCCTTCTCTACAATAATGGGAAGGACACGAAAATATTCACTTGCCAAATTAACTGCATTCGCAAATTCTTCTTTATTTTCATGCAGATACGCCATTTAACAACCCCACCTCATACATATTTTTGTAAATACGCTCTGGATAATATGGCAAAAAAGGCTTCATATTTTCAAACTCAATATTTTTGCTCTTCATATAATCAAACAAGCGATTTGTCAGTTCTTCTCCCTCAACTTCGGAGATATCCACAACTTCCTTTATCAAATCAAGAAACTGGAGAATTGCCATATTTCTTTCATTTATTTCACAATACGGTTTTCGCAAAATCACACGCAAGTTTGCCAGTTTCGTCTCCCTATATTCTGTCGTAGCCTTGTTTGTATAGACTTCATATACACCTGGAACCTGAGTCGTTAAACCAAGTTGATTTGCAAATAGGATTCCTCCAAGATAACCGCAACGATTAACGCCATCCACTAAATATTTTTTTCTGATAACCTCATCGACAGATAATACCGACCCAGACCGAAACATTGATTTCTTAGGAATGTAATAGATTCCCGTATCAAAACGTTTTAATCGTCCATCTTCTGTTAGCTTTTTCATTTGCTGGCGAACAGATACCGCTTTTATGCCAGAAATATTCAATTCCGACAAAAAAATGGGTTCGTTTGCTTTATAGTTATTTTCTATATAATTGTATACTTCATCAAATAACGCCACACTTTCTACCTCCTCTTAATACTTATTAGAAGTATATATTTTCTATTTTGTTATTATACATTAAAGAAAATTTAATTGCAAGTTTTATTTTTAAGAGTTTTGAAAAAGATAAACCGTACCTTTCAACATTCTTTTTCGAGAACGTAACTGGTGCTGAGACGATATGCTTTACAAGGCGGGACGTTGTAGCGGGTCTTTCAAAATAGCTATGACAATAAAGGACCTAACAGGAGCCCGCGGAATTGGGCCCGCCGACAAAGTCATTCGTCGAAGCACCCTTCTTAAAGCTTCCGGGCCACCACTTCTCCTACACAGCCTCCTGCCGCAGCTCTTCGCAAATATTTCCTCTCTTGACCTTTCGCCACGTATACACCGTGGAAAAAATCATCACGAGCACAAACGCTGCCGCGCCGACTGCATACAGCCCAATTGGGATAATTTTATTTGTGTAGATCGAATACTTCAAATAGGAATATGACTTATAGTTTGCCAGAGCTCCCATCAGCCCTCCTATCACAAAGCCTCGAAGCGTATAGCTTAAATTCTCTGCAAAAATCATTCGTAAAAATGTATACTTACCACAGCCAGCCGCCTTAATCAATGCATATTCTCTTGTGCGAAGCCGCACTGCTGTCGTGATTGTATTTGCAATATTTGCCAGTGAAATAAGAACAATTAGAATCAGAAAACACATCAAGCACACATTGAGAATGCGTATCATATTTGCTTCATACTGGTCAGTTTGCGGCGGCATTCCAATATCAAATGATTCATCGTACTCATTTCTCAATTCTGACATTAATTCTAATGCGCGCTCGGAATCAATTGTTTTCACATATGCATAGTCCTGAATATTCGGCATAATAAACAGGTCTTCATTATAGGCGCTAAGCGGCAGCACAAAGCCCCAGTCTCCTGCCCATGCCCAGTATGGATAATCCTCTGCCGTTACCGTCTCTCCTATTTCAAACTGGAGCTTTGCGATGGACTCTTCCACTGGAACCTTAAATTTTTTAAAATCATCATCTGACTGTGCAGTCCTGCCATCTCCCACCAAATAAATCATCATACTTGGATCCTCAGGGTCTGGATAAGCATATGAGGCATCTCCAATCTTCTTTTGTTCCATGATTGAGATTTCACTCAGTTCACTGCTATCTTGAAACATCGCCCCTTCATAAAACCGTCTTCGTCCATCATCAAAATCGGCTGCGCCCTTTACGGCATTTAAAATCAAAAGCTTTGGATTTTCAGACCTCAGATATTCCTCTGGATTTAGTCCGAGCTGTTTTAAATAAGCCTCATATTGTGTGTCTTCCACAAAATAAATTTGATCGCGATAATGCATCTGACCATCCACAATATATTCCCCTACAGCAAGTTTTCCTACATCTGTCAAATTACTCTCATCCACCACAATATGCAAATTGGCCTTGCGAATATAGACGGCATCTGAGACACTCGATGATGTTCTCAGCTGACTTACAAGTTTCTCTCGAAATTCCTGTGTGAGATATTCTGGATCAAATGTATCATTATAAATATCATTAAACTTAATATGATAATTATAATAATACGGAACATTCAATCCTTTCATACCCAAACGCATGTAATAGATAAATCCACCTCCGCCAAGAAACAAAAACAGACAGATCGCCAGAGAAAAACTAATCGCACGGTATGATTTTTTATTGCGCTTTGCATTGCGGTGTGCAATCAGACCGCCCACGCCAAACACCATTCCTAAGATACCGCGTCCACGAATACTCTTTGCAAATTTGGGATCCTTGATATCGTTTGTCTGGCGAATCGCCTCGATCGGAGAAATCCGTCCAGCACGCATGGCTGGCACCATTGCTGATACTAAAATGGTAATAATGCCTGCCACTGCTGCGACCACAAGATACCACACTTTCGTATAAAAGATAATTGAAACACTGCCTGCATATGCAGCTCCTGCTGAATTGATCATTGCATCAAAATTGTTCTTTAAAATTTTAAATACACAGCTTACTCCAGCACATCCAATAAATAATCCTGCCGGTATTGCCGATACTGCCAGAAATCCAGCCTCAAAAAAAACACTCGTCATAACCTGAAAGCGCGTAGCACCAATGGATTTGAACAGTCCAAACTGACGTGTTCGCTCAGTCAGAGATATTGAAAATGAGTTATAGATCAGCGCAACGCTGGCAATCGCAATCACCACCATCAACACCGCGCACATACCAAATAACATGTAGCGCACATTTGAAACGCCTTTTCCAAAATAACGTAACAATGTCTCGTTAATCTTCGACTGGTGATCACCAAAATTTTTTGCAATAAAGTCGCTAGTATCATCAATGCTTTTCGTTTTTAAATAAATATCAGAAGTCTTTGTCTGCACTCCTGTTGTCAGCACAAGATAACAAGGCTCCGCAAACATCTGATAGCCTGGATTTGTGCTGATTCCAACAATCGTATATGTCTTTGCATGTTCTGCCTGTATCGTCTCTTTCTCACAAAAATCTTCGTTGCTTCGGTCTTCGCGTCTTTGTTCCTGATGCTGTATGACTCTGCCATCTGACCCGATACGCTTGCCAATCTGCCAGGTGATTGTATCTCCAATGTGAAATTCTTTTCCAGCTGTTGTCATCATTTGAGGAATGATAACTTCATTTTCATTTTCCGGCAAGCGTCCCTCAATCAGTCTTACACCCATAGTATCAAAAAAGTCTGCATCCACGCTTCCGATCGCTACATAAACTCTATTTGACAGTGACAATTCGTGTTCAATACCAAATCCCTTCTCGGCAACGCCAACGATACCCATGCGACAACTCTGTGTCACTTCTTCATACTGTGCCAGACGTGCCTCATCCTCCTCATCGCAGTTATAGATTACACCATAGTAATCGCCGTCGCGCACCTTCATAAACTCGCTAAAAAAATGAAATAAACTTGAGGTCCCCGTAAGTACTGCTGTCAGCAATGCAAATGACAAGACAATTCCCGCAAATGTGACTGCCGTTCTCGCCTTATTCGCTGCTAACATCCGCTTTGTATACAAAAATAAAATCTTCATCAGCGGATCACCTCATCTCTGCAAATCCGCCCATCCTCGATACGGATTAAGTGCTTTGCCTGATTTGCAATCTCCTCGTCATGCGTGATAATAATCAAGGTCTGATGATATTTTTCATTCGACAATCGAAGAAGATTCATGATTTCCTGACTGTTCTTCGAATCAAGATTTCCAGTCGGCTCATCGGCCAAAATCACAGTTGGCGAATTGATTAACGCCCGTCCAATTGAAACACGCTGCTGCTGACCACCAGATAACTGATTTGGAAGATGATGCTCACGCCCTTTTAAGCCAAGATCATTTATCATCTGATTGATGCGTGATTTTTCCACCTTTCGACCGTCAAGAAGCGCCGGAAGTGTCATATTTTCAACAGCATCAAGCACAGGAATTAAGTTATAAAACTGATAAATCAGTCCCACCTGCCTGCGGCGAAAAATTGCCAGCTGCTCATCATTTTGCTTATATATATCCTGTCCGTCCATGTACACACTTCCGCTGTCTGGACGATCCACTCCGCCTAATATGTGCATCAGCGTAGACTTTCCAGAACCAGATGTACCAACAATTGCAACAAACTCTCCCTTTTCGATTGAAAAAGAGACATCATCAAGAGCTCTTACTTCATTCTCGCCCTTTCCATATGTCTTACACAAATGTGATGCCTGCAAAATCTCCATTCTCATCCCTCCTGATTTCCTGAATTTTCCGTTTTCAATTATTATGGTACACGCTATAAGTGACAGCTTGCTTACTTTTCGGTGACAATTTTGTCACTTGCGCACATGAATGATAAATTTTGCGCCACCCTCCTCTCTGTTTTGCGCCTTAATTGTTCCATTTTGTTTTGCAAAGATACTCTGTGCCATTGCCATACCAATTCCAAATCCGCTGTGGCGCGCCGTTTTTCCTCTGTAAAATCGCTCAAAAATATGTGGCAGTTCCTCGTCGCTTATACCGCTTCCCTCATCCTCAATCTCAATTTCGCTGTATACAGACTTTTCAGACCAGCTAACATAAAGATTGCCGCCGTTTTCCATATGCTCGATGCCATTTTTCAAGATATTAGTAATTGCCTCTGCACTCCAGCGAAAATCACCCTGAAAGCTGTCTGTGTCATTTCCATTCAGACAAAGCTTTACACCGTGCAAGTCCATGGAAATCGCAAGCGGCTCTGCACTATGTAGAATAAGCTCCTTAATAGAAATCCTCTCCTTCTGAAGAATAGCAGTTCCTGAATCAAGCTTTGCCATCTTAAGAAGCACTACAACAAGCGAATCTACACGATCTACAAGCTGCTGCATCTCGGTAAGACGTCTTTCGCGCTGACGTATCTCATCTGCTCCAGTGCCCTCAAGCTTTCTAATGCTGCTGATCATCAAACGCATTGCAGTAAGCGGTGTTTTTAATTGATGAGAAATATCAGCCATCATCTCTGCCTGAAAATTCTTTTCTTTTTGAAGCTGATCTGCCTGCTCACGCAGTCTTATGACAAGTTTTCGTACTTTGTCCTGCAAAATGGCAAGCTCTCCCTCGCTGTAATCGTCCAGATTCCAGTGTTCTTCCCCATAAAGAATACGGTCGATCTCGTCTGACAGACTAGAAGCCTGCGTCTCACGCCTACGAATCTCAGATATAAACACGCCAGACAAAACAAATGCAGAAAAAATAATGCAGACAGCAGCCTGCCAGCCCCACACAAAGAAAACGATAAATGCGGCGGCTGCAAGCATACTGTCTGCCATGATTAATTTATTATATTCTGGTCTCATAGGAAATTTCCCCTTTTCATCATTCTGTCCGCTCCTCCATGCGATATCCAATACCTCGAATAGTATGAAGCAGGCGTGGACTTTGTGGATTTTCCTCAATCTTCTCACGCAGACGCTTCATATACACAGACAGCGTATTGTCATTTACATATTCGCCAGATGCATCCCATATCTCCTCAAGCAGCTGATTTCTCGTCAAAATCTGACCTTTGTTCTGCAGTAAAAGAAGCAGCAGACGATACTCAAGTGCTGATAAGAACAGCTCTTTTTCGCCTTTTGTCACTGTTGCTGATGACACGTTGACCCTAAGATCGCCACAGCTTAAAATGCGCTGTTCTTTTTTGCAGCGGCGAAGAACTGAGCGGATTCTTGAGATCAGCTCACGAGGGCGAAATGGTTTAGCTATGTAGTCATCTGCACCCATATCAAGACCTGCGACTACGCTGTACTCATCACCTGATGCAGTCAGAAAGATCACTGGAATCTCGTATTCTCTTTTTATTTCTGCACAGATAGAAAAGCCATTTCCATCCGGCAGACTTACATCAAGGAGCACCAGATCAAAAGCTTGTGCCAAAAGGCATTCGCCCGCCTCTTTTTTAGAGCCTGCAATTTGCGTATCAAAACCCTCTGCGCGAAGCAGTTCACCTAGATACGCAGCGATTTGGCCATCGTCCTCTACCAGTAGTATTTTTGTCATTTTCTTCTTTGCCTCCCGGAACTTTAATGCCACGTTGTTTTATCGCGCACAGCGCTGATAAGCAAATCGCGCTGTTCCATCCTCTACATATATAATACCACAGCGCTCAAATCCATTCTTTTCAAACAAATGCTGCATGACATTGTTATCCTTATGGGTATCGGCGCGAAGCTCTGGGCAAATCGCTTCGCAAAAGGAAACTATCTGCGAAAATATACCTTTGATTGTACCATCGCTTGCGACGCGGTGAATTGTTCCGTATGTATTGTCGTTTTTCCATCTGCCCTGCTCGATCACGCGATACGTTGGATCTTCTCCCACAAAAAACTTAAATGCTGCATGGACAATGTTATCCTCTCCCATGCAGACAAAGCTGTATCCATTTTCAATATCATCCTGTATCATTTTACGTGTTGGATAACCAATCTCCCACTGCGTTGTGTTTCCAGTACTATCCATAAAACGCTTTGCCCTGGCATAAATTTCCATCATACGATCAAGATCAGTCAGCTTGGCTTTTCGTATTGTTATTGTATTCATCTTTCTCCCTTCTGTTATCCAAAAATAGTAGCCCAAAAAGAGCTGCCGCTCCACGGATGATGACATCCATTTTGCAGCAGCTCTCCCTGCTAAAAATTATTTATTTATCCTTATCTTTTTCAAAGAAATCTTTGATTGGATGCTTTTTCTTAGTTGTCGTTGTATTAGCAGTCGTCTTGCCATTCATCGCCTCATCAAATGCCTGCAGTGCCTCTTTTTGCTCCTTTGTCATACTGGTTGGTACCTGTACAACGAAGGTGACATAATGATCACCGCGTACATTTTTGTTGCGAAGACTTGGAACACCCTTGCCTCTTAAACGTACCTGTGTATCAGTCTGGGTTCCAGCTTTAAGCTCATACTCCACCTGACCGTCAATTGTATCAATTCTAATCGTTGCACCAAGCGCAGCCTGTACAAAGGATACCGGAACAGTTGAGAAAATATCGTAGTCCTGACGTCTGAAGATCGGATGCTGTGATACTGCAACCTCAACAAGAAGATCACCCCACTCGCCGCCGTTAATACCAGGCTCGCCCTTTCCGCGGATACGAATGCTCTGGCCATTGTCAATACCAGCTGGAATCGTAACCTGAATGGTCTTTAACTTTGTCTGATATCCGGTACCACGACAGTCTGGACACTTGTCCTTTATGATCTTACCGCTTCCATGACAATCCGGGCAGACCTGAACGTTACGAACCATACCAAACATTGACTGCTGTGTGATTGTAACCTGACCGCGTCCCTGACATTTCGGACAAGTAATAGGAGAAGTTCCTGGCTTTGCACCTGAGCCATGACAAGTTGGACAAGGATCCTTCAGATTTAACTTAAGCTCCTTCTCGCAGCCCTTTACAGACTCATCAAAAGTAATACGTACTGCCGTTCGAAGATTTGCGCCCTTCATAGGACCGTCATTTCTTCTGCTTCGTCCGCCGCCAAATAAATCTCCAAAGATATCTCCAAAGATGTCACCCATATCGCCGCTAAAGCCACTAAAACCACCGCCGTAGCCTCCGCCGCTGCCATCAAATGCTGCATGACCAAACTGATCATACTGTGCACGCTTTTCCTTATCACTTAATACACTGTAAGCCTCTGAGGCCTCCTTAAAAATTTCTGCAGCTTCTGCGCTCGGGTTAATATCCGGATGATACTTCTTGGCAATCTCTCTGTATGCCTTTTTTATGGCGGCATCATCAGCGTCCTTCGCTACACCAAGGACTTCGTAGTAATCTCTCTTCTCTGCCATAAATACTCCCATCTGGGCAACCGCTCAAAGCCGCTTCGGCCAAAAGGGCTACCAATACTTTTCTTACTCTTAACATGGCAAAACTCCTGGAGAAGTCCCCAAGAGCAATGCCATTTTTTATCTTACTAAAACTTCTTAATTATTTCAACCCACAGTTGATATTTTTTTCAAACTTTCTAATTAAGCGTTTTTTTTATTAAACTTCCTTGTAGTCTCCATCAACAACATCGTCAGAAGATGAGGAACCTGCACCTGCGTTCATGTCTGGGCCTGCCTGTGCGCCACCCTGAGCTGCCTGTGCCTGCTCATACATCTTGGAGAACAGCTGCTGTGCACTGTTCTTTAAAGTCTCAGTCTTTGCCTTTAACTGCTCAGTCTGATCTGGTGTTACGTTGTTGATATCAGTAGAAGCTACCAGATCCTTCAGTGCCTGAAGGTCGCTCTCTACCTGACCCTTTAAGGTCGGATCCAGCTTATCGCCAACTTCTTTCATTGCATTCTCAGTCTGGAATACGAAGGAATCTGCCTCATTACGAGCATCTACGCCTTCCTTACGAGCCTTATCCTGTGCCTCGAACTCAGCTGCTTCCTTAACAGCCTTCTCGATATCAGAATCAGACATGTTGGAACCTGCAGTGATGGTGATGTGCTGCTCCTTACCAGTTCCAAGATCCTTAGCAGATACATTTACAATACCGTTTGCATCGATATCGAAAGTAACTTCGATCTGCGGAACGCCTCTTCTTGCTGGTGCGATACCGTCCAGACGGAACTGTCCTAAGGACTTGTTGTCACGTGCGAACTGTCTCTCACCCTGTACAACGTTGATATCTACTGCTGTCTGATTATCAGCTGCGGTAGAGAAGATCTGGCTCTTCTTTGTCGGGATTGTAGTATTTCTCTCGATCAGATGAGTAGCAACACCACCCATAGTCTCGATGGAAAGGGTTAACGGAGTAACATCAAGCAGAAGGATATCACCTGCACCTGAATCACCTGCTAACTTACCACCCTGAATGGAAGCACCGATTGCTACACACTCATCTGGGTTCAGTGTCTTAGATGGCTCCTTACCAGTCAGTGCACGAACCTTATCCTGTGCGGAAATCATACGTGTTGAACCACCTACAAGAAGAACCTTATCAAGCTCTGCTGCTGTCAGTCCAGCACCCTCAAGAGCCTCTCTTACTGGTCTCTCAGTACGAGCGATCAGATCTGCAGTCAGCTCATCGAATTTTGCTCTTGTCAGTGTCATATCTAAGTGCTTCGGTCCCTCAGCAGTAGCGGTGATGAACGGAAGATTGATGTTTGTGGTAGTAGCGGTAGACAGCTCTTTCTTTGCCTTCTCTGCTGCTTCCTTTAATCTCTGAAGTGCCATCTTATCGTTAGACAGATCAACACCCTCAGTCTTCTTGAACTCATCTAACATCCACTGAGTAACCTTGTTATCAAAGTCATCTCCACCTAAGTGGTTGTCACCAGCAGTTGCTAATACTTCGATAACGCCATCACCGATCTCAATGATAGAAACATCGAATGTACCACCACCAAGGTCGTATACCATAATCTTCTGCTCATGCTCATTATCAAGACCATATGCTAAAGCTGCTGCTGTAGGCTCGTTGATGATACGCTTTACATCAAGACCTGCAATCTTAC
>ERZ836939.3822-NODE-3822-length-12103-cov-2.961072_pt1 | contig 12103 bp, 10 predicted proteins | sample MGYA00519912_ERZ836939 | MGnify/ENA primary metagenome ERZ836939 (study PRJEB31850, sample SAMEA3708810) | human gut metagenome | biome: human gut; feature: human-associated habitat; material: faeces | place: China | collected 2014 ... | reverse complement strand
GATTATGGAGCGTCTGAATATCAGTAAGAAAGAAGCTGAGCAGGTGATCCGGAAAGAAGACAGACGCCGTGCAGATAATTACCGTTACTATACAGGACGGGTGTGGGGATCAGCGGCAAATGTTGACCTTACATTTAATACAGCTATGGATGAAAGATATATTGAAGAATGTATTAGCAAAGCTATGGAGCTGGAAATTTAGTGCTATAGGGTGAGAGTGGCTGATGGTATAAGTTTTATAATAGTTATCGGAAAACCTCCGGATATGGGGTCACCTCAAGAGATTCCCCAGTCCTTTTGTCATATTTCTTTTTCACTGCCCGGTCAGTCAGTCAAATAATGTCGAGGCATCCGGTTTCTCATAAAAATCAAAGCACATCAGGATCTGATCTTTCGTGGTCTTTTCAATCGCCAGGTCGTTGGGGAGGGATGTACGGTCAAAAAGTCCGATTTCTGTAGTCTCGATATTTGATTTAAATGTTCCACTTTCATACTGGCAGAGCATAAAGGTTTTTATAACTCCGTAGGCATGGTTCATGACATTATGCTTTCGCCAGTCCTGAACGGCGATCAGTTTTTTGGAGTGTACCGTACAGCCGGTTTCTTCAAAAACTTCCTTCTCGGTGTTGGATGCGATGGACTGATCCACATCGCACCATCCACCGGGGAGAGACCAGGTTCCGTTATTTTCATGGACAAGAAGGATTTTCCCATCAATAAAAACTGCCGCACGGGTATCAATTTTCGGGGTCTGATAGCCGCTTTCATTGCAGAATAACCCGTATACTTTTTCGACGGGGAGATCCGTCTTTGCAGCCATCATTTCAGCAGCAATTTTTCTTAATTCGTTGTAACGTTCTTTATCATATTTATCTTTTCCGTACTGGAGTCCCGCCTGTGCGATACTCTGAATACGGATTGCAAAGTCTAACCACTGATCGTTCATAAAAATATCCTCCTTTTCACTGGGTAAGTCATGCAGAAATATTTTTCCTTTTTGTGGACAATGATTTACTGTAGTCTGAAAATTTTTTCTTACCTGTATATCATAACACAAAGGAGGCAGTTGCGTATGGAATTAGTCTTTCAGTTCTCGTTCTATTTCTTCAATAGTAGGCATGGAACTTTTATAGTCATCAGGAATAAGATTATTAAGTTCATATTCGGAAATTCCAACAGGAACATTCACTGCACTGGTAGCATATTGAGCCAGAACATTATCTTTTGTTTTGCATATAAGTAAGCCAATTGTAGGATTATCGTTATCTGCACGTAGTATTCCGTCTGTTGCTGCAATGTAAGTTCCTAATTGCCCCATATCTCCGGGATCAAATGTCCTTGTCTTTATTTCAATTACAACATAACAGTGTTTTTGTATGTTGTAGAACAGCATATCAATAAATTGTTCAGTATCTCCGACAACAAGCCGGTATTCTCTACCGACAAAAGCAAATCCACGACCTAGTTCAAGAAGAAATTTCTGGATATTATCCATGAGTGCATCTTTCAATTCTTTTTCGTCATACCCTTCTCTAAGAGTTAGAAAATCAAAATTATATGGGTCTTTTGTGATTTCTCTGGCAAGATCGCTGCCAATATCAGGAAGCAGCTTTTCAAAATTTGTAATGGCTTTACCTTCTCTTTCATACAAGTTTGTATCGAGAAAATTTAAAAGGACGGCTCTTGACCAGTTGTTTTCATATGTCTTTTTAACAAAAAACAAAGCCTTATCTAAATTACCCTTACATTTATTAATTATCTGAATATGATGTCCCCACGGAATCATAAAAATACAATCATCAACAGCTTGTTGACATATTCGTGTGTCTGAATCGTCAACAAGTTGTTGACGATTTGAATTGTTGTATAAATCGTAAAAATATTTCATATATTTTAAATTAGTTACAGAAAATGATTTTACATCAGGTAGTGCATCCTGCAAATCCGGCCCAGCCGATCAGTCCGACGATTCCTGCGAGATAAGACCAGATACCACAGAGGACTGCTGTTACAATGCTTAATGCACACAAAGAACTCATATTTTAGTATCCTGCACCGTTATCTGTATTTTTCATAATCTTCACCAGACGGCTTGTTCCAAGTCTGTCAGCGCCAAGTTTTACAAACTCATCTGCATCTGCAAAGGATGAAATTCCGCCGGCTGCCTTAATCTGCACATTCTCACCTACATGTGAAGCAAAAAGTGCGATATCATCAAATGTTGCACCTGCCTTGGAAAATCCAGTAGAAGTCTTAATAAAATCTGCCTTTGCCGCAGTTACTACTTCGCACATACGAATCTTCTCTGTATCTGTCAAAAGACAAGTTTCAATGATAACCTTTAAAATCTTGTCACCGCATGCAGCCTTAATGCAGCGGATTTCCTCTTCAACAAGATCATATCTGCCGTCCTTTACCCATCCAATATTGATTACCATATCAATCTCATCTGCACCATTTGCGATTGCATCTCTTGTCTCGAACTCCTTTACAGCCGTAGTGTTATAGCCATTCGGGAAACCGATTACAGTACAAATCTTCATTCTATCGCCTACATAACCCTTTGCCTGCTTTACATAAGACGGCGGAATACATACGGATGCTGTCTTAAAACGGATAGCATCGTCACAAATCTGACGAATTTCCTCCCATGTTGCTCCCTGTGCCAACAGTGTGTGGTCTACTTTATTTAACAGCTTTGCGTGATCCATTTTGAATCCTCCATTTCTTCATAATAATCTCTATACTTTTAGTATAATGGATTCCGCACTTTCTTTCAACCTGTTTCTTTACTTCTTCTTTGCTTTGTTTCTGGCAGCAAGAATTCCTCCAATTTTTCCCGATTCCTTTGATGTAAGATTTCCATATCCGCCTGAATAGATTTTGTCAATCACACCTATCTCCTCTGCAATTTCAAGCTTTTGCAGATCTTCTGCTGTCAGCTTATTCCAATCAGGCTTTGTTTTTCTTTTAATATTTTTCATGTAAGCAGCTCCTTTTTTCTTTTATTATACCCAAAATGATACTTGTTTTTCCTGTTTTATCATGATATTCTTTCTGCATAATGTTGTTCTCACAGAAAGGCAGATTGTTATGATTATTGCAGTTGATATTGGAAATACAAATATTGTAGTTGGAGGAATTGAAGCTGATCACGTTTTATTTACAGAACGCCTCTCTACACGTACCGATAAGACAGAGCTTGAATATGCTATTGATTTTAAGCTCATTTTTGAACTTCACTCTATTTCTCGCGCACAGGTGGAAGGCAGCATTATCTCATCTGTTGTTCCTCCTTTATCGAATATTATAAAGACCGCGCTGACAAAATTAATTCCTAAAGAACCGCTGATCGTCGGACCTGGCGTAAAAACAGGTCTTTCTATTCGTATTGACAATCCAACCCAGCTTGGCAGCGATCTTGTGGTGACAGCCGTTGCCGCTATAGCTGCTTATCCAGTTCCTTCTATTATTATTGATATGGGAACTGCAACGACTTTTTCTGTTATAAATGATAAGCGCCAGTATATAGGCGGTGCAATTGCCCCTGGTGCCGCTGTCGCATTAAACTCACTCTCCTCACAGACATCTCAGCTTCCTTTTATCAGTTTAGAGGCGCCAAAGCACGTGATAGGAAGCAATACAATTGACTGCATGAAAAGCGGTTCTCTCTTTGGCAATGCCGCAATGATTGACGGCATGATTCGCCGCATCAAAAAAGAACTTGGCGAGAACGCTATTGTAGTAGCTACAGGCGGGATCGCACCGGCAATCCTTCCATACTGTGAGGAAACTATTTCCTACGATCCTGACTTAATGCTTAAGGGGCTTGCACTAATTTATAAAAAAAATCAAACTCGGTAATCACGTATTGCATTCCATTTTTTAAGGTGATAAAATCTTCATAGGCTTGCACAAATATTTGTATCATTAATTATGCAGTCAAAAATAGGGAGGTATTTGCGATGCGAAATGAAGAACTTCTAATCCGCTTAACCCAAACTCAGGGCATCGCCGGATACGAAAAAAAGGTACGCGAATTGATTGAACAGGAGGTGCGTCCATACGCAGATGAACTGATTATTGATCCGCTCGGCAGTCTGATTGCCGTTAAAAAAGGCAAAGGCGGACCACGCTCTAAGAAAATCATGTTTGCTGCTCACATGGATGAAATTGGCTTCATGGTAAAGAAAATTGAGGATGATGGACGTCTTTTAGTATGCAATGTCGGTTGGAACTGGACTGCCTCTGCCTACAACACGAGAGTCGTTTTTAGAAATGGAATCTATGGTGTTGTCAGTAGCATGAAAAATATTGAGGAAGCACACAATGATCCTAATTCACTATTTATTGATATCGGTGCCAAATCCAAGGAGGATGCACTTAAATACGTCCATGTTGGTTCTGTATGCGGCTATTGCGGCGAATATCTTCCTCTTGCAAATGATCTTGTCTGCTCAAAGACATTTGATGATAGAGTTGGCTGCTTTCAGTTAATTGAAGCACTTCGTGAAAATGACGGAACTTATCCTAATGACATTTATTATGTATTTACCGTTCAGGAGGAGGTTGGCTGCCGCGGCTCTAAGACAACTGCTGCCTTTATTAAACCTGATATTGGCATCGCTGTTGACGTTACCCCGGCACATGATTATCCTTGTGATCTGACTGGAAGCAATGCAATCGGCGAAGGTATTGGCATTAAAGTGGCTGATCCATCTGTTCTTTGTGACGAGGACGTCATTGCCGTCATGGAGCAGTGCTGCCGTCATAAAGATATTCCATTCCAGTATGAAGTCATTGATAAAGGCGGCTGCGATGCCTCCAGTATGAATCTTTCAAACTTTGGCGTCCGTGCCGGCGGTATTTCTGTTGTCACTCGTTACGCTCACTGCAGCAGCAGCGTTATCTCAAAGGAAGATGCGGAGTCTGGCATTCGTCTTTGCACTGCATTTTCAAAATATGAATTTCAATTCTAATTATTTCACAATAAAAATCACCCGCTGCCGATTATAAAATCAGCAACGGGTAATTTTTTTATTTCACTTTTAATTCATTTTTGAATAACTTTTCAGAATTATTCAGCGTCAGCTGCCTTCTGGTTCTCTGGAAGTCTTGTGCTATTTCCTGCCTGGAATGCTTCAAGTCGCTCATCGACAACCTCCTGATATCCCTGATCTGCATACTGCTGTGCATAATCCTCATACATTGCATCAAATTCTTCTGGCTTACACATGGTCAGCGCATCTCTGAACTCCTTGTACAGCTCACCTAAGGTGTTCTGATACTCGGACTGTGCAGCGATTACTACTGAGAACTGGCAGTCACTTAAACCATACTGATCAGCGATTGCAAGACGATCATAGTAGTACTTAATGATATCATCTGTGAAGTTCTGCGGCAGATCCTGCGGAGTATCAGCCTTGATATTCTCTTCAACAGTATCAAATGTTCTCTTTTCCTTTACGATACACCAGTAGTCCTTGCTGTTGTTGAAGCCCTGCTTGTACTCACCATTATAATCACTAACGGTAACTGGGTTGCCTTCTTCGTCTAAGTTGTAGTTCTCGCCCTCGATACCCCACTGGAAGGTGTACAGGTTTTCTGGCTGGCTTAACCACTCCATGTACATCCATGCAGCCTTTAACTCATCATCAGTTGCAGTGTTGGAGAATCCAACGATCATACCAAATGGGTTCTCTGCTCTCCATGCCGGAACTGTTACGATTCCGTCTTCACCAGACTCATCTACTTCAGCGCTGATTGGAGTGATTGCTAACTTTCCATCCGGATTCTGATCATAGAATGCATTTAGGAAATCTGTGCTTGCACTTACATATCCGCTGTAGCTGTAGCTCTTGCCATTTACGAAGTTTGCCTTTGCTGTCTCAGAGTCGATGATGTAATATTCTGGATCAGTAATACCAGAATTGTAATCCTCATTTGCTCTCTTTAACAGGTTGTAGTTTGGCTCCCATCCAAGTGCTGGAATGTTGTAATCGCCATACATAGCCCACTCTTCCTCGTTGCAAGGATAAGTTCTGTATGCCTGATTCTGGTCAGATCCAACACCAGTCAGCATTGCACCGCCGCCTGGATGCTCACAAAGACCTGCCTCCATGATCTTGTTCATAGCATCAAGATACTCTGAACGCTTAGTCGGTACATGATCATATCCTACCTGCTCCAACCAGTCCATACGAACAAATGTCTGGAATGAATAAACGGTATCATAATATGGTCTCTCAGCAAGTGCAAAGTATGTCTCACCGCCAAGTGTGCTGTACATCAGACGTCCGCCCTCTTCCATGGATGCATAATAGGTAGGAGCTACCTCTTTGAAATCATCCATGCTAAAGGTTGCCAGATAACCATCATCTGCCCACTGAGCTACCTTCGGATAATCATACTCCATCAGGATTGTCGGCAGGTTCTGATCTGCTGCAAGCAGTGCGTATGATGTCATAACATCACTTCTTGTAATCGGAACGTACTCAACCTTAATGTTGTACTGATCTCCAAAATTCTCCTGAATCCAGCCGGTCCAATAGTTGTTGGAAACATCCGGAACACCTTCTGCACCTCTGTCATAAACTGGAACTCTCAGAGTCACGGTTTCTGCAAATGGCTCCCAATTTGTGGTAGAAGCTGCCTCGTCTGCCATAGCCGGAATGCATCCTGCTACCATAGCACCTGCCATTGATACGGCGAATACCTTGCGAAGATTCTTTTTCATAGTAAAATTCCTCCTTATATAAAGATCGTTATATATTTTGCCGCCGCCTTCAGCAGGCAACGACGTTATATCGTATCTTATTTCCCCTTGTTGTCAAATTCCTTTGATGTCATTTCTATAATTCACGTAACGATTTGTAATAAAATCTTTTTGAATCCCAATCAGCCCTTTACAGCTCCGATCATAACACCCTTTACAAAATATTTCTGTAAGAACGGATATACACAAATGATCGGGATAGTTACAAACATAATACATGCTGCCTGAAGTACTTCTGGTGTACTTGTAACAACAACCTCACCAGAAAGCTGTGCTGTCTGTGCCTCTGATGCAGAAGATACAAGCTGTGACAGCTTATACTGAACCATCTTTAAACCCTCAGAACGGATATAGTATTTATTATCTGCATAAGCGTTCCAACGTCCTACTGCATAGAACAGTGACAAAGTTGCCAAAATTGGCTTTGACAGCGGAAGTACAATTTTCCAGATGATCTGGAAGTTTGTTGCACCGTCAAGAAATGCTGCCTCCTCCAAGCTGTCCGGAATATTGAACTGGAAGTAGGTTTTCATAATTAACATGTTGTATGGCGCATAAATTAATGGTAAGATCAATACCCACACAGTATCAAGCATATGTAAATCAGAATACAGCAGATATGTAGGAATCAAACCTGCACTAAAATACATAGGAAACATCAGGATAAAGGTAAAGAACGTTCTTCCCTTTAATCTCTTTCTTGACAGTGGATAAGCTGCACATGTACAAGCAATCATACCCATTAAGGTAAACACTAATGTAACTATTACACTGTACAGGAAGGAACGAACCATCGAACCATCCTCAAAAATGGATGTATATGCATCCAGATTAAAGCCAATCGGCCAAAAGCTGACTCTTTTTGCCAGAACTGCTGTATTACTTGAAACAGACTTTGCCAGCAAGTGAATAAATGGAACTACGCAAGTCGCACACAGGATCACAAGGATGACCACCATCACGACGTCGCTGACATGAAATTTAGTTATGGCTCTGCTACCATCGGTAACAATGTCATTTTCTTTCTTTTTCTTTGCCATGACAATTCACCCTCCTTATAATAATCCTTCCTCACCAAGCATCTTTGCAATGCGGTCAGATAACAAAACAAGTACAAGTCCCACCAGAGACTGGAAAAGACCAACTGCAGTTGCCATACTAAACTTTGCACTTGCAAGACCTTTATCGTAAATATAGATAGCAAGCTGATAAGAGAAATCCTTAACCTGCGTATTTCCGAACTGATCCAGACGCTCGTAGTTACTTCCCATGACTTTACCAAGATTCATGATAAGTAGGGTAACAACAGTTCCTCTGATACCAGGAAGCGTAATGTTCCACATACGCTGCCAACGGTTTGCACCATCGATCATGGCTGCTTCATAAAGCTCACCGCTGATACCAGTGATTGCTGCCAGATAAATAATGGTGCCCCAGCCCATTCCCTGCCATACACCGATTAATAGGTAGGTTACTGCCCAGTGCCATTTTTCGGTCAAAAATGGAATACCATTCTGGATAATTCCTGCATTCATTAAGAATACGTTTACCATACCAGTGGTTGGACGGAACATCTGATAAGCAACGCTTCCGACGATAACCCAAGAAAGGAAATGCGGCAGATAAAGAATAGTCTGCGTAACCTTCTTAAAACGCGGAAAGCGAAGTTCATTTAAAATCAATGCCAGAATGATTGGCATTGGAAAACCAACTGCCAGATCCAAGAGGTTAAATACGATAGAACTCTTTAACGCACGGATAAAATCCTTATCCTTAAACACCTTCTGGAACGTTGCCCAACCTACCCATTTACTGTCGGCATAACCCTTTGCAGGTTTATAGTCCATAAATACCATACGAATGCCGCCATATGATGCATAATTGAAGATCACAACTAAAGCAACCGGAATCATCAAAAGCAGATATAACTGCCAGTCCCGTTTCAAAGCATTTGCCCAGGTCGTTTTTGTCTTTACGCCCTTGCTAATTGTAGCTTTTGCCATAGTTTGTCTCCTCCTTTCTCTTTTTTATAGTGCAATATGTTGCCCTTGATTGTCTTCATTGTAGCACACTCTATCATTTTTTCTAATCAAACCTTTTCCATATACTATGCAATTTCAACCCTTTTCATATATTTTGTATATTCATAGCCGCCCTCTGCTTTTTAATTTGACAAAGATGACATGTTACTTTAGAATAGAAGTAACACTAACAGATGATTTTATACAAAATCATTATCATTAATGGAGTATACTATGGCTAAACAAAAAAATATTATTACTGAATTTCGTAATTACCCGCTTCGTGTTGAATTTCCTATTCTGTTGCTGACAGGAAACCAGTGGTGGATTTCTGATGTTCCAAGTGCCAATCTTCACTTTCATAACTGTCTTGAAATTGGTCTTTGTCACGAAGGAGAAGGTACACTAATTATCCAAAAAGAAAGCCGCCATTTTTCGGCTGGAGATATTACTATAATTGCACGAAACATTCCTCACACAACATATAGTGCACCTGGTACACAAAGTCTATGGACATACCTGTTTGTCGATCCGCAGGAGCTTCTTGACCCATTGACTGGCGGATATGCTAAGCAAACATCAGAATTGCTTCGAAAAATAAATTCTGCCTTTTTAATTCCTGCAGGTCAAAGCCCTTCTGTTTCCTTTTATTTTAATCAGATATGCTATTCAATGCAGGAAAAACCGTCGAATCACCACTTAAAGGTTCGTTCTGATTTTCTTTCACTGTTGATTGACGCTGTTAATTTTCTTCCTAAACAGGACGCTGCACCAGAAACGTTAGACAGTGCCTCTACACTCTCAATCGTCCCGGCACTTGAGTATATCAAGCAAAATTATATGACAACCTTTTCGATGGATTATTTAGCAGAGCTATGCGGATTAAGCCCAACGCATTTTAGGCGTATTTTCAATCTTGCGATGGGACGCAGCCCACTCGAATATTTAAACACTGTACGTATCAATAAAGCATGCTATCAGCTTCGCTCAACTGAAAACTCTATATTAAATATATCGGAAGATGTTGGTTTTCACTCAATTTCCAGCTTTAACCGTTATTTCAGCCGTATGATCGGCATGTCACCACGAGAATATCGCTGCTGTGACAGTCAGGATGAACGACTGCAAAAATCTAAGATCATGAAATTTAATGGCTGGATGGAAGCAGAACGCTAATGATATGAAAAAGAGGAACTGCAAAACAGTTCCTCTTTTTCATATCATTATATAATAATTATTTTTCAGGTGCCGCTGCCTCAACTGGCTTTTTTCTCGGACGGCCTCTCTTTGGTTTTTCTGCTGGTACCTCTGCTGCCTCTTTCTTTGGCGTCACTTCTGGTTCTTGTTCCTTAACCTTTCTTGGGCGGCCTCTCTTTGGCTTCTCTGCCGGTACTTCTTCTGCAGCTTCCTTTTTTACTCTTCTTGATCTAGTTGGCTTTTCTGTCTTTGCTGCCTCTGTGAGTTCTTCTGTCTTTGCTTTTCTCGGACGGCCTCTCTTTGGTTTTTCTACCGCATCCTTAGCTGCGGCAGTCTCTTTTTTTGATACTGCATCCTCGATTCTGCAAAATGCTGCTGCTGTACGGCTTGGCAGATAAGCAAAGAAGCCTGTTCTTCCATCTGGAAGTTCAACCGTATTATAGACAACGTCCTTCGCAATACGATCCTGTCCACCAAATCTGCTCTCATCTGATGTCAATACAGCATGATACTTTCCAGCCTTAGATACTGGAACAAAATAGCCCTCAAAAGAACGATTTGGATGGAAGTTAAATGCAAATACAACATTTCCCTTCTCATAAATCATCATATCATCCTGCTGATGTACCCACATATTGTATGGGTTCTCATCTTCTAAGATATGGTGCTCTTTTGTGAATGAAATCATTGCCTTATCAAAATCATTCAGCCAGCAGTACTTTAAGTTTGGATTGTCAACTAAGCTCCACTGACGTCTGCAATAATGATAACTCCAGCCATTGCCCTCTCTCGGGAAATCAATCCACTCTGGATGACCAAATTCATTGCCCATGAAGTTTAAATAGCCCTCGCCGCCAAGTGTCATCGTAATAAAGCGAATCATCTTATGCAGTGCTACACCTCTGTCAATGATGTAGTTCTGGGTATTCTTCTCCATAGACCAATACATTTCCTTATCACATAAACGGAACATAATTGTCTTATCACCAACAAGTGCCTGGTCATGAGACTCTGCATAAGCAATTACCTTCTCATGTGGTCTGTGGCTGGTAAGCTCATGCCAAAGCTTCCACATATCCCAATCTTCATCCTTATATTCCTTTAAGAACTTGATCCACATATCTGGAATACCCATTGCAAGACGATAATCAAAGCCAATACCGCCCTCTTCAATCGGAATACACATGCCTGGCATACCAGACATATCCTCTGCGATACTCATTGCATTCGGATTTACCTCATGAATAAGCTCATTTGCCAATGTAAGATAAGTAATTGCTTCAATATCTGTGTTCATGGAAAAATACTTGTCATAATTGTCAAAGCTTGTTCCAAGACCATGATCAAGATAAAGCATACTTGTAACACCATCAAAACGGAATCCATCAAAATGGAATTCCTTCATCCAGTACTTTAAATTTGAAAGCAGGAAATGAATAACTTCATTCTTTCCATAATTAAACAATCTGGTATCCCACGCCTGATGATAGCCTCTTGCGCCACTGTGGAAGAACTGGTAATCTGTTCCATCGAACTCGTTGATTCCCTCACGTGTATTCTTTGCCGCATGAGAATGCACAACATCAAGCAGCACACGAATACCCATACTATGTGCCTTATTTACAAGATATTTCAGATCTTCTGGCATACCGCTTCGAGAAGCTGGTGCGAAAAAGCTGCCGATCTGATAACCAAAGGAACCGTAGTAAGGATGCTCCATAATAGCCATAATCTGAATAGTATTATATCCAAGATTTTGTATGCGCGGAAGTATCTTATCTGCAAATTCAAGATAAGAACCAACTTTTCTCTCCTCCTGAGCCATACCAACATGACACTCATAAATATACGGCGGAAGTTCACTGTGGAAATCCTGATCCGTCCATGCAAATGGTGTCTCTGGATCATAAACCTCTGCACTCCAAAGATAGGTTGTAGGATCCTGAACAACTCTGCGTGCATACAGTGGGATTCTCTCAAGCTCCTGACCATCATGCTCTACAATTGCTAAGACCTTACATCCATTCCACAGCGTATCCTTAGAAAGCTTTATCTCGAAAACGCCGTTTTCTAAACGCTCCATTGGATGTTTTCTGTGATTCCAGCCATT
>ERZ836939.3819-NODE-3819-length-12113-cov-3.880743_pt1 | contig 12113 bp, 4 predicted proteins | sample MGYA00519912_ERZ836939 | MGnify/ENA primary metagenome ERZ836939 (study PRJEB31850, sample SAMEA3708810) | human gut metagenome | biome: human gut; feature: human-associated habitat; material: faeces | place: China | collected 2014 ... | reverse complement strand
CGGCGGAGCTGGCCAAGCGACCGGAAAATGCAGGCAAGACCATCGTCGCCCTGCTGCCGGATACCGGCGACCGCTATCTCTCCACGCCGCTGTTTGCGGACTGAGAAATACAACGCAGGGGGGCTGCCTTCCACGGCAGTCTCCCTTTTACTTTCCGAAAGGAGCGATATCCAAATGTTCCCGACACCGGAGCACGAAACGGAAAAGGTGCTCTATGCCGCCGACGAGCTGACCGGGCTGCTCGGCGCGGCCATGCCGGGCCGGGAGCCGGACACGCTGATCGCCCGGACGCTCCGCGCGATGCAGGAGAGCGCAGCCACGGCGTGACGCAAAAAAGTTGTCAACGGGGACGTTTCCCGTTGACAGCTTTCTTTTTGCGGAAAGTTTTTCATAGGAAGATCCCCGGCGGGCATGCCCGCCGGGGATCGTTTTGCTTATGGGGTTTGGGACGTTCGTCCCGCGAGGTCTCAGAGCACGTTGTTCAGCACATAGCACTCCTTATACGCCTGTCTCTCGTTATACACGAAGTCGTAGGTGTACGGGCAAAGGTTGGTGACGCTGAGGATGTTGAGATCCTCGTTGAAGGTGAGCTGCGTGAAGTAGCCCGCCTTGGCCGCCGCTTCGATGTCCGAGTTGATGGCGATCACCTTGCGCTCGCCGTAATAGAACTCGTAGTGGCTGGAGTAGCCGCCGCTGCTGCTGAGGACCATGCGCACGTTGGAGCACGCCTTGACGACGTTCTTCTCCAGATCGAGAGCGCGCTCGTCGATCTTATCGGGCTTTCTCATATCCTCGAGCAGGTAGTTGTTCACGAGCAGGATACCGGAGGCGTCCTTGTCGGAGTTGAACTTCTCGCGCGCCCACTTGTAGCCCTCTTCGGTCATGGCGTCCGCGCCGAGACCGACGAGGATGACGCTCTTCTCGCCGATGTTGAAGCGGCGCACGAAGCCCTTGCCGTTTTCAAAGAGGTCTTCCTCCTTGAAGTCCTCGCGGACCGGCTGCTGCAGGAACAGGCTGCCGGAGGCGGCTTCCTTCTCGGCGGCGATCATGAGAACGTCCACTTCCTCATCGTCGTAGAGCGGCTGCATCGCGTTGTTGAACACATCCCACTGGCTCTGCGCTCCGGCATCCGCCACAACGTTGCCGCTGTGGAGCACGAGGGAGATGTTCGAGCGGTCGATGTAATTCGCCATGGAGGTGAAGTAGCGGTTCGGAGAATCGCCGGTGAGCATCTGGTCGGTGTCGAACATCCACGCGACGGTGTAGCGCACGGTATAGATGCGCATGCTGCCGTCGATGACGACGAACTTCACGCTGGTGAAGTTATCGTTCGCCGCGGAGAATTCCTCATCCTTCAGATTCATCACATAATCGCCGGGGCGAACCTCGCTGATGGTTGCGTCACCGGTGAAGCGGATGTCGTCCTCGCTGAAGAACGGCACGGTCGCTTCAAAGGTATACCCTTCAACGGTGTGGATCTTGCCGTCATAGCGGAAGAGGCCCGTGTTGCCGGTGACAGTAACGACGACCTCGCCCTCGAACGGCGTGATCTCCAGCGTGCCGGGCTGGTAGGTGAGCACATAGTTGCGCGTCACGTCCTTGCCGTCGGCATCCACGATGATGGCGTCGTGCAGGTCGATCTTATCCTCGTAGCGGCCCACGTTGCGCGCGGTGAAGTCGCTCTTCACGCTGCGGACGCTGTGGCCCTCGGCAAGGTTGGTCGCGATGTGGCCGACATAGCCGTGGTAATCGCCGTCGAACATCACGGTGTTGTCATCCGCGCGGAGCGTTACCGGGCTTCCCGGATTCTCGCCGCGGCGCGTGATGACGAGCTCGCCGTCCTCGATTACGAATTCCACGTTCGTGAAGTTGCCGCTGGTGTTCCTGAAGTCTCCGGACTTGATGCCGACGGGGTAGGTGCCGGCGTCGGTGCCCTTCGCTGTCCACGCATCGGTCGGTGTCTCGGCGACGTTCGCAACGTCGTAGAGAGCGTGATCGGAAACTATGGACGCATAGCCCGTGACGGAGTGCTCCTTGCCGTCATACTCGACGGTGTCGGCGTTCTCGGTGATGGTGACGGTGACCTTGTCGGTGATCGGGTCGATCTTGAGCCAGCCGTCGGTCACGACGATCCTGATGTTGCTGTAGTTATTCGATTCCGCGGTGAAGTCGTCCGCCGTCAAACCCATGTAGTAGGTGCCGGCGTTCGTGCCGCTGGCCTTCGCCGCGGTTCCGGCCTTCGGCGTCACGGTGATGGGCAGGCCGTTCACGTCCACCGTGTAGCCCTCGACGGAGTGCTCGGTGCCGTCGTAAACGACGGTCTTCGTATTGCCGGTGACGGTGACGACGACCTCGGTGTCGTCCGTCGTGATGGTGAGAGCACCGTCCACGATCACGAACTCGACGTTCGCGAAGTTTTTACTGGTGTTCTTAAAGTCTCCGGAAACGATGCCCACCGGGTACTCGCCCGCTTCCGTGCCCTTCGCCGTCCACGCCGCGGTCGGCGTTTTGGCTACGTTGGCGATGTCGTAGAGGGCGTTGTCGGCGGTCATGGTCTCGTAGCCCGTGATGGAGTGCTCCGCGGCGTCATAGGTGACGTTGTCGGACTTCTCCACGACGGTGACGGTGACCTTATCGGTGACCGGGGTGATCTCCAGCTCGCCGTCCGCGATCACGAACGCGACGTTCGTGAAGTTGACGCTCGTGTTCTTGAAGTCTCCGGGCTTGATGCCGACCTGGTACTTGCCGGCGTTCGTTCCCTTCGCCGTCCACGCCTCGGTCGGCGTTTCGGCGACGTCCGCGGTGTTATAGAGCGCGTTGTCCGCCGCCATGGTCTCGTAGCCGGTGACGGAGTGCTCCTGCCCGTCGTAGACGGCGGAATCGGACTTCTCGGTCACGGTGACGGTGACCTTGTCGCCGACGGGATTGATCTTCAGCCAGCCGTCCTTCACTTCGATAACGACGGTCTCATAGTTCGGGGATGTCGCGGTGAAGTCCGCGGCGGTGAGACCCATCGGGTAGGTATCGGCGTCCGTGCCGGCGGCGACGGCCTTGCCGACGAGCGTTACATCCGCATTGGCGGGGTTGCTCGTGACGGTATAGCCCTCGACGGACTGCTCCTCGCCGTTGTAAGTGACGGTCTTCGTGTTGCCCGCGATCTTCACGACGATGCTCTCCGCCGGGGCGATCTTCAGCGCACCGTCCACGATCACGAACTCGACGTTCGTAAAGTTGCCGCTGGTGTTCTCAAAGTCGTCCGCTTTGATGCCCACCGGGTATTCGCCGACATCCGTTCCCTTCGCCGTCCACGCCTCGGTCGAGGTCTCGGCGACGTTCTTCTCCACGTCGTAGAGCGTGTTGTCCGCGGTCATGGACTTGTAGCCGGTGACGGAGTGCTCCGTGCCGTCATAGGTAACGGCGGCGGAGTTCTCGGTGACGGTCACGGTGACCTTATCGGCGATCGGATCGATCTTGAGCCAGCCGTCCTTCACAACGACCTTGATATTGCTGTAGTTGCGGGACGTGACCGTGAAGTCCTCCGCCGTCAGGCCCATGGGGTAGGTCCCGGCGTTCGTTCCCTTCGCGGTGTCCTTGCCGGTCTCGTTGAGCTTGACGGAAATGGTCTTCGTGCCGACGTCCGTGGTGTAACCGGTCACGCTCTGCTCACTGCCGTTGTAGACCTCGGTGGCAGTATTGCCAGTGATGGTGACGGTGACCTCATCCGTGATCGGCGTGATCTCCAGCAGACCGTCTTCCACGATGACAAACTGTACCGACGTGAAGTTCTGCGTGTTGTTGTTCACGAAGCTCTCGGGCTCGAGATTCATGTAATACTCGCCGACGTTCGTGCCCTCGGCATGGGCGCTCTTGCCCTCCGCGAGGCTGAAGTCCGCCTTAGTATACGCGCGGTTGCTGATGCTAACGACCGTGTAGCCGTTCACTTCGTGCTTGCTGCCGTCGTAGACCACGCTGTCGCGGATGCCCTTGATCTCCACGACCACGGTTCCCGGAGCGACGATCTCGAGATCGCCGTTTCTGTAGGTGATCTCATAGTTCTCGGTCACGTCGTTGCCGCTTCCATCCACGATGTGCGTGTTGTTTTTGTCCGGCACCAGAATGCCGGGGTACTTGCCCACTGCGGTCCGGCTGCCGGTGATGACCGTTTCCACACTGTGACCATCGACCAGATAGGTGATGGTGTAGCTCGTGCCGGCCTCGACCTTGCCGTCGGCGGTCAGGCACACGCCGTGCGGCTGGCCGTCATAAACGACGGCGTTGTTCGCGGCTTCCAAAATGACCTTCTCTTCGCCCGCGCCGCGCTTGGTGATGGTGAGCGTGCCGGGGACGAGTGTGATGGTCTTGAACTGATCGTTCACGACATTGCCCGCTGCGTCCGTGATGGCCACAACGGTGATCTTGTTATTGTCCTTCGCGCTGTCCGCAACGTTCTTTACCGTGCCGACGACCGTCGCCGTCAGCGTGAGGCCTCCGGTCGGCAGCTCCTGGCTCTCGCCCGCGGCCACGGTATATGTTTCGCCGTCGTAGCGAACGGTGTAGCCGCCGTCGGAGTGCTCCTTGCCGTCATACTCCCAGGTGCGGCTGTTCGCCGTGACGGTGATGACCTTTTCGCTCTGCGTGACGGTCAGCGTGCCGGGCTTATAGGTGATGGTGTAGTTCTTGGCCAGCGTGTTGCTCTTCAGCTTGTGGCCGGTGATGGTGTTGGCGCTGCTGCCGACAGCCGTCTGGCTGCCCTCGACCGTGACGCCCGCAAGACCCTCTTCGCCCACGAAGCTGCCGTTGCTGATGGTGTAGCCGCTGTCGGTGAGCGGCGTGCCGTCGTACGCCTTGGCGGCGCTGTTCGCCGTCAGCTCGATCGCCACCGGCGTGACGGTGAGCGTACCGATGACGGGCTCGCCGAAGGTGTAGTTGGCGGTCACGTCCGCGCCGTCCGAACGCTCCACACGGTAGGACTTATATTCGTTCCGCTTGGTGCCCACGTCGGTCAGACCGGCGTCGGCCGGGAACTCCACGACCAGCCGGTCGCCTGCCGCCAGCGTTCCGGTATGCGTGGTCTGGTTGTCCAGCAGCTTTTTGCCGTTATACTCTCTGCTTCCGGACGCCGTGGTGATGACGATAGCGTTCGAGCTCTGCGTGATGGAGAGCTTGCCGGGGATCTTGGTGATCTCGTAGTTCGCCTCGCGGAAGGCCTCGCCCGTCGTATAGGTGATGGTATTTTCGACCGTGCCGTCGGACACATAAGTCACGCTGCCGGTGGCCGTGATGCCGGTCACCTCGCCGGAGACGAAGCCGTCACCCGTGACGGAAACGTCCGGACGGGTCAGCGGCGCGCCGTCGTATTCCTTGCTCGCGGTCTCGGACGTGAGCGTCACGGTGCGCGGCAGGATGGTCAGCTTGCCGTCCACACTGTCGGTAAAGGTGTAGTTGCCCGTAACGTCTGCGCCGCCGCGCGTGACCTTATAGCTCTTGACGACGTTCTTGCCCTCGTCGCCCACGTTCGTGGCGCTGCCCTCAACAACAGCCGTCAGCACGTCGCCGGGCACCAGCACACCTTCGGTGCAGCTGAAACCGTTGTTCGTGAGCGGCGTTCCGTCGTACTTTTTGCTGCCGCTCGCCGCGGTGACGGTGATGGTCTTTTCGGAGATGGGGGAGATGGTGAGAGTGCCGTCCGCAACGGTGAACACGACGTTCGTAAAGTTCTTGCTCGTATTCGCGAAGTCGCCGGAGACGATGCCCACCGGGTACTTGCCGACGTCCGTGCCCTTCGCCGTCCACGCCGCGGTCTGCGTTTCGGCGACGTTCTTCTTCACGTCGTAGAGCGCGTTGTTGGCCGTCATGGTCTCATAGCCGGTGACGGAGTGCTCCTGCCCGTTATACACGGCGGAGCCGGATTTCTCGGTGACGGTGACGGTAACTTTATCGGTGATCGGATCGATCTCCAGATAGCCGTCCGTCACTTCGATGGTGACGTTCTTGTAGTTCGGGGAAGTCGCGGTGAAGTCGGAGGGCTTGAGGCCCATCGGGTAGGTGCCGGCGTCCGTGCCGGAAGCGACGGCCTCGCCGACGAGCGTCACGGTCGCGTTTGCCGGGTTGCTCGTGACGGTGTAGCCCTCGACGGACTGCACCTCGCCGTTGTAGGTGACGGTCTTCGTGTTGCCCGCGATCTTCACAACGGCGACGCTCGCCGGGGTGATGACCAGATTGCCGTCCACGATCACGAACTCGACGTTCGTGAAGTTGCCGCTGGTGTTCTTAAAGTCGCTCGCTTTGATGCCGACATGGTAGGTGCCGACATACTTTCCCTTCGCCGTCCACGCCTCGGTTTCGGTCGCACGGACGCTGGTGGTCACGTCGTAGAGCGCGTTGTCCGCCGTCATGGACTTGTAGCCCGTGACGGAGTGCTCCTGCCCGTCATAGGTGACGGTGTCGGATTCCTCGGTGACGGTGACGGTAACTTTCTCGGTGATCGGATCGATCTTCAGATAGCCGTCCACCACAACGACCTTGATGTTGCTGTAGTTCTGGGACGTGACCGTGAAGTTATCCTTCGTCAGCCCCATGTCGTACTTGCCGGCGTTCGTGCCCTTCGCTTCCGCCTTGGAGCCTTCCTTCAGCGCGACGGTAATGGTCTTCTCGCCGACGTCCGTCGTGAAGCCGGTCACGCTCTGCTCGCTGCCGTTATAGACCAGGGTGTTATGGTTGCCGGTGATGGTGACGACGACTTCGGTCTCGTCCGCCGTGATCGTCAGCGTGCCGGGCTGATAGGTCGGCAGTTCATAGTAGCCGCCGGGCAGCTCGCCGCCCTTGAACCGGACAGTGGTCGTATCGATGACGTTCGACACGCTGCCGACATTGGTGATGGTGCTCTCCTTCGTCATTGAGAGGGTGATATCCGTCTTCTGATCGCCGTTGACAAGGCCCTCGACCTTGAAGTCCGGCTGCGTGAGCGGCTGGGCGTTGTAGGCTCTGCTCGCGCTCTCTGCGGTGATCGTCAGAGGAACGGTGTAGTAAACGGTGATGACGTTCCCCGTCGCTTTCATTTCCAGCGACTGGCTGGGGGAGTAGCTGTTCACATGCGCCGACGCATATTCCGTACCCAGCGCGGTCGAGGCGCTCGCCGTCAGCGTATCGCCGATCGTCATGGTGCCGGTCTGGTCGGGAGCGACCTGCACCTCCGTACCCTTGAGGTAATGGTGGATGGTGTACTCCGCGGTGTTGCGCTTGAAGTACAGCTTCAGCGTCAGCGAGCCGTCCGCGGCCACGGGGCCGGATTCGACGTTGTTCTTATTGGCCGCATCGTACACATACGTGGGCGTGCCGTATCCCTTGTCTGTATCGGTGACGGAAACGGTGGTGTCCGTCGTGCCGGTGCGCGGCTCAGTCTTTGCGAGCGTGTAGGCGCCGTCGGTCTGCTCGCAGTAGAACTCGACCTTATAGGCAGTATTCTCGTTCGCCTTCCACACGGCGTAGAGGATATTGTCCCCGGTGCTGTCCACGCGGGCGGTGCTGCCGGTCTTATATTCCGCACTGGCAGCGTTCGGATCGCTGCTCCACCCGACGAGGGTATAGCCGGTGCGGGAGAAGCCGCTGCCGTCCCAGAGCGTCACAAGACCGTTATTGACGTACCCGTTTTCGACATAGGTCCCGCCCTGGCCGCCGTTGGCGTTATATGTCAGGGAGACGACCGCGTCCTTATTGCCCCAGACGGCATGGAGCGTGACGCTCGCGTTCATGCGCAGCTTGTCGTTGGGCTGGTACTTGACCGCCCCGTCCGCCGTCTCTGCCCAGCCGAGGAACACCTTGCCCTCGGGAACGGCGAAGGAGTTGGCCTGCACGTCGGCGTGCGCACCGGGGGCATAGTGCTTCATATCCGTGACAGTATTCTTGCCGTCAGTATATGTCACGGTGTAGCTGTTCTTATTGGTATAGTAGGGGTAAAGCTCGATATTCTCGTAAATTTTGGTGCTGAAGTGGAAGGGCGTGTAAGTATCGCCGTTCTTCGTCGTCCAGCCAGCAAATGTCCAGCCATCGCCCGCCGGCTTCTGCGGATCGGGGAGCATGCTCTCGTCAATGGTGCCGCCGTAGGGGATGGTGAGATTCTTTCCTCCGGTGCCTTCCATGGTGATGTAGGCAACGCCGCTTACCGTGGGCGCTGCCCAGTAGGCGTATACCGTAATGTTCTGCGCGGGCATGGTCTTGCCATCAAATACATATTCCGGCAGACCGAAGGGATCAGCACACCAGCCTGCGAAAATATATTTCTCCATGCCGACCGGCGGGGTCGTAAGTTTATAATTTCCAGCGTCGGCAATGCTCTGCTGGTATTTATACGATGCCGTGTTGACCGTCTGACCGTGGCTTATATACACTACATTGTAGCTGTTGCGGTCGTAGTAGAAGCTGGCGCCATTATAGCGCTCGCCGTCCTTTCCACTTTTGCTTTCATTTACGGTAAACCCGGTGATATTGTAGCGATCCTCTTTTGAAATAGTGGCAGTTGTACTCGCACCGGTATCCGTGTGATCCAGCACATAGTTGCCGTTAAGATCTTCCAGATAGTACTTAGCGGAACCATTGTACTGGCTCGTCTCATAGAAGCTGGTGCCGCCCAGCGGCATAACATCTATATTGGTCTGGTAAACACTGCCGCTCGGACTGACCTTCCACTGTCCGCCAGGCCACTGGTCGCGGATATTCGCACCGTACTTAGCGCTGATTCTATTGTTGGTTATTTCGCTCCAACCGGAATTCCAGCTACTTGTTCTCCGGTAGAATTTCACTTCGTACACATTGCGCGTGTAATATATGTTGACAATGGTAGCGCCGTTGCCCTTGATGGTTTCCTGCGTAATCGCCTGAACGGTAAAACCATTATAGGTCTTAGCTCTGGCGCTCGTCTGCGCGCCGGTCGTACCATACAGCGTCTCGTTTTCCACATAAGAGTAGCCGTCGTCATCGGCATCCTCCTGCCAGTGGATGACGGTGTACCGCGTACTGGTATTGACGTTCCAGTGCGCCTTGAGCGTGATGTTCTCCGTCAGTGGGCTGCCGAATTCGAACTTCGTTCCGTTGTATTCCCAGTGGCTGAACGTGTAGCCGGGCTTCGTCACCACATTGGGAGCTGCCGTGGTTGCGTCTGCGCTGTAGAACTGGGGCGCGACATATGTACCGCCGTCGGAATCGAAGTGGAGCCAGTGGCCCGGTTCGACCTTGGCGTACACGGTGATATTCTCTTTGTCCAGCGTGACGGAGTCGACAGGGGTCTGGTAGCTGCCTTCCAGATACCAGCCGGTGATCGCGTGCGTTGTGTTCTCAAGACCGTAGGTCACATCGTCAGTCTTGATAACGTCGCCTTTCACGCCCTCTTTGGTATGGACAATGCGGCCGTTCGTGTCGGCAAAGAACACGTACAGCACTTCCGTGAATCCGGCGTCCACGTTGATCTGCGCCGATTCGCTGATCTCGCCCACGGTACCGAAGGCGAGCTCGGACGCGCCGACGAACCAGCCGGTGAATTTATAGCCGTCCTTCACGGGGGAATCGGGCTGATAGAGCGTGTCGCCCTTCTTGACGATCTGGCGCGAGACTTCCGCGCCGTCTACCCGAAAGACATAGGTGAGATATTTGTCCGTATCCGGCCGGACAACTCTCATGGGGACAACGTTTGTCTCGCCGCCCTCTTCGTCCTCCGCGGGCTCTTCGTCCTTGCCGGGCTCTTCGTCCTTCGCAGGCTCTTCCGCCGCACTGGGCTTATCGCCTGTGTCCGGAATGGAGTCTTTGCCTCCGGCGGGGTTGGTGCTGCCAGCCGGCGCGGAATCGTTTCCATTTTCGGAAAGAAGCGTTTCCTCTGCCGGGATGGTCCCCTCGTCTCCAACGGCGATCGCGTTCACCGGGAGCAGGGAGAACATCATGCATACTACCATCAGCAGCGCGATCAGATTCCTCTTTTTCATACAGTCCTCCTGTTTTCACTTACCTCTCCCTCGTTGTCGGACAATTTCGGGAGAAAATGTACGGCTTTTTCTGTGCCGGAACATGGTTTTTCTGCGTATGGGTATAGTTATCCTACTATATTGTTTTCATTTTACACAATGCCGGGGAATTTTTCCATAGGTTTACGTAACATTTCATTATTTGTAACAAATTCTTAACAGTTTTTAACATTTTGTACAGGTAGTGATTGCTTACCGCAGAAACCGCTATACCTTGTGGTTCCCCCGGTATTGCCGGAAGCGATTTAAAATGCCCTCTCGGCAGTCGAGAGGGCATATTCCCCTATACTATTATATTATAGACCCCGCAGGGTTATTCCTCTTTTTTCCTCTCGCGCGTTTTGACGCGCTCGTGCGGCGCGGGGCCCCAGCCGTCGAGCGGCAGGCGCTGCATCGCGCCGAACACCTTGCTGCGCACATCCGGGTACTGTGCCGAGAGCGTCGTGAGCAGATCCTTGATCTCCTGCCGCTTGGACGTGTGATCCATCGGGCAGGTGCTCTTCACGACCGGCAGCTCGAGCTGTTTGGCGAGATTTGCGCTGCGCTGCTCGCCGATGTACAGAAGCGGGCGGATCTGCGTCACGTCCGCGCGGGACATATACGTCACCGGCTTGAAGCAGTTGAGCCGCCCCTCGAACACGAGCGACATCATAAACGTCTCCACGGCGTCGTCAAAGTGGTGGCCGAGCGCGAGCTTGTTGCAGCCGTGCTCCTTCATCGTGGTGTTCAGCGCGCCGCGCCGCATTTTCGAGCAGAGCGAGCACGGGTTCTCCTCCTGCCGGGCGTCAAACACGATCTCGCGGATATCCGTCGGCACGCGGGTATACGGCACGCCGAGCTCCTCGCACATTTTTTCCACACCGGAAAAGTCCATGCCGGGGAAGCCGGTATCGATGGTGATGCCCTCCAGCTCGAACGGCGCGGGGTAATACCGCCGCAGATATGCGAGCGCGGCGAGCAGCACGAGCGAATCCTTGCCGCCGGAAATGCCCACGGCGATGCGATCGCCAGAGGCAATCATGCCGTAATCGTCCACACACCGGCGCACAACGCCGGTGAATGCGTTAAGAGAATCCATATTTTGCACCTCAAAAATTAAAAATCGAAACGGAGAAAAACTGAGCATTTGCGAGAAAAACGAAGCATTTGCGAGCTTGCCCCGCCGTAAATAAAAATCTTGGAAAACAGGGGTTGACACCGAAGGAGCGCTGTGCTATAAAAATAGAGCGCGTCTTGAGGGTATATTGTACCCGCCGCGCCTTGAAAAAGCAAGAAAAAACAATGATATTGGAGGCACATCAATGTCCACTACGATGGTCAGAAAAGAGGACGTCGTCCGCAAGTGGTACGTTCTCGATGCGGCCGGCAAGCCCCTGGGCAAGACCGCCGCTCTCGCCGCCGACCTGCTGCGCGGCAAGCGCAAGGTCGACTACACGCCGCACGTCGACTGCGGTGACTTCGTCATCATCATCAATGCGAAGGACGCCGTTCTCACCGGCAACAAGCTCACCCAGAAGTACTACCGCACCCACTCCGGTTACGCCGGCGGTCTCAAGGAGACCCGTTACGATCGCCTGATGGCGACCCGCCCCACTCTCGCCATGACGCTCGCCGTCCGCGGCATGCTGGCGAAGAACCCCACCCAGAAATGGCAGCTCCGTCGTCTGAAGGTCTTTGCCGGCAATGAGCACAAGCACGCCGCGCAGAAGCCCGAAGTCTTGACGGTCGAATAAGGAAAGGAGGAAATTTTAGAATGGCTACCTATCAGAGCAAGCGTCCCTACGCTTACGGCACCGGCCGTCGGAAATCCTCCACCGCCCGTGTCCACCTCATCCCCAACGGCAGCGGCAGCATCACCATCAACGGCCGCACGCTGGACGAGTACTTCGGTCTCGAGACTCTGAAGCTCATCGTCCGTCAGCCTCTCGCCGCCACCGAGACGGCCGAGAAGTTTGACGTTGAAGCCACCGTCGCCGGCGGCGGCATGACCGGCCAGGCCGGCGCGATCCGTCACGGCATCGCCCGCGCCCTGCTCAAGGTCGACGAGAACTACCGCGGCACGCTCAAGGCCGCCGGTTATCTCACCCGCGATCCGCGCATGAA
>ERZ836939.3815-NODE-3815-length-12137-cov-3.676626_pt1 | contig 12137 bp, 8 predicted proteins | sample MGYA00519912_ERZ836939 | MGnify/ENA primary metagenome ERZ836939 (study PRJEB31850, sample SAMEA3708810) | human gut metagenome | biome: human gut; feature: human-associated habitat; material: faeces | place: China | collected 2014 ... | reverse complement strand
CACAGACGGAAGCGATACTTATTATCTGGGAGATGAAAATAATGGTGCGGCAGCTACCGGCTGGCTCTGCCTTGATTTTGACAAGGACAATGTGCCAAGTGACGGAGATGTATCGGAGCAGGAGACCATAGGCAGCGATACAGCGAAATGGTTTTACTTCCTGTCAAATGGCAAGGCAGTAAAGGCGGATAATGATACTTACACCAGTAAGACCATCGGCGGAAAGAAATATTATTTTGACTCCAACGGCGTGATGCTTACAGGATGGGTATCTATGGCAAATGAAGGTGACAGTTCCGATGTGGATCCGACCGGTATTTCTTCTTTTAAATATTTTGGTGATGATAATGACGGTCAGATGAGCAAGGGCTGGAAGTACCTTTCCGATTATCCGGAAGACTCCGATGATTCTTCTAATATTGTAGAAGCGACTGCAAGCAATGCCCAGCGTTATGGCAGCAGTGACGGAAACGGCAGCTGGTATTACTTTGACTCCAACGGAAAGCCAAAATACTTAAAGGCAGATGCAACGTCCATGTCAAAGGCTACGGTAAGGATCAACGGACAGAGTTATTTCTTTGATGAATATGGAAAAATGCAGTATGGTCTGATCGGTATTGACTTTGGCGATGGAACAGAGCACAGCGCTTACTTTGGAAACAGTGAGTCTGACGGAAAGATGCGTACAGACAAGCAGACCAGTGTAACAGAGGACAGTGGTGACCGTACTACCTTCTTCTTTAAAAAATAAAAGACAGACACTCCTGTTTCAGGCAGAAAATAGGCCTGCTGCATAACCTTCTTAAGATGGTTGCAGCAGGTTTTTTGCTGTCAATATACGACCCGTATATTAGCCGAGACTAATTCATCACACGTTAAAGCGATACCATCTAACAGCAAAAATCCCCTTCTTACATTCTGAACCACAACTAAAAAGCTGTAGCAATTACAATATATAGACTGGACAAATGAAAATAATTGGTTTATAGTATGAAGCAACGACGAACAAAGCCGCGAAGTAAGGTAAGTACATTTTAACATGAACGACAAAACCCCTTTGTGAGCGGAAATCAGGAGGTAGAAAAATGGTATCATTATATGATGGTGGTATTTATCTTGTAAATGGAAAAGAAATCGTACCGGAACAGGAAAGCGTTAAAGTAGAAGTCCTTACAGGAAAGAAAGCAGATAAAGAAGCTGCAAAAAAGGGAACCATTGCTTATTCTATTTTAAGCGCCCACAATACAGCTGATAACATGGAACATTTAAAGATCCGTTTTGACAGCATGGCATCCCATGATATTACATTCGTAGGAATTGTCCAGACAGCCAAAGCGTCCGGTATGGAAAAGTTCCCGATCCCCTACGTCCTGACTAATTGCCATAATACACTTTGTGCAGTAGGCGGAACCATTAACGAAGATGACCACATGTTTGGCCTTTCCGCTGCAAAGAAATACGGCGGCATCTACGTTCCACCTCATATCGCAGTCATTCATCAGTACATGAGAGAAATGATGGCAGGCTGCGGAAAGATGATCTTAGGATCTGACAGCCATACCCGTTACGGCGCTTTAGGAACCATGGCAATCGGCGAAGGCGGCGGCGAACTGGTAAAACAGCTGCTTCGCGATACATATGATGTAGCTTATCCGGGAGTCATCGCAGTTTACTTAGACGGATGTCCAAAACCTGGTACCGGCCCACAGGATATTGCGCTGGCCATCATCCGTGCGGTATTTAAAAATGGATATGTAAAGAATAAAGTAATGGAATTTGTTGGACCTGGTGTTGCTTCTATGACTACCGATTACAGAAATGGCGTAGACGTAATGACTACAGAGACCACCTGCTTAACCTCCATCTGGAGAACGGATGAAGATACCAGAAATTACCTGGCAAAGCATCACAGAGAGGCAGATTACAAGAAACTGGATCCTGCAGATGTGGCTTACTACGATGGCTGTGTTTATGTAGACTTAAGTACCGTAAAGCCAATGATCGCCCTTCCCTTCCATCCAAGCAATGCATTTGAGATCGACGAATTAAAGGCAAATATGAAGGATATCCTTCATATGGTAGAAATGGATGCTGAAAAGGTATCCGGAGGAAAAGCGCATTTCACACTTCTTGATAAAGTAGTTGGAAATGACCTGATGGTACAGCAGGGAATTATCGCAGGCTGTGCAGGCGGAAACTATTCCAATGTGATCGAAGCAGCACATGCCCTTCGTGGAAAGAACTGTGGCTGTGATGAATTTTCACTGGCTGTTTATCCTTCTTCCCAGCCGGTATTCTCAGACCTGGTAAAGAAAGGCGCTATTTCAGACCTGATGGATGCAGGCGCTATCATCCGTACCGCTTTCTGCGGACCTTGCTTTGGCGCAGGCGATACACCTTGCAACAATGGTTTAAGTATCCGCCACACCACCAGAAACTTCCCGAACCGTGAAGGAAGCAAGCCAGGAAACGGACAGATGGCAGCGGTAGCACTGATGGATGCCCGTTCTATTGCAGCAACAGCAGCAAACGGAGGAAAACTTACCTCTGCATGGGAGTTAGACTGCTGGAATGATATTCCGGAATATGACTTTGATGATAAGTCTTACAAGAACCGTGTATATCAGGGCTTTGGTAAGGCAGAAGAGGAGAAATCCCTTGTATATGGTCCAAATATCAAAGACTGGCCGGAGATGAGCCCATTAACAGATAATATCCTCTTAAAGGTTTGCTCCAAGATCATGGACCCGGTAACAACTACCGATGAACTGATCCCATCTGGTGAAACTTCTTCCTATCGTTCCAATCCACTGGGACTGGCAGAGTTCACCTTATCCAGAAGAGATCCGGAGTATGTAGGACGGACCAAAGAAGTAGATAAATTAGAAAAAGCAAGAGTAGCTGAGGGCGAAGAAAAAGAACTGGCATTAGAACCAGATCTTGCAAATGTATTTGCAGCCATCAGGACTATTTCTGGAAATGAAAATGTTTCCGTAAAAGATACAGAAGTAGGAAGTATGGTATATGCAGTAAAGCCTGGTGACGGCTCTGCAAGAGAGCAGGCAGCCAGCTGCCAGAGAGTCATCGGCGGACTTGCAAATATCTGTAAGGAATATGCAACCAAGAGATACCGCTCCAATGTTATGAACTGGGGCATGCTGCCATTCCAGATGGAAGCAGATCCTGACTTTGAAGTAGGTGATTATATCTACGTTCCGGGAGTGAGAAAAGCGTTGGATGGGGATTTAAGTTCCATTAAGGCATATGTCCTTGGAAACGGAAAAGATGCAAAGGCAGAAATCAAAGAGTTAAATCTTTATATTGCAGATATGACACCGGAAGAAAGAGCCATTGTTAAGGCCGGATGCCTTATTAATTATAACCGGAACAGACATTGATCATACGCAAAAGTGACAGCAGTAGGAGAACATGCCGGGAGAGGAGAACAGGTTATGAAAGATAGTTATCTTGCACAGTTTTATGGAAAATCCCAGAATTATACGGATATTCCAAATAAATGGTATAAAGAATACAATGTAAAGAAAGGTCTTCGAAATGAAGACGGCACCGGTGTAAGAGTAGGACTTACCCGTGTGGCAGATGTTGTGGGCTATGACGAAACTCCAGAGGGAGGCATCCAGGCTATTCCAGGAAAGCTTTACTACAGAGGCTATGATGTAGAAGACCTGGTAAAAGGTAAAGGGGACAGTCATTTTGGTTATGAGGAAGTCTGCTTCCTTCTTCTCTTTGGATATCTGCCAAAGAAAGCGGAACTGGAGCATTTCCGAAATATCTTAACTGACTGCTATGAGATCCCGGATGAATTTGTGGAAATGAACCTGTTGCGTATGCCTGGCAGAAACCTGATGAACAAGCTTCAGGATGCAGTTCTTACTTTATACAATTACGATGATGACCCGGATAACACGGATGTATATGAAACCCTGGTAAAAGGTATTAACCTGATGGCAAAGCTTCCGTCGATCGCCTGCTATGCATATCAGAGCAAAGTTCATTATTACAACAGAGACAGCTTATTTATCCACTATGCAAACCCGAAATACTCCATTGCTGAAAACTTCTTAAGTTTATTGAGAAAAGACCAGAAGTTTTCTGATAAAGAGGCAAGACTGTTAGATACCATTCTCATGCTTCATGCAGATCACGGCGGTGGTAACAACTCCACATTTACCAATGTAGTGATCTCTTCTACAGGCACCGATATCTATTCCACTGTCTGCGGAAGTATTGGTTCCATGAAGGGACCGAGACACGGCGGTGCAAATATCAAGGTTGCGGAAATGATGGATGCGGTTCTGGAAGAAACCGGCGGATATACCGCAGATGATAAGAAGATCAAAACAGCCGTTAATAAGCTGATGGATGGTGAGTTATATGACCGTTCCGGTCTTGTATATGGATTTGGCCATGCAGTTTATACCATTTCCGATCCTCGTGCAGAAATGTTAAGGGCACGCTGCTTGGAAGTAGCAAAGGAAAAGAAGATGATGACGGAATTTGATTTCCGTCAGAGGTTTGAACGTATTGCCTTAGAGACTATGAAAGAGCGCAAGGGAGTTGCACTTCCTACTAATGTAGATTATTACAGCGGTTTTGCTTATGAAATGTTAGGTATCCCGAGAGATCTTTACACACCATTATTTGTGTGCAGCCGTATGGTCGGCTGGGTTGCTCATAACATTGAAAATAAGCTTTATGATGGAAGGATCATGCGTCCTGCAACCAAGTATGTAGGTGATAATAAAGAATACACAGCAATGGAGGAGAGATAGAGATGGCAGACACAATTACAGTATTTAAAGGCGATGGAATCGGACCAGAGATCACAGACAGCGTTTTAAGAATTTTAGACGCTGCAGGAGCAGATTTAAACTACGAAGTATTTAACGTAGGCGCTGCAGAATATGAAGCACATGGCGAGCTGATCCCAAAAGAGGGCTATGCTTCTATGGAAAAGACCCACATTTTATTAAAGTCCCCTATTACAACTCCTTTAGGAAAGGGCTTCCGTTCTTTAAATGTTACTTTAAGAAAGAAATATGATCTTTACGCAAATATCCGTCCTGCAAAGACAAACTCTGCTGTAAAGACTGCATTTGAAAATGTAGATATCGTAATCTTCCGTGAAAATACAGAGGATCTGTATGCAGGTGTGGAAGAGATGATTGATAAGGATACGGTTCACTCCATTAAGATCATTACCAGAAGATGCTGTGAGCGTATCATCCGCGCTGCTTTCGACTATGCAGTAAGCCATAACCGTAAGAAAGTGACCTGCGTTCATAAGGCAAATATCATGAAAATGGCAGATGGAATGTTCCGCGATATCTTCTATGATATCAGCAAGGAATATCCGGATATTGAAGCAGATGATAAGATTGTAGACAATGTGGCTATGCAGCTGGTTATGCATCCGGAAAAATTTGATATTATCGTAACAGAAAACCTGTATGGTGATGTTTTATCTGATCTGGTCAGCGGTCTGATCGGAGGGCTGGGACTGCTGCCATCCAGCAACCTGGGCAAAGATTTTGCCATGTTCGAGGCAGTTCACGGCAGTGCCCCTGATATTGCAGGACAGGGAATTGCAAACCCAACTGCATTCTTATGGTCCGCATGTATGCTGTTAGAGCATATCGGAAAGAATGATGTTGCTGCCAAGATCCGCAAGGCAGTAGACCTGGTACTGGAGGACGGAAGTGTTCTTACACCAGATATCGGCGGAACTGCTACAACCATTGAATATGAGAAGGCAATTATTGCGCATCTGTAAAATTAATTATATGTATATTCCTGTACCCCTGCGGCTGCAGGGGGATTTTTGCGTACTAGAAAAATCATGTAAAATCCCGGACGATCTTAATATATTCCTGAGCATGATAAGACAGATAGCTTCCTTTTCTGAAGGCTGCAACAAAATCAACAGTTGTATTTGGGGTGCCAACAGAAAAAAGCACAGGTTTTTTCTTAAAAGGAATATGTTTTAAATGGGTTTCTGTTACAAAACAGGCTCCATATCCCTGGGAGGCAAGTTCCGCAGCAGCAGGAATGTTACCGGTCTGAAGGCATATTTGAGGATGGATATGGCAGGATTTAAACAATTGATCCACCGTTTGACGGGTCCTTTGATCCGGTGGCTGCAGGATAAAAGGCTCATTTTCCAAAAGCTTCAGGTCAAGCCAGGGATATTTGCAGCCTTCTTTTTTTATACCTTTATTTTTTAAAGGGTGGTCATTGCCGAGTACAAGGACAACTTCTTCATGACTGATGATCTGATAATCAATATCAGGGTTTTTTACAGGCAGGTTAAAGAATGCAAGATCAGCATCCCCATTTAAAAGCATTCCCTCTAAAAGACTGGAATGTGCTTCTCTGATCTCCAGACGTACATGGGGATATAAACTTCGGAAAATAGGAAGTGTACAGGGAAGCATATAAGTTCCACGCATGGTTGGAAAAGCAATTTTTAAAAGACCGGCATTCTGCCGTATAATGTCTCCCATCTCCTGGTCTAATTCTTTTTTCAGGTTTAAAATTTCGGTGGCTTTCGCTACATAACGTTCCCCGGCATATGTTAAAACAAAGCGGTTTCCTAATTTTTTAAACAATTTCTGTCCCATTTCCCGCTCAAGATTTTGAAGGAATTTGGTGAGAGTCGGCTGTGTCACATAAAGCATATCGGCAGCTTTTGTAATATTCTGTGTTTTGGCAATCGCTATTACATAGGACAGGTCTTTAAAATCCATAGGGTACCAGTTCCTTTCTGGGATGTATTATTTTTCTGCTTTTTATCATATCAAAAACTATTGATAAAAGGAATAGTTTTAATGAAAATAATGAATTTCAATTCCTTGCCGTGATGTGGTATGCTGAAATCATCAAAAGGTACGGTACCAGAAATAGCAGTAAGGCCAGCTGTTTAATATTACTGGGTATAAGGAGATTGAATGATGCAGGAGAAGGAAAATCATATTTTAAAGCTTCCCGTAACGATTATGAGAGGCGGAACAAGTAAAGGTGTATATATTCTGGAAGAAGATCTTCCAAAAGACCATAGTGAATGGGATAAGATATTACTGCGTTTAATGGGAAGTCCGGATCAGAAACAGATTGATGGATTAGGCGGTTCACAATCTGTTACAAGTAAAGTAGCAATCATAAAGAAATCAGAACGGGCAGATGCAGATGTAGATTATACATTTGCCCAGGTGTCTGTGGACAAACCTGTAGTAAGCTACAAAGGAAACTGCGGAAATATTTCTTCAGGAGTAGGACCATTTGCTATTGAAAAAGGTCTGGTAAATGCAAAGGAAGGAATGACTACAGTCAGGATCTATAATACAAATACAGATAAAGTCATTGCTGCTGATGTAAAGACAGAAGGGGGCAAGGTTGTATACCAGGGAGATTTTAAGATCGCAGGGGTACCGGTATCAGCTTCTCCTATAAAGTTAAAATTTATAGATCCGGCTGGAACCCTTAAAAAGGGACTTCTTCCAACGGGAAAAGCAGTAGATGTTTTAGAAATACCTGGAATGGGATCCATAGAAGTGTCCATCATTGACGCAGCTAATCCCCTTGTATTTGTAAAGGCAGAGGATCTGGGACTTAGCGGAAAGGAACTTCCTGAAGAAATAAATGCAGATGAGGAAAAGCTGGAACTTTTGGAAACAGTAAGAGGTCTTGCTGCTGTTAAGCTGGGACTGATCAGTGACTATAAGAAATCTGCATGGGAAACACCGGGAATCCCTAAAATGACTTTCGTAGCTGAGGCAGATGATTATATTACTTCTGATGGAAAAATGATAAAAAAGGAAGAAATCGATCTTCTTTCCCGCATGATGTCTATGCAGAAAGCACATCCAAGTTATGCTATGACCGGTGCCATGTGTACAGCTGCAGCGGCAGTAGTGCCGGGAAGTATAGTGGAACAGGTTTTGAAAAAGGGTGCAGATACACAGTATCTGCGTATTGGTCATGCAGGCGGGACCCTTGAATGTGGCGTGGATTACAGAGAAGAAAGGGGCAAAACGTTAGTGATCGAAGACACATTTGGGTTCCGCACAGCAAATCTTTTACTGGATGGCGTGGCATTAGTTAGAATTTAACTAGCGAAAAGGATGTACCAGCTCCATCGTGCCGAACTGTCCGTCAAAGCCGGGATTCCAACGAACTTTTCCCTGACGCAGGCAGGTAATAGCATCTGCAATATTTTCAGATGAAACAGCCGTAATATCAGATGTTTCAGCTTCTCTTAATAAGAAAAATTCATTTCCAAGTTCGTTTAAAAGTGTTTCATAGATCCGGGTCACTTTTACGCTGGAAGGAGAGAAACCTTCTGCAGCAGCGATCAGTTCCGGCAACGGGGAAATGCTTTCAAAGGGGAGGTGTATGGCAGATGTTTGGTCGGATCCTTTGGAAACAGAAAAAGGAGTGTCTGTCAGCGGTTTTGCAGAGGCAGCCTGCGTATTGGAAAACAGGTCAGGTGCAGGCAGTGCCGCCAGATCCTGTACCCTGTGCAATACTCCGGTGGTAAGCTTTTTGCCACATACCGGGCAGATACCGTTTAATTTGACTGCTTCTTCCGGTGAAAGGCATACACCGCATTTCCTGTGGCCATCCATAAAATATTTTCCTTCCTGAGGGAAGAATTCCAGCGTGCCGGCAAGTCCTTTGCCGGTCTGGATAGCATTGTAAATATCTTTATAAGAAAGCCCGGTATTAAGCAAGGTAGCTTCCCGTCCAAGTTTTGAAGGAGAGTGGGCATCTGAGTTGGAGATCAGCTGATAGCGGCTTAAAGATGGCACGCTCCAGTTCATTGGCGGATCAGAGGAAAGACCGGTTTCTACAGCATGGATATGGGGTGTTAATTCCTCGAAACATTCTTCCATACTGTTAAAGCCGGAAAATGCCCCGAACACAGAGAAATGAGGGGTCCAGATATGAGCGGGAATGTACATGGCATCCGGGCATACAGAAAGGGTCATATCTAACAGGTCATGGCAGTCCAGTCCTAAAATAGGGCGTCCGTCAGAATGAATATTTCCAATTTTTTCCAGTTCTCCTGAAAGACGGTCTGCAGCCTCAAGTCCTGGAAGCAGAATCAGGCTGTGCACTTTCCGTGTACGGCCGTTTTTCTTATAAATGGTGCTGATCTCACCGCTGACCACAAAACGGGGATCAAAGGAACCGGAAGGAATCTCAGAAAGGCGCAATTCTGGTTTCAGCTTATAAAGCCCTGGCTCTGCCGGTTCTAATTTTTCTTTTAACTCCTGCCGCCACAAAGGATGGGTAAAATCCCCTGTTCCAAGGATATGGATGCCCTTTTTTCTGGCCCACAGATCCAGGTATTCCGGTGTGAGGAACTTGCTGGTAGCCATAGAGTAACGGGAATGTATGTGAAGATCTGCAATGTACATGATAAAAATCCTCCTGTTTTTCTTGTGAACCCATACATTATACCATTGCCTTTCAAGAGGGGATAGGTTAAAATAATTTTCGAAAGTATTATGATGGACCTTACGGGAGGATGAGAACATGACACTTTATAATAAAAAGGGAAAAGCAGCTGCCTATATTGAAAATGATGTGATCTGGACCTTTGATGGGAGAGCCATCGCCTATCTGTTCCAGGATGCAGTATACAATTTCCCGGGAAAGCAGTTAGGCTGGTTTGAAAAAGGCTGGCTTCGTGATATGGGCGGATATTGTGTTTTATTTACCCCTCAGGCATTTGCAGGACCTGCAAGACCATCCATGGAGACAACTCCTGCAAAGTATGCAAAAAAGGCCCTGCCATCTAAGGGTTCAAGGGAAATGAGAAAGGCAAAAATGGCTTACCAGGCTCATTGGAGCGAAAAAGAGGGTATTGACACTGATGTGTAAATATGCTAAATTATGGTTTAGTGCAAATGCAGTGATATGGAAGTAGTAAACACTTTTTAAGCCCCACAGAGAGCCGGGAAAAGATGAGAACCGGTGACTGGAAAGTGCCGAACTGATCCATGAGCAGCTTTTCAGAAAGAGATGAGATCATTACAGGATCTTCATTTTCAGTAAGAAAAGACGGAGGCCTTACCGTTATAAGAGGAATTGAGTGCATGCGACTTCGCATGAATCAGAGTGGTACCGCGTGGAAATGATATCTGCGTCTCTTGGAAACAGGAGACGCAGTTTTTTTATCTCATTACGTCACCCACGGCAATATTTACGGAGGAATGAATTATGGCATCACAGTATAATCACTCCGCCATTGAGAAAAAATGGCGTGAGAACTGGGAAAAGAACCCCATCAATGTAAATGATGGAAAGAAAGAGAAATATTACTGCCTGGATATGTTCCCATATCCATCAGGAAATGGTCTTCATGTAGGACATTGGAGAGGCTATGTTATCTCTGATGTATGGAGCAGATATCAGCTGTTAAAGGGCAAATATGTGATCCATCCTATGGGCTGGGACGCATTTGGTCTGCCTGCAGAAAACTACGCGATTAAGATGGGTGTACATCCTGCAAAATCTACAGCAGCTAACATTGCAAATATCAAACGTCAGATCAAGCAGATCGCTGCGATCTATGACTGGGATATGGAAGTAAATACCACAGATCCTGAATTCTACAAGTGGACCCAGTGGATCTTCGTTCAGATGTTCAAGAAGGGTCTTGCATACGAGAAGGAATTCCCAATCAACTGGTGCCCATCCTGTAAGACAGGTCTGGCTAACGAGGAAGTTGTAAATGGCTGCTGCGAGCGCTGCGGCACTCCTGTTACCAAGAAGAACCTGCGTCAGTGGATGTTAAAAATCACTGCCTATGCAGAAAGACTGTTAAATGACCTGGATAAGCTTGACTGGCCTGAAAAGGTTAAGAAGATGCAGACTGACTGGATCGGAAAATCTTATGGTGCAGAGGTTGAGTTCCCAATCGAAGGCAGAGATGAAAAAATCACTGTTTACACCACAAGACCTGATACCCTGTATGGTGCAACCTTCATGGTACTGGCTCCAGAGCACAAGCTGGCTAAGAGCCTTGCTACAGATGAGACCAGAGAAGAAGTTGAGAAGTACATCTTCGATTCTTCCATGCGTTCTAACGTAGACCGTATGCAGGCAAAGGAAAAGACCGGCGTATTTACCGGAAGCTATGCCATCAACCCGTTAAATGGCGCAAAGGTTCCGATCTGGCTGTCTGACTATGTACTGGCAGATTATGGTACCGGTGCGATCATGTGCGTACCGGCACATGATGACCGTGACTTTGAGTTTGCAAAGAAATTCAATATTCCGATCATCCAGGTTATCGCAAAGGATGGAAAAGAAATTGATAGTGAAAAGGTATATATGGGAGGAGAGTATATGTTTGTAGAAATACAAAATAAATGTATCTTTCCAAGATTATCAAAAAAATTTTGTGATTTTAATAAGCTTTCACTGTATCTAACAATGTATACAATGGAAGAGGGAAAAATATGGATTGAGGATGATATGAAAGAAATACTAAAAATTATAAAAGAAGGAAAATATTATATTGGTACAGAAAATAGAGAAGAAGATTAATGCGCTAGTCAAATAAGCTAGAGTTGTAGTTAAAAATGACTTTTTAACTGGGTAGGAGGTGAGGATGATTCTGGTGTGATCTTTGCGAAACCACAGGAGTTAGGAAGCAAAAATCTGGAATAGCCATCGGGACAGGGACGGTGGCTAAAAATGTGTCCCTACTGGCTCGATATGTGTCCACTAAAATAAAAAAGTCTGAAAGTTCAAGAAAAGAGCTTTCAGGCTTTTTGGTGTCTTTACTAGAATGTAGTCGAGTCGAAAAAGAACAAAAGTTCGCAAATTTGAGCCGCAGGGACACTAATCTGACCACCGTGCCTGTCCCCAATGTGGTCTAAGAAACTTCGAACAGGCTATGTCATCGAGAACAAGTTGGGTTATCAGTTTGATGTCAAGCTTGGAGATTATGCAAATCTGGTAGCCATTATTGGAACCGGAACTCCATCAAGTGTGGCGTTTTCAGAGATTCAGGACAACAAGGTATTTGTACTGGAGAAGGTAGAAAAATGAATTTATTCCTACATGGGCTATACAAGTGATTTTAGAAATGTAGCGAGTGTAAT
>ERZ836939.3810-NODE-3810-length-12159-cov-5.195059_pt1 | contig 12159 bp, 9 predicted proteins | sample MGYA00519912_ERZ836939 | MGnify/ENA primary metagenome ERZ836939 (study PRJEB31850, sample SAMEA3708810) | human gut metagenome | biome: human gut; feature: human-associated habitat; material: faeces | place: China | collected 2014 ... | reverse complement strand
CATCTAACGGAACTGCACCTGAAATGCAGCTCCTGACGCTCCGTGTGAAAGGAGGCTTTTCTAACGGCACTTCGCAAAAAGTGGTTGACTTTTGCCTGTAAATTGCGCTGATGTGCCACTTTTGCGAGGCGCAGAAAATGCCGGCAACTGCCCATGACAGCCGAACGAAACCAGCTTCATCCAACCGATTCAAAGACTCGAAATGCGATAGGCCGGGAGACCGGTGCCAGGGTTCGACTCCCTGATGCTCCGCCAAAAACGCCGCGGGACGATGAGTTCTGCGGCGTTTTTCATTGCATATTTTACTTTTCCGCCAGCAATACCGCCAGCACAGCTTTCTGGACATGCAGTCGATTTTCTGCCTCGGTGAATATCTCGTCGGCGTGGGCCTCAAAGACGGCGGTAGAGATCTCCTCGCCGCGGTGAGCGGGCAGGCAGTGGAGCACCATGCATTCCGGCTTTGCAGCTTTCAGGAGGCCGCTGGTGAGCTGGAAGCCTGCAAAGTCCCGCAGACGGCTCTCGCTCTCGGAGGTGCCGGGGGCAGCGGTATTCCAGACAGCCGTCACCACCACATCGGCGTCCTTGACGCCTTCGGCGGGGTCTTCCAGCAGGCGGAACGCACTGCCGTACTTATGGGCGAACATCAGCACATCTGCCGCCGGGCGGTAACCGTGGGGGCAGGCGCAGTCTACCTTCATGCCGGAGAGCAGGCCGCCCACGATGAGGCTGTTGGCCATATTGCTGCCGTCGCCGACGAAGCAGAGCTTCTGGCCCGCCAGCGCACCCCGGCGCTCCCGGATGGTCATGAGGTCGGCCAGCACCTGGCAGGGGTGGGCGAAGTCGGTGAGGCCGTTGATGACGGGGATGTCGGCATACCGGGCCAGCTTCTCCACCTCCTCCTGGGAGTAGGTGCGGATCATGATGCCGTCGCAGTAGCGGGAGAGCACCCGGGCGGTGTCCTCCACCGGCTCGCCCCGGCCGATCTGGCTCTCCCTGCCGGAGAGGAAGAGGGCGTGGCCCCCCAGCTGGAACATGCCGGTCTCAAAGGAGACCCGGGTGCGGGTGGAGTTCTTCTCGAAGATCATGGCCAGGGTCTTGCCCTGGAGGCGGGGGTGGGGCAGGCGGTGCTTCTGGTCGTACTTCATCTGGTCAGCCACGTCCAGGATGCGGACGATCTCCTCTCTGGAGAGATCCAGCAGCTTCAGCAGGTCTTTCATCTCGTTCACCTCATACAAAAATGGCGGGCGCACCCCGGGGTCACTCCAGGCCCCGGTCCAGGATGGCCAAGCCCTGGTCCATCTCGCCCTTCGTGATGGTCAGGGGGGGCAACAGCCGCAGGGCGGGGCCGGCGGTGAGCACCAGCAGGCCGTGTCCGGCCAACCGGGCGGCCAGCTCCCTGCTGCTCCAGCCGGGGCGGACCTCCACCCCGATCATGAGGCCCAGGCCCCGGGTGGCACCCAGGCATTGCTTGCCCATTGCCTCGATGTGTTCCCGCAGATAGGCCCCCTTCTCCCTGACCCGGTTCAGGGCCGCCTCGTCCAGAATGTCCAGCACCGCCAGGGCGGCTGCGGAGCAGACGGGGTTGCCCCCAAAGGTGGAGGCGTGGCTGCCGGGGCCCAGCACCGGCCGGCACTTCTCGTTCACAAGGAAGCCGCCCATGGGCAGGCCGCCGGCGATGCCCTTGGCAAAGGAGACGGCATCGGGCCGGATGCCGTACTGCTGGAAGGCGAAGAGGGTGCCGGTGCGGCCGATGCCGGTCTGCACCTCGTCCACCAGCAGCAGCCAGTCCCGCTGCTCGCACAGGCCGGCCAGGGCGCGGACGAAGTCCCGGTCCATAGGGAGCACGCCGCCCTCGCCCTGGACCAGCTCCAGCAGCACGGCGCACACGTCCTCCCCGGCCTGGGCCTCCACGTCGGCCAGATCGTTGGCGCCGGTGTGGCGGAAGCCCTCCGGGAAGGGGAAGAAGTGTTGGTGGAACACGTCCTGGCCGGTGGCGGCAAGGGTGGCGAGGGTGCGGCCGTGAAAGGAGTTGCGCAGGGTCAGGATGGTGCCGCGGCCGGCGCCGTACTTGTCGTGGCTGTATTTGCGGGCCAGCTTGAGAAGCCCCTCGTTGGCCTCCGCGCCCGAGTTGCCGAAGAAGGCCGCCGCCATGCCCGACCGGGCGCAGAGGGCGCCGGCCAGCCGGGCGTAGGGCTGGGAGTAGAACAGGTTGGAGATGTGGCCCAGGGTGAGGGCCTGGTCGTAGATGGCCCGGGCCCACTTCTCGTTCCCGTAGCCCACCGAGCACACCCCGATGCCCGAGGTGAAGTCGATGTATGTCCTGCCGGCCAGGTCCCAGAGGGTGGCCCCCTGTCCGTGGTCCACGTCCACGTCGAAGCGGCCGTAGGTCTGGAGGGTGTGGGCGTGGTCCAGCGCCTTGAGTTCGTCAAAGGTCATGTCTGCGCCTCCTTACAGGATCATGGTGCCGATGCCCTCGTCGGAGAGCAGCTCGATGAGAATGGAGTGGGGGATGCGGCCGTCCAGGATGTGGGTGCGCTCCACGCCAGAGCGCACCGCCTCCACGCAGCACTCCACCTTGGGAATCATGCCTCCCTGGATGACCCCCTCCCGCACCAGCAGGGGCACCTCGGACAGGCCCACCTTCTGGAGAAGGGTGCTCTCGTCCGCCGGATCCCGCAGCAGGCCGTGCACGTCGGTGAGGAGGATGAGCTTCTCTGCCCCCAGAGCCACCGCCAGCCTGGCGGCAGCCGTGTCGGCGTTGATGTTGTAGGCGTTTTCGCCGTCCACCCCCTGAGCCACGGTGGACACCACGGGGATGTAGCCAGCCGTCAGGCAGTCCCGGACCGGGGCGGGGTCCACCCTGGCGAGCTCGCCCACCAGACCGTACTTCGCGTCCAGCAGTCTGGCCTGGAACAGACCGGCGTCCAAGCCGCACAGGCCGATGGCCCGCCCGCCCCGGCGGTTGAGGGTGGCCGCCAGGTTCTTGTTCACCTTGCCGCAGAGCACCTGCTGCACCACGTCCATGGTCTCGGCGTCGGTACAGCGCAGGCCGTCCACGAAGCGGGACTCCTTGCCCAGCTTCTTCAACATGGCAGAGATCTCCGGCCCGCCGCCGTGGACCACCACCACATGGATGCCCACTAGGCTGAGGAGAATGACGTCGCCGATGACGGCTTCCCGCAGCTCCCGGGAGATCATGGCGCTGCCGCCATATTTGATGACGATGGTCTTTCCGTAATACTTCTGGATGTAGGGCAGGGCCTCGGCCAGCACCTGGGCCCGCAGGGTCACGTCGGACATGGGGTTCGCCTCCTTGGGGAGAGGGGCGCGGGCTGCGCCTCTCATGTTCTGTAATCGCCGTTGATCTTCACATATTCGTACGTCAGGTCGCAGCCCCAGCAGGTGGCCTCGTGCTCTCCCTCGTGGAGGTGGACGTCGATGACCACCTCGTCCTGGGAGAGGATGCTCCGGGCGGCCTCCTCGTCGAAGTCCAGACCCATGCCGCCCCGGCAGACGGCCACAGCACCCACGGCGGAGGAGAAGGAAATGTCCACATACTCGGGGCGGAAGGGGGCCTTGGAGTAGCCCATGGCACACAGCACCCGGCCCCAGTTTGTGTCGGCGCCGAACATGGCGGCCTTCACCAGGGGGGAGCCCACCACCGCCTTGGCCAGGCGCTCGGCGCTCTCCTCGCTGCGGGCCTCCCGCACGGCGCAGGTGATGAGGCGGCTGGCCCCCTCGCCGTCCCCGGCGATGGCCCGGGCCAGCTCCTGGCAGAGCTGGCGGAGGGCCTTCAGAAAGACGGTGTAGCCGTCATCCTTCCACTCGATGAGGGGATTGCCCGCCATGCCGTTGGCCAGCACCGCGCACATGTCGTTGGTGGAGGTGTCCCCGTCCACCGTCACCCGGTTGAAGGTGCGGGGGACCACCTCGCGGAGGGCCTCGGAGAGCATCTCCCGGGTGATGGCGCAGTCGGTTGTGACGAAGCACAGCATGGTGCCCATGTTGGGGTGGATCATGCCGGAGCCCTTGGCGATGGCGCCGAGTGTCACGGTCCTGCCGCCGATAGAGCAGGCGAGGGCAAGCTCCTTCTTCACCGTGTCGGTGGTCATGATGGCGCGGGCCGCCGCGTCGGAGCCTTCCGGCCCGGCGGTGAGGCCCGCCGCCGCCGCCGGCATCCCCGCCCGGATGGCGGCGATGTTGAGGGTCTGGCCGATGACGCCGGTGGAGGCCACCACGAAGTCGGCGGGTGCGCGGCCGGTGGCCCGGGCGGCCAGCCGGGCCATCTCCTCGGCGTACTCGTGGCTCATGGGGCAGCAGGCGTTGGCGTTGCCGCTGTTGGCCGCCACGCCCCAGGCGGTGCCGTCCTCCAGGTGTTCCATAGTGACATAGAGAGGGGCGGCCTTGACCCGGTTCATGGTGTACACGGCCGCCGCCGCGCACTCCTGGTCGGAGAGGATGAGGGCCAGGTCCTTCTTGTCTGCCTTTTTGCTCTTGACGCCGCAGTGAACCCCCCAGGCCCGGAAGCCCTTGGGGGCGGTGACGCCGCCGGGTATCTGCTTCATGTTCGCTCACTCCTTGCTGAGGCGGGACTGCCCGCCGGTGGGGTTTCCAGGGCCAGGCCCGCCGTCATCTCAAAGCCCAGCATCAGGTTCATGTTCTGCACCGCCGCGCCAGAGGCGCCTTTGCCCAGGTTATCGAAGAGGGCGGTGACGATGGTCTGCTCCTCGTGGCCGCACACCACCAGCTCCAGCCGGTCGGTGCCCGCCAGAGCGTTGGCGGGGAGGGTGGGGGCATCCCCGCCCCAGTGCACCGAGACCAGGGGCTGGCCGGCGTAGTAGGCCGCCAGGATGTGGCAGATCTCCCGGGCGGTGGGCTGGCCCCGCAGATAGCGGTTGTGGAGTTGGATGGTGGTAGCCATGCCCTTGTAGTAGTCGTCCACCACGGGGCAGAACACCGGGGGCTGCTCCAGCCCGGCCACCTTCTGCATCTCGGTCAGGTGCTTGTGGCGCAGGCCGGTGCCGTAGAGCCGGGGACTGAACAGCTCGGCCGGCTTGTCGGGGGCCTCATACTGGGCGATCATCTTTCTGCCTCCGCCGGAGTAGCCAGTGAGGGAGAAGCAGGTGAGGGGGCAGTCCCGGAGCAGAATATGGAGGGCGGACAGGGGGGCTGCCGAGGCCAGGAAGCCGGTGGCGTGGCAGCCGGGATTAGCCACCCGACGGGCCTGTCCGATGATGCGCTCTGGGTCCTTGTACAGCTCCGGGAAGCCATAGACCCAGCCGGAGGCGGTACGGTGGGCGGTGGAGGCATCGATGATCCGGGTGTGCCCGTTCTCAATGAGCCCCACCGCCTCCCAGGCGGCGGCATCGGGCAGGCAGAGAAACACCAGGTCGGCCGCGTTGAGGTATTTTTTCCGCTCCGCCGGGTCCTTGCGCCTGGCCTCGCCGATGCGCAGCAGTTCGAGATCGGTCCGCCGGGAGAGCCGCTCCCAGAGCTGAAGGCCAGTGGTGCCCTCCCGGCCGTCGATAAAGACCTTCGGCTTATCCATGTCTGCGTGTCTCCACGAATTCCCTGATATGTCCGATCTGCACCCGGACGCTGTCCGCCGCCGGGCCGCCGCAGACCTTGCGGCCGTTGACGCAGGTCCTGAGCTCCAGGGCCTGGTACACATCCTCGTCAAAGACCTTGGATACGGCCTTGAAGTCCTTGAGGGACAGGGTGTCCAGGGTCTCACCGGCTCTGATGCACTGGCTGACCAGTCGGCCCACGATCAGGTAGGCCTCCCGGAAGGGCATCCCCTTCTTCACCAGGTAGTCAGCGCAGTCGGTGGCGTTGATGAAGCCGCCGGCGGCCGCCCGGCGCATGTTCTCCTTCCGCACGGTGAGGGTGTCCAGCATGGCGGTGAACACAGGCAGGCAGAGCTCCACCGTGTCGATGGCGTCAAAGACGCACTCCTTGTCCTCCTGCATGTCCTTGTTGTAGGCCAGGGGGAGCCCCTTCATGACGGTGAGCAGGGTGATGAGGGAGCCGTACACCCGCCCCGTCTTGCCCCGCAGCAGCTCGGCCACATCGGGGTTCTTCTTCTGGGGCATGATGGACGAGCCGGTGGAGTAGGCGTCGTCCAGCTCCACGAACTTGAATTCCCAGGAGCACCATAGAATGATCTCCTCGGAGAACCGGGACAGGTGCATCATCAGAATGGAGCAGGCCGAGAGAAACTCCAGGGCGAAATCCCGATCGGACACCGAGTCCAGCGAGTTGTCGGTGGGCTTGGAAAAGCCCAGAGCCTGTGCGGTCTGGAACCGGTCTACCGGGTAGGTGGAGGTAGCCAGGGCCCCCGCCCCCAGGGGGCACTCGTCCATCCGCGCCAGACAGTCCTCCAGCCTTGTCACGTCCCGCTTGAACATGTTGGCGTAGGCCATCATGGCGTGGGCGAAGGTGGTGGGCTGGGCCCGCTGGAGGTGGGTGTAGCCGGGCATGACCGTGTCCAGATTGGCCTCGGCCTTCCTGACCAGCACCTTCTCCAGGTCCAGGATCAGGCCGATGATGGCTTGGATCTCCTTGCGGACATACATCCGGAAGTCCACCGCCACCTGATCGTTCCGGCTGCGGGCGGTGTGCAGCCGCTTGCCCGTGTCCCCGATGCGTTGGGTGAGGATGGTCTCGATATTCATGTGGATATCCTCGTTCTCCAGGGAGAACTCCACCTGTCCGGCCTCAATGTCGGCCAGGATGGCCTTGAGGCCGTCGATGATCTTCTCGGCCTCGTGCTCCTTGATGATCCCCTGCCTGCCCAGCATGGCCGCGTGGGCGATGGACCCGGTGATGTCCTCCCGATACATCCGGGCGTCAAAGAAAATGGAGGAGTTGAAGTCGTTGACCAGGGCATCCGTCTCCTTTTGGAACCGTCCGGCCCACAGTTTCATAGTATCGCTCCTTTTGCCTCGCGGAGTTTTGCCGTCCGCAGGCGGAAAAAGATATCAGACAGGGTCTCCGCTCAGAGCTTTCCCTGCTCCCGCAGGGCCTGGACCTTGTCGGGCAGGCCCCACAGGTTGATAAAGCCCTGGGAGTCCGTCTGGTCGTAGTCGCTCTCCCCGAAGGTGACCAGATCCTCGGAGTACAGGGTGCAGGGGGATGAGATGGAGGCGGTGATAAGGTTGCCCTTGTAGAGCTTGAGCTTCACGGTGCCGGTGACGTACTTCTGAGTGTCCGTGGCGAAGGCGGTGAGGGCCTCCCGCAGGGGGGTGAACCACTTGCCGTTGTAGACCAGGTCGGCGAAGTCTACCGCCAGCTTCTGCTTCATGTGCTTGGTGTCCTTGTCCAGGGTGATCTGCTCCAGCACCTCGTGGGCCCGGTAGAGGATGGTGCCGCCGGGGGTCTCGTACACGCCGCGGGACTTGATGCCCACAAAGCGGTTTTCGACCATGTCCACGCGGCCGATGCCGTGCTTGCGGCCAAGTTCGTTCAGCTTCACCATGATCTGGGCGGGCGACAGGGCTTCGCCGTTCACCGCGACCGGGTCGCCGTGTTCGAAGGTGATGGTGACGTATTCGGCTTCATCAGGGGCCTTCTCGAACGGGACGGCCATGATATGGGAGGCTTCGAGGGGTTCTTCCCACGGATCTTCAAGCTCGCCGCCTTCGAAGCTGCAATGGAGCATGTTGCGGTCCATGCTGTAGTGCTTCGCACCGGAGGAGATCGGAATGTTGTGCTGTTCGGCAAAGAAGTTCAGGGCGGTACGGGACATCAGATCCCATTCGCGCCAGGGGGCGATCACGCGCAGATCAGGCGCGAGGGCGGCGGCGGACAGCTCGAAGCGGACCTGGTCGTTGCCCTTGCCGGTCGCGCCGTGGGCGAGGGCGTCGGCGCCTTCGGCACGGGCGATTTCCACGAGGCGCTTGGTGATCAGCGGGCGGGCCACGGAGGTGCCGAGCAGGTAGCGGCCTTCATACAGAGCGCCGGAGCGGAGCATGGGGAAGATGAAGTCCTTGGCGAACTCTTCGCGCAGGTCTTCGATATAGGCCTTGGTCGCGCCGGTCCTGAGGGCTTTTTCGTCCACGCCGTTCAGGTCGTCTTCCTGCCCCACGTCGGCGGTCATGGTGATTACTTCGCAGCCGTAGTTCACCTGAAGCCACTTGAGGATAACGGAGGTGTCCAGCCCGCCGGAATAGGCGAGCACCACTTTCTTGATGTTTCTCTGCTGAGCCATGAAATCTCTCCAATGAGATGAGGAATATGCTTTCGGAGCCGCGGACCGGGAAGGAGGGCGGTTCCGTTAGAGCCAGAGGTACGGGTTGTTGGCGAGTTCTTCGCCTACGTTGGTGTTGGGGCCGTGGCCCGGATACACCGCGGTTTCCTGCGGAAGGATGAAGATCTTTTTGTGCAGCGACTTGCGCAGGGCTTCCTGGCTGCTGCCGGGGAAGTCCGTGCGGCCCACGGAGTGGTAGAAGAGCAGGTCGCCGGTCATGATGCTGTTCAGTTCCGGGAAATAGATGGAAAGGCTGCCGGGCGTGTGTCCGGGCGTAGTCAGCACTTCACACTTGATCGAACCGAAGGTGTGCGGGCCTTCCTTCAAATCTTCCCATTTGAACGTCGTCACCGGAGGGAAACCCCATGCGCCGCTGCCGCCGAGCTCGGTGCCGAGCAGGGAGGCATCCCCGGCGGGGCCGTAGACCGGAGCGCCGGTCGCTTCATGCAGGGCCGCCACGCCATACAGGTGATCGAAGTGGAAATGCGTGCACAGGATGGCCCGGAGCGTGAGGTTCTGTTCCTTGAGCAAGGCGAGGACTTCGCCGAGGCCGCTGTTCAAATCCCCGCCCGGATCGACGGCGACGGCGTCCGAGCCGCTGATGACGATGTGGCAGTTGGTTTCAAGCGGCCCGATGGGAAATGTTTCGATGGGCATATTGAAATCTCCCTCTCTATGACAAGCGGCTGCCGACGCTCAAATAAACGGCTGCTCCGTTCCGCATGGGAAAAGAGAGCCGGAACAGGGCAGGCCGGTTGCGGCTGTAGGTTTGGCATATCCTTGGTGATCAGGATAAACTGCATGACTATAGCCCGAACCCGCCATTCGTGCAAATACCGCTCAATGGCGGAAAAACGGTCCCCGAAAAGCGCTTTCGCGGGACATTTCGCCAGTAATATATGTTATTCTTTGAATAAAAGGCGGAATGGCGAGGTCCGGAGCGATACAACCGATGGTCAGCGGTTCAGCAAAGTTTTTGCGGATAAGGGCGTATTCCGATAAAGGCCGGGGTGAAAGCGCCGCAACGCCCGTCACCCCGGCCCTGATTTCCCGTCAAACGGAAACTATTCCGCGTCGTCCTCGCTGCCGCCTTCGAGGGGGCGCGTGTATTTGCAGGTCTTTTCGGGGCAGGCGATGAACTTGCCCTTGGCCTTGGTATTTTTCAGCACCAGCAGCGGAGAGCCGCATTCCGGGCAGGGCTCGGCGATGGGCCAGTCCCACAGGGCATAATCGCACTGGGGATAGTTGCTGCACGAGTAGAATATCTTGCCGCGCTTGGAACTTTTTTCCACAAGCACGCCGTTGCAGCCTTCGCGGGGGCAGGGGACGCCGGTGGAATAGGGTTCGGCGTGCTTGCAGTCCGGATATCCGGAGCAGGCAATGAACCGGCTGCCGGTGCGGGAACGCTTGAGCACGAGATCCTTGCCGCATTCGGGGCAGGTCCCGACCTTTTCGAACTCCGGCTTGACCTTTTCCTGAAGGTGGATCTGCCCTTGCTCGTCGCGGGTGTAGTTCGAGGTATACCGGCACGCGGGGTAGCCGGTACACGCGAGGAACTGCCCGGTTTTGCCGAACTTCACGGCCAGCGGCTTGCCGCACTCGGGGCAGGGGATATCGGTCACCGTATCGGTTTTGGCCTTGCCCATGCTCTTGGCGGCTTCGAGCAGCGTGGGATCGAAATCGTTGTTGAAGTTGCGGAGCAGGGCCACCCAGTCCTGCTGGCCTTCGGCCACCTTGTCGAGCAGTTCTTCCATGTGCGCGGTGAAGCCCACGTCCATAAGCGTCTTGAAGTGCTCGCGCAGCCGGTCGCACACCACGCGGCCCAAGTCCGTGGGCGCGAAATGCTTTTCCTCCAGCGTCACGTAGTCGCGGTCCTGAAGGGTGGAGATGATCGAGGCATAGGTGGAAGGCCGGCCGATGCCGAGCTCTTCCAGTTCGCGCACCAGCGAGGCTTCGGTGAAGCGCGGGGAAGGCTGCGTGAACTTCTGTTCCTTGGTCAGGCTGTTGAGCTTGAGCGTTTCGCCCTTGGTGAGGGCGGGCAGTTCCACGCCTTCCTCGTCCTTGCCGCGCGGCATGACCGCGAGGAAGCCGGGGAACAACATGCGCTCGCCCTTGGAACGCCACTGGGCCGGGCCGTTGTCGATGGTCACGGTCGTATCGTGGAAGCGGGCCGCCGCCATCTGGGAAGCGACGAAGCGTGCCCAGATGAGCCGGTAAACCTGATACTGGTCCGGGGCGAGGTAGGGCTTGACGTCCTCGGGCGTGAGGGTCACGTCGACGGGCCGGATGGCTTCGTGGGCGTCCTGAGCGTCGGACTTGGTCTTGAAATTCCGCTTGCCGCCGGGGGCAAGGTAGTCCTTGCCGAAACGGTTTTCGATGAAGTCCGCCGCCGCTTTCTGCGCTTCGTCCGCGATGCGCACGGAGTCGGTACGCATGTAGGTGATGAGGGCGGTCGTGCCGCGATCGCCGAGCTCAAGGCCTTCATAGAGGCGCTGGGCGATGTTCATCGTGCGTTTGGCGGGATAGCCGAGGCGCTGGTTGGCGGCCTGCTGGAGCGTGGACGTGATGAACGGAGGCATGGGCGCGCGGCTGCGTTCCTTTTCTTCAATGGCGGAAACCGTGAACGGAGCGCCTTTCATCGCCTTTTCGAGCGCGTCGGCGGTTTCGGCGTTGGGGATGACCGGCTTCTTGCCTTCTACTTTCCAAAGCTCGGCCTTGAACGGCGGCGGGATGCTGCCTTCAAGGATCGCCTTGAACAGCCAGTATTCTTCGGGCACGAAAGCCTGCCGTTCCTCTTCACGCTCGACGATGAGGCGCAGGGCCACGGACTGGACGCGTCCGGCGGAGATGCCGCGTTTGACGTTTTTCCAGAGGAGCGGGGAGATCTTGTATCCCACGAGGCGGTCGAGCACGCGGCGGGCCTGCTGGGCGTCGAACAGGTTGACGTTGAGGTCGCGCGGGTGATCCAGCGCCTCATGTACGGCACGGGAGGTGATTTCGTTGAACTGGATACGCTTGATGTTCGGATTCTTGTCCTTCAAGAGCTCGGCGACGTGCCACGCGATGGCTTCCCCTTCGCGGTCGGGGTCGGGGGCGAGGAAGACGGTGTCCACCTTGGAAGCCGCATCGCGCAGGGACTGCACAACCTTTTCCTTGCCTTGGATGATTTCGTATTCCGGGGCGAAATCGTTGGCTTCATCCACGCCGATGTTGCTTTTGGGAAGATCCCGGATATGGCCCACGCTGGCTTGCACCAGATAGCCTGGGCCCAGAAATTTTTTGATGGTCTTCACCTTGGCGGGAGATTCGACGATAATGAGACTTTTGCCCATGTGCGCATCCTTTTGACTGAATCCGCCACGGAAAATGACCCGTGGCGCAGCACAACATACGACACTGGCGCGTAACGTCAAGCCGCAAAGAGCAAGAAATCGGTTGCGGAGAACGTTCGGGGGAGGGGGCTTTCTGTAGAAAGCTCCCTCCCCCGGACCCCGCCCGTAAACGTATTGACGGGCGGGGCGGCTGCGCGGAAGACGTTTGTTCCAGCCGGAATGAATGCCGTTTTTTGCGGAAAGCTTACGGGAAGGCCGGATCGCCTTGGACCGGAAAACCCAAACACGGTATTGGATAAAGATCTAGCTATACAAAAAGGATAGAAGTGTCAGAATGTCTGCTTTCAGAAAAAGCCCCTTCCTCACTTCCCGATATCTTCCTATGCTTTCTGATCGTTGAGGCGTTTCAGGGCGGCGGCACATTCGGCGCTGCCGAGATCCGCGCCCTTCTTGTACCAGACGGCGGCCTGTGCCGGATCGGCCTTGACGTCCTTACCCTGTTCGTACATTTGGCCGAGGTGCAGACAAGCGCCGGCGTCGCCGGCGGTAGCGGCTTTCTTGTAGTAATCGAGGGCCTTG
>ERZ836939.3805-NODE-3805-length-12174-cov-3.118244_pt1 | contig 12174 bp, 7 predicted proteins | sample MGYA00519912_ERZ836939 | MGnify/ENA primary metagenome ERZ836939 (study PRJEB31850, sample SAMEA3708810) | human gut metagenome | biome: human gut; feature: human-associated habitat; material: faeces | place: China | collected 2014 ... | reverse complement strand
ATTTTATAGGGCTGTTTTTATCCTCTCTTCCAGGTTCCAGGAGAAAGAAGGACAAGTACCGGGAACAGCTCCAGTCTTCCTGCCAGCATATCAAAGATCAGCACGGATTTTGACAGATAGGACATCATGGAGAAATTGGAAGCAGGTCCTACAACGGAAAGTCCCGGTCCAATATTGTTGAAGTTTGCTGCTACTGCTGTAAAGCTGGTGGTAAAATCGTAATTATCCAGGCTGACAATAAGGACCGACGCTACAAACAGCATAAAATATACGATGATATAGCAGTTTAAAACACGAAGAGTATCATTTCCGATCACTTTTCCTTCATATTTTAAGACCTTTACACTTCTTGGGTGGATCATAGTAGAGATTTCCCGTTTGGCTTCTTTAAATGCGATCATAATACGTGAAACCTTCATTCCGCCGCCTGTACTTCCGGCGCAGGCACCGATGAACATTAACAGTACGATAATGCATTTTGAAAATTCCGGCCATTTATCAAAATCCACAGTGGAATAACCTGTAGTTGTAATAATAGAAGCAACCTGGAATAATGCGTGATGGGCAGCCAGGAAAAGGGACGGGAACATGGAGCGGATATTAACAGTGATCAGTACCACTGCGATCAGGATGATCGCCAGATATCCACGCATTTCCTCACACTTAAATGCTTCTTTTGGTTTGCGGATGAGAAGCAGGTAATATACGTTAAAGTTAATGCCAAAAAGGATCATGGCAATACTTAAAACTGCCTGCTGGTATACCGTATATCCCGCCTGGCCGCTGTTTCGGCAGGCAAAACCTCCTGTACCTGCTGCGCCAAGGCTCATACAGATAGTATCAAATACAGGCATTTTTCCAATTAATAAGAAAACAGCCGTTGCCACTGTAATACAGAAATAGATGATATACAAAAGTTTTGCAGTAATACGGATCTTCGGTACCAGTTTCCCTACAGAAGGTCCCGGACTTTCTGCTCTCATGATGTGCATATCATAGTCTCCTGCCATGGGAAGAATAGCAAGGATAAATACAAGAACGCCCATGCCTCCGATCCAGTGGGAAAAACTTCTCCAGATCAGGCTGGCTTTTGACAGCTTCTCCACCTCTGGAAGGATACTAGAACCGGTAGTAGTAAAACCGGACACAATTTCAAACAAAGCATCAATAAAATGAGGTATCTCCCCGCTTAACACAAAAGGAAGGCAGCCAAAAAAGCTTAGAACCAGCCAGCCTAAGGAAACCAGTACAAAGCCTTCCCTTGCAAAAAACATCCTTACCTTTGGCTTTTTTCTGGTACATAAAAAACCAAGAACTGCACATACAACTGCTACCCCTGCGTAACAGCTGATAATTCCTTCTTTATAAACGACTGCTGTCAGGATAGGGATCAGCATCAGCGCCGCTTCTATATTCATGATCCAGCCTAACATATAAATAATAATACTATGATTCATTGCCTAAACCCCTTTACTTTAATATGTCGGTCAGATCATTCAGGCCTGTATGGGTCGTAACAATGATCACGGTATCGCCAGCTTCAATCGTATCTTTGCCTCGAGGGGTAATAATACAGCCGCTGCGGTTGATACAGGCTACTAACAGATTATTTTTCAGTTGCAGCCTTTCCAACGGAATACCAAGAAGAGGGGATCCTTCTTTTACGCGGAATTCCAACGCCTCTGCCTTGTCAGCTACGATCTTATAAAGAGTTTCTACATTGCTTCCCATAGAATTCTGCATTGCTCTTACATACTGAAGGATCAGGTCTGCAGTAAGCATTTTCGGCTGGATCAGGCTTCCAAGATTCAGGGAATTGATCACACTTTCAAAAGCAATCCTGTTTACCTTCGTGATCAGCTTTGCATTGGATTTGCTGGCTGCATACAGGGAAAGCATGATATTTTCTTCATCAAAGCCTGTTAAAGAAGCAAAAGCCTCTGTCTGAAGGATACCTTCTTCCAATAAAACCTGCTGGTCAGAACCGTCACCGTGGATGATCATGGCATTTGGCAGCAGTTCACTTAACTGTCTGCACCGTGCTTCATCCTGCTCAATGATCTTGATCTTGATCTTTGTATCCGCCAGCTGGTTGCAAAGATAATATGTCAGCTTTCCACCGCCTACAAACATGGCAGTTTTTACGGAGTTGTTTACGATTCCGGCTTTCTTAAAGAAGTCCGCACTGTCTGTATGGGATGCGATAAATGAGATCTTGTCTCTTTTCTGCATCACAAAATTACCATCCGGGATCACAACGTCATCCCCGCGCTCTACAGCACAGATCAACACATTGCTCTTTAACTTATTTACCACATCCATGACCTTTAACTGGTCTAAATTGGAATGATCCGGGATGAGAAGCTTTAACAGCTCGATCCTTCCTTTAGCAAACGGCTCGATCTTAATAGCAGACGGAAAACGCAGAAGTCTTGCGATTTCTCTCGCAGCTGCCAGTTCCGGGTTAATGGCCATGGAAAGGTTTAATTCCTCTCTGATATAGCCGATCTCCGCGGAATATTCAGGATTACGGATACGTGCAATGGTATGGCAGTTACCTGCTTTTTTGGCGATCAGACAGCAGAGCATGTTCAATTCATCTGAGTTAGTGGTGGCAATCATCAGATCTGCCTCCTGGATGCCTGCCTCCATCTGTACCTGATAAATCGCACCATTTCCTGTTACACTCATCAGATCCACATTGTCAGAAATATTTTTTAACGCTTCATCATCGGTATCGATCAGAGTGATATCTTCGTCTGCCGCGCTGTTATGACTTCCATTTTCAGAATCAAAGATGGTTGTTCTGAGCTTTGGAACATATATGGTCTGGTCAGTATCGGAAATATCTGTATGAGAAGCAACGGTAATGCCGTCTAACTCAAGGTATTCATAGACTACTAACTTTCGGCCACCTATTTCGGAAGCATCAAAATTGAAAGTAACATCAACTGTTCCGTCAGGTGTGGTCGGAACAAACTCAGTACTTGCAGTAATGGTCTTTCCGTTAACCATCAGGGCATTTCCTGCGGATGTCATTAAAACACCCTTCATTACATATGTTTTTCCAGGAAGCAGATGTGTATAGGTTACGGTATCCACAACAGTTGCGTTACTGTCTGCCAGTACCTGGCTTAATCCGGTATTTGCATCCAGAGCCTTGGTGTGGATCTTTGGAATGTAAACAGTCTGATTCTTATCATTGATATCTGCATGAACGGCATATTTTTTACCGTCATGATCAATCTGCTCAAAAGCAACTAATGTCTTTCCTGCTAAGGAAACACCTGCAAATGTAAAGGTAATGTCAATGTTTCCATCAGCAGACGGTGCCGTAAACTCCTTTGATGCGATAATTGCATTGCCGTCATCATCAAGAGTAGCCTCACCTGTCTCTGCATCCATCAGTGTTCCAGTAACTGTGTAGGTATCTCCTTTTTTAAGACCTGTATAAGCTACCGTATCCACGATTGTGATGGAATCTGTTGCATTGGATACATGATCCTCGGTTACATTATCGCGTGCCGTTGTCTGAATACCAGGGAATGTAACGGTCTGGTTTTCATCGTCCTTATCCTTATGTTCTGCACAAAACTCTCCATTTACGGAAAGCTCCTCAAATGCAACTACTGACTTTCCAACAAGCTCAGATGCATCGAATGTAAAGGTAACATCCTGAGTACCGTTCTTTTCTGTCGGAGTAAAGTCAACAGTTTCTGTCATCAGCTCGGTGAGTGCATCACCTTCCTTAACATAAAGGGTCCCAGTTAAGGTATAAGTCTTATCTGTATCAAGGTTCTTATAGGCAACATGATCGGTTAAGGTAATGGTGGATACAGGTTCTGTGAAATGTTCTCCATTTACGTCAACCAGTGTTGTTTTAATTCCCATCGGAACGTTGTTGACTGTTCCAAGATCAAGAACCTTTCCGTCAGTGTCGATTGTGAAGGTGTTGGTATACATCTTCATGCTTCTGGTTGCTTCGGTCTTTAACTCGGTGATGGTGTATGTTCCATATACAAATGAGCCGTAAGAATCATTTGCAGCTGTCATGGTTTCTTCACTTCCCATACCAAACCAAAGTCCTGCATCCTTTGCCAGAGAGTCAATTACGCTCTGCGGAACAACATCCTTATCACCATACTTTGAAAGAACATCATCGTTTGCATTGGTATTTGTGGTCTTTCCAGTTGCGGAAGTGAAGTTTCCATTCGCATCAGTTAAGATGTAATGTGTTTCGCCAGTTGCGTTGTTGGTAATACAAAACGGAATGTAAGCAAGTGTTTCTTCTGTCTCTGCATTTTTCTTCACGAAGGACAGATCACCACGAACAACACGGTCTGTAAAGGTAACTGCATTCATGTTTGTCTCATACTGAATGAAAGCTCCACCCTGATACTCAACAACATTGAAATAATGGATTTGACCATCATTCGTGTAATAATTATTTGCTGATTTTTCTCTAACAGCATAATGACCAATCGGATACTGAGTAATCATGGTCACATTTCCCTCGGCATCTGAGGTTACTGTCTCAATTGTCTCACCCTTTTTATAAGTGGTATTGCCAATGATAACAGAATCATCTAAACAATAAACCTCAAAGGTGATACCGGCAAAGTTTGTTCCACCCATAGAAGCTTTCTTATTAAGCTCAAGATCATGTTTTTCCATCTTTGGAGTGCCGTTGATCTGACGCTCTGCGTATGTTAAGGTTACGGCAGTCTCATCATCCAGAGATGTTGAAAGAGCATTGCCGCTCTTTAAATATACTGCCGAGTTTTCATCAACCAGCTGGAATAAATATACGTTATTAGTCCCTGAAATCGTTGCACCAGTTTTTGCACTGCTTACAACAGCTCCATCTTTTGTAAAGCCTGCCGGTGCTTTTGTTTCTTCAACAGTGATGGTTCCAAGTGGAATAACGTAAGTTCCAGTATGGTTTTTTCCAAAAACTGCACCTGCACTATTACTATTTGGAACAATACACTCGTCTCTTAAGGAAGCATAATAGCTTCCATCTGAATGTTTTTTTGTCTGAATTACCCATACAGTTGACTTTACATCTGGATCTGCTTTAATTTCTGCTACACTAGTATACTGTTTAGGATAATAAGTAATGGTGTATTCAGCGCCAGACAAGTCAGCTGTAGTCGTTCCATCGCTATTGATTTTATTTATCTGAATGCCTAACGGATCGTTTAATGGAACATCTGTTGTCTCACACATGACAGGAGCATCAGCTGTTGTTCCTGCCGTTACATTCACCGTGTAAACAGTACCGTTTGTCTGATAGCCTGATCCCGGAGCTGCATCTGCTTCTCTTACATAATAAGTGCCTTCTGGCAGCTCATATGGCTGGCTGTATCCATTGGCATCCAATGAAAGAACAACAAGGTTGTTAACACAAGCTTCATCTGTAAAGATTCCATAACGAATGTCTTCAAACTTATAGCAGCTGTTTTTGTCTGTCATCTCAGGATTTGCAGATGACTTATGAATCTTTAAATATCCGTTCTTTGGTGCTGACGGATATACGATACTAATTGTTGCGAATGCGCACTGATAGTTCTGAGGATGCACAACACCGCCAACCTGCAACATTGATGTTACGACCTTAAAGGTTGCATACATGTTGCCGTCTCTGCCGTCATGCACATCGGTACACTGGAGTGCCACATTCGGATGATAATGTCCAAAGCCTTCGTCTATTGCATAATCCTTTTGGGTACGTCCTGTAAAAGTACTAATCGCATCTACGATATCCTGTGGTGTGCTTGCTGATTCATTACCCCATGCGTGCATACAGGAAAGAAGGACATTAGTTCCCTCCAGATTTAAAACCTTTCCATCAGTACCGCTTACCGCACCAAGTCCGTCAGTTCTGTAGCCAAAGATTTTATTGTAACCAAGATTAACGGAATTGCCATTGTATGATGCTCGTTTACTGATATTTGCCGCAGTCATCTGCACCATATAGCCGGGATCTGCCGAATTTGTGTTAAGCTGAGTCTTAAACCATGAGCTGATCTGCGGTTCCACACCCTTTCCGTTATATAAGCAGAAGGACTGGGCATCATGTGTAGGAACTTCGGTTGCACCAATATGTATACCTCCCCGACCATCATATGCAGTTGTAACACCTGTAATAGTCAGTGCAGTATTGGCGTAAATGAACTTGTCTCCTACCGCAAGATTTTTCGGTACACTTCCCTGATCAAGCTTTAAATAGGCACCATTATACATCTCTGCTGCAAGATTTATACTCTCATAAGCTGAAACTGATCCGATCAATTCCGCAGTAGTTACTTCGGCTGCCATTGAGTACTTTGATGCGGCATTATATCCGATAAGTACATCCAGACTTCCTACTGCATTTGCATCATTAACAACAAACTGCAGAACCTTTCCGTCATTCATGCTTCCCACACTGTCCGGAAGACTTGCTCCGCGGTTAATGGATGCAGATATAAGATAGTTGTCAACAGAATCTTCGTAATCATCATTAAATACTCTTACTGTTGCGATTCCTGCCAAAAGATTTAATTTTGCAGGAAGGAATCTTTCAGTCATATCAGGATAAACTACATCTGCTGCGATAGTGATCTCACCGGATGGTGTGAATCCGTAAAGAACCTGAATACGAAGTCCGAAGGAAATGCCATAAAGCGTTCCCATATCAGATACATACTGCTCCGTGAAGCAGTACTGGTAACGGCTGCTCGGAATACGGTATACACCGTTTCCAAGATATTCAATATCAGTAAATGCCTGTGCCTCAACACCGCCGTTATAGAAGCTTGTTGCCGGCTGATAGTCAGCAGACTCTACGCCGTTTAATGCCGGTACAGTGGAAACAACGTAGTAGTTTCCGTCAGCTCCATGGTAGACAGGAACGGTTTCCTTAAACATCTCCGGATTTAATCCAAGAATGTAATCATTTGAGTACCAGTCTGCATTAGAGTCAAGCAGTCCGTCAATGGTGGTAACACCTGCCTGAACCTTAGACGGATCTACATAAGTGTTGTAAAACTGCATTGTCTGCTCGGTACGTTGCAGAGATACTCCTGTCATAGCTTCTGCAAATGCATCATAGCTTGCATAATCCCATGTACGGTCTGCGGTAAATTCTTCATCGTCAATTACATCCACGAAATCTTTTTCATCCATCTCTGCCATCATTTCCCTGATGGAAAGATATCTTCTGTACTGCTCAAATGTCATGGACTCTACAAAGTCAGTCAGTTCTTCCTCGGACAGCTTGTGGATATACTTTGCAACATCCAAATCACTAGCTGCATCATAGTCAAATCCGAAGCTTTCTAAAAGCTGATCCTCTTGTGCGCCATACTGTGCCATCCATACAAGCTGATAGTCATACTCTCCAAGACTGCTGATGAAAGCATAGAATGCATCACTCTCATCTCCACCGATTGCTTCGATGTAAGAAATGATATCTTCCCTTGTTGCGACAGACAGGTCGATTGTCGGTTCTTCGCTTGAAGTCTCTTCAACCATCTCTGTTTCATTCACTTCTTCTGTTTCATTTTCAAATTCAGCTGTTGTTTCGTTTTCCTGTGTTTCATCCGGTCCACGTGTTTCATTTGCAGATGTTTCTTCTGCACCCTCTCCAGAGGTCTGAACTTCTTCTGTACAAACTTCTTCTGTCGTTTCAGGCACCGGCTGCATTTCTGATGCTGACGTCTGTGCTTCACTAGCTGCCGTCTCTGATGTGGTCTGTTCCTGCGTCTTGCTTACTGCCGTCTCTGATACGGTCTGCACCTGTGTCTCTGCAGTTGTTTCCTCAAGCGTGCTTTCGACTGCCGCGGACGATGTTTCAAGCTCTGATGCCATGGTGTTTACTGGTGTCAGCGTTGTACGCTCATAAGTACTGCCATCAGTGTAGAAGTCAATCTCTTTCCTTTTTTATTTTTTAAATTCATCGTCATGCCTTTCTTATTGGAAATCCCGTCAGAAAATCTGACAGGATCTGTTTGTTGCTTATTGCCTGCCTTTAAAACAGGCGGTCCTCTTAGACGATCCATAACTGTTTTCCTTTCTGTTTCTTCCACGAAAAAAGGTCATGGCATCTCTGCCACAACCTTTCCACAGTATTCTGTGTTTTCTCGCATGTCCAAACTGAACACAATGTAAAAAGAGCATGAAAAAAGCACCAACAATAAATCCTGTTATTTTCAGAAGTTATGCAGATGCTTTTTCTTATGTATTATTACTTATTTATTGATATCAAAAATCTTCTTGTAAGCGAGCTTACATCGAATTTCTAACTTTTTGACTCTGGTATCTTGATATATTACTTTCATTTTGCTGCTCCGCAGCCAGAGCAGGTATAACCAGTAATTACTGTCTCATCCCATGCTGCCTGATCCACTACCTGTTCGTTGTGACCTGTTGCATCATGATGGACGATTGTCGTCTCTGCCTCGTGATGAACTGTTTGATATGTTGCCTCGTGATGAACTGTTTGGTAAACAGCATCATGGTGCGTTGTTCCAACCTGCATCCATTCATCATGCCAGCTTGACCAACAGCCAGCACCCATATGAACATCAATATCTTCATTTGGATCTAAAAACTTATGACCACACTCATTGCAAATTCCAACCCATGCATAAATCGGCTCATCATACGCATCTGAAATCATCACATTTTCATCATACGCATCCTGAACCAGTACCTGCTCATCCCATGCTGCTTTTGTGACCACTGTTTCATCCCATGCTGCAAAGTCCTGCACCCACACAGTCTTATACGTTGCATCATGATGGACAACAGATGTCACTGGAACCCATGCATGTGTATGTGCTGTTGTCTGCGGCTGTGTTTCAGGTACTTTGGTTGGCGCTGTCGTACTCAGGCTTGTCGTTGGTGTGCTTGTTGTCGGAGCAACTGTACTCGGTGTCGCTGGCTTAGTATCTGGTACTTTGGTACTTTCTGTTTCCTTTGTTGTCTGCTGACTTGGCTTTGTTGTCTCTGATTCCGTTTTCGATGCAAAATGTTTCTTTACATCCTCACTCGCAGATGGACTTTCATCTATCTCCAACTCAGTTTTCCCTTCCAATGATTCTGCGGCACTTTCTGTCTCTTGGGCTGCTATTTCTGTATCAGAATCTGATACTACTTCATCAGTCTGTTTTACTCCCAGATAAAATACCAACCAGTGATTCGTCTCGGACTGGTAACTTACTAACGGCAGACGATTATACTCATCCTCTGTACACATTACATCCAGAGTATTTTCCTGAAGCTGCCCATCCACTGTCTGATACAGTGTAATATCCGCATCCTCTGGAATCTGGAGATTAAAGTCATATGACTCATCAGTTGTCTGCTGATAAGAAGTAATATCATACAAGGCAATAGTATCATAGTTCTGATAGTCCGCTGTTTGTTCCAGAAGCTGGGCAATGATTGGTTCATCTACGCTGATCCCGGTTACACTGTACTCTTCTGAATCCAGGCTATCCTGAAGTGAAAACAGCACAACTTCAGGCTCAGACTCTACTTCAACTGTTTCTTCTGTTGACTGCTCTGATTCTGATGATAATTCCATCTCTTCTGCATCAACGTTTGGCACAGTAAGAGTCTCTAGTTCAACTATAATATATCGATCTATAGCTTCGCTTTTTTCTTCTGCCGTAATCGTCCATGAAGCAGATGCCGTTAGTGATACAGCTAACATTACTAACAAGCATTCTGCTTTTTTATTGCTCCATTTCTTCATCCTGTTCCCTCACTTCCTGTATTTTTGTTTTTGCTTTTGTACAGGTTTTAGGGGCAAACTCCTTTGTTTTATAGCTGCTGTAGCCATCATAGCTATAGCTTTGGTCAACACCCTTCATAAATATTTTTTTGTTATTAATCTTATCTGTCAATGCAGCTTTTAGGAGCATTTTGATTTCCACATCTTTGATCGGACTTACCTTCATCGCTGTCAAATACTCTTCTTTATCAACTAAACTCCAGTCAATAACCTTTCCAAGCTCTTTTTTTAATATTTGATCCAGCCAGATACGAATGCTTCGTCCATTTCCTTTCTGAAAAGGATGTGCAATATTCATCTCCACATATTTTTCTACAATCTCATCAAATGTGGACTGTGGCATCTTCTCGATGCTTTCAAGTGCCGCATCCAAATACATAGCAGGTACAAATCGTAAATTCCCTTTTGCAAAATTCACTGTTCGTGTCTGACCGGCAAACTCATAAATATCACTAAAAAGATGTTTATGAATGGTCTGCAGTGCGCCGTAGCTGCCAGGCTCTAGTGTATCCAATAGTTTGTTTTTGAACAGCTCTGCCGCCTTTTTCTTACTGAACCTCTCTTCCTCTTTTGCCAGCTCAGTGAAATACGTGATTTCCAACTCGTTCTGCCGTTCATTTATTTCTTCATTATAATCCCCACTGTCTGATTCATCAAGCGACACAATGCCAAGCTGATATCCAAGTGGTGCCAATAGTTTATTCATGGAGCGAATCGTCGGCATCAATTTTCCATTTTCACAGCGGTTAATTGCGATTCTTGACAATCCAGTAATGCGCTCTAATTCTGATTGAGTCATTTTTTGACTTTTTCTCAAGTAGCTGTAATATGCCAGTAATCGCTTTGCCTGTGCTTCTGACTGCTGCTCTATTCCTGACTGCTGTTCTATTTGAATATTGTTCTCATTCATCGTTAATTCCTCCTAGCTTTATTGTATATTATAATATACATCATGTCAAGGTATTTTTTAAATTCTTACACATTTTTTTCTATAGCTCATAGGCGAAAGCTTCATCTGTTTTTTAAAAACATTACTAAAATAAAATACTTCATCGAAGCCTAGTCTTTCACTAATCTGTGTGATAGTTAAGTCTGTCTGCTGCAGCAGTCTCGCTGCTCGTTCCATGCGCATTTGACAATGATATTTCTGAAGCGTCATTACTGTTTCTTTCTTAAATACATCATTCAAATGCTTATATGACAATCCCATATATGTCTCAATGTCAACTGAAGAAAATTTCTCTTCACAATGTTTTTGCAGATACGCAATCATCTGATCTGTCCTTTGTCTGCTTAGTGCTACTTTTCTGTCTGATTCACTATCATGGTACAGATTCAATAAAAGGCTGCAAAGCATTGTGTTTTGCAATAGTCTTTCCAGTGGATTTCGCTTTTCAAATAAATCACAAATTTCCTGCATCTGAGCTATATTTGAATAAGATTCCAGTTTCATCTTCTTTGGCAATTGATAAAAAAAGCTATGATTTTCCTTGTTTAAACTGCGGGCATATGTAAAACTTTCAAAAGGATCAAATCTTGTCTGTGCCGTAATTTTCGGAAGATAAAAGTGAAAATAATACCAGCTTGTCATAGGTGGATTTCTCTTCGTTCCATAATGATGACAACCATGTTTAAGAAATAATAATTCTCCTGGCAAAATACAATATTCCTGATCATCCTCAACAACCTGCACTGATCCACTCACAACGTAAATAAGCACATCAAAATCTAATACACGATTAGGATGCACAAAACCATCTTCACTTTTAAAAAAAGCACATTCCCTAAGCAATGGCATTTCATCTGCTGCCAAAAGCAGCTGTTTTTTTTGTAACTCGCTTTCCATATATTATTCCTTTCATACTATGATGTTTGATACCGGATTGCTACGTGCTTTGCACTCCCGCAATCTTCAAATATATTCGCGAAACACAATTTTATATGCGATTATTTTATAAAAAATACCGAATAAATTTCATTTTATTTATTTCATTTCCGATTATACTATAAGTAAATAAAAACGTAAAGGCATTTGCCAGAAAGGATATTATAATTATAATGAAACAATTATCAGGACTTGATGTCACACTACAGGATCAATTATTACTTAACAAAGAGCAGCAAAATATGGACTATCTAATGGAGCTTGAAAGCGATGCTCTGCTGCAAAATTTTACGCAAGAGGCTGGCCGTTATCAAAATTTTGGAAGCAAAAAAATAAAGCATGGCGGCTGGGAAGATCCCTCCTGTCAGCTGCGTGGTCACTTTCTTGGTCACTGGCTGAGCGCAGCTGCTATTCACTATGATGAAACCGGCAATCAGGCTCTGCTTGGCAAAGCAAATGAAATTGTTCATGAACTTTCACTTTGTCAGCTTGACAATGGCGGCGA
>ERZ836939.3803-NODE-3803-length-12179-cov-2.852606_pt1 | contig 12179 bp, 10 predicted proteins | sample MGYA00519912_ERZ836939 | MGnify/ENA primary metagenome ERZ836939 (study PRJEB31850, sample SAMEA3708810) | human gut metagenome | biome: human gut; feature: human-associated habitat; material: faeces | place: China | collected 2014 ... | reverse complement strand
TTTATATTCTATAGAATATATAGTACTATATGAAAGGCAATGGTGCAAGCACTTTAATGCGTTGATACGAAAAAAAGTAAAAACCGTGAAGGCATTTTTTTACAGATTAAATTTGCGGAACCCATGTATATTGATGTATAATCACAGGGTATCATATTTATGGGAGCGCGTTTCAGCCACGTTTCCAGTCCCATCACTGTTCCGGTATCATGGACAGTCGGACAGGAAGGAGAGAAGATGTCAAAGCCATACCAAGAATTAAAAACATACATGGACAAAGCCATGGCCATCAAGACAGCCATGACCTTATTTGAGTGGGACAATGAGACACTTGCACCAAAGGAGGCAGGGGAACTGACAAGCCAGGTCATCGGCGTATTGTCAGGGGAGTATTTTGAGGCAGTGACCTGCGACGGCATGAAGAAGCTTTTAAAGGAATGCCGGGAGCAGGGCGGTCTGACAGAGGCAGAGGCCGCCAACGTGCGGGAGCTGTCAGAGGAACTGGAGCAGACCATCTGCATCCCCCAGGAGGAGTACCAGGAATTTGCCCGTCTGACGGCCCGGGCCACCAGCGTGTGGGCCAGGGCCAAGAAAGACCAGGACTTTGAGGCATTTGCCCCAACCCTTGAAAAGGTAATCGGGTTCCAGAAAAAGTTTGCAGGCTACCGGGCAAAGGACGGGAAAAAGACCTACGACATCATGCTGGATGATTATGAGAAGGGCTTCTCCATGGAGAACCTGGATGAATTCTTCGGACTCCTGAAAAAGGAACTGGTTCCGTTCCTCAAAAAGGTAATGGAGGAAGGAAAGAAGATTGAGGATGGTTTCCTGAAAGGGGATTACCCGGAGGAAAAGCAGGAGGAGCTGGCCCGTTTCCTGGCAGGGTATGTGGGCTTTGATTTTGACTGCGGTGTCATGGCTGTCAGCGCCCATCCTTTTACCACCAACCTGCACAATAAGGATGTGCGCATCACCACACACTACACGGACAGCGTGGACAGTTCCCTGTTTTCCGTCATCCATGAAGCCGGACACGGCATCTACGAGTTGGGAATCCGGGATGACCTGACCCTTACCCCGGCCGGACAGGGGGCCAGCATGGGAATGCATGAGTCACAGTCCCGGTTCTTTGAGAACATCATTGGCCGCAACCGTGCGTTCTGGGTGCCCATCTATAAAAAGGTGCAGGAGATGTTCCCCGGGCAGCTGGGGCAGGTGGACCTGGACCGGTTCGTGGAGGCCATCAACAAAGTAACCCCGGGCCTGATCCGCACCGAGGCAGATGAACTGAGCTACAGCCTTCACGTGCTGATCCGTTATGAGATTGAGAAAATGCTCATTGAAGAGGACCTGGATGTGAAGAAGCTGCCCGATATATGGGCGGATAAATATGAGGAATATCTGGGCATACGCCCTGAGAACCCGGCAGAGGGCGTGCTCCAGGACATCCACTGGTCCCAGGGGTCCTTTGGGTATTTCCCGTCCTATGCCCTGGGCAGCGCCTTCGGGGCACAGCTGTATTATCATATGAAGAAGACCATGGACTTCGAGGGACTTCTGGCCGACGGCGGCATTGACGCCATCCGTGAGTACCTGAAGGAAAACATCCACCAGTATGGAAAATTAAAGACCAGCCGCCAGATATTAAAGGATGTGACCGGGGAGGACTTTAACCCGGAATATTATGTGCGGTATCTGAAGGAAAAATATACCAGGATTTACGGTTTAAAGTGATCTGGCTGCGCAATGCGCAGGAAACCATATAATACCCTAAATATCGCCCATGGGCCCGGTCCGGTGCGGCGATATTTTTTTGTGCGCCAAAAGGCGGCACATAGGGCGTCCGGCCCGGACATATATTGATGACAGAGGGATTTTCCGGACGCACGGCTGACGGAAAGCAAGTTTCAAACACACCCTGGCGGACAACCAGCCGCTAAGATGGGTGCCGGGGATACGAAAGTACACGCATAGGGAGAGGAGGGAGATAAGGCATGAATAAACGCATCCTATGGGCAGCCCTGACCGGGCTTATGGTGCCCTATGTGGGCACCCTTGCGTGGACAGGCACCATACGGGGGGAGGAACTGCACTATGAACAGCAAAAGGAAGTATCCGGCAGACGCAGGATCCTGCTGGACCGGAGCAGCGGTTCTTATTATATGGATATAGAGGAGTATCTTCCGGGGGTCATTGCCAGGCAGATGCCGGTTGACTATGAGCCGGAGGCATTAAAGGCCCAGGCAATCATTGCGCGCACCTATATCTGCCGTCAGATGGAGGCGTCCGGGGAAGGGGATGAGATAGCGGAGTCAGCCCTGGACATGGACTATGTGGAGGCGGACCAGTTAAAAAGCCTGTGGGGCTCCAGCCGTTTTCCTGAGTATTACAGGAAGCTGGAGGACGCGGTAAAGGCCACTTCCGGCATTGTGATGACCTATGAGAACCGGTGCATTGACCCCATGTTCTGCCGGGCCACGGCCGGCATGACAAGGAAGGGTGACTTTACCCATCCTTATCTGGAAAACGTGGATTGTCCGGGAGATGTGGAAGCCGAAGGATATATGCAGATTGCCACATTTTCCAAGGATGACTTTGTGTCCCGTATCAATGGGATCCCGGAAGGTGAAACAGGGGCCCGCACAGTGGACGTGTCACAGATACCGGATACCATACAGATTGTGTCCAGGGACACGGCGGGTTATGTGGACCAGATACAGATTGGAAATGCCGGCTTTTCCGGCGAGGAGGTGCAGTATGCCCTGGGACTCCAGTCCGCCTGTTTTACAATGGAAAGCTATGAGGACCAGATCCGGGCAGTGTCAAAGGGAATCGGACACGGCTACGGCATGAGCCAGGAGTCCGCCAACGAGAAGGCAGAGGCAGGCTGGAAGGCAGAAGATATCCTGAGTTATTTTTATAAAAATATTACTTACATTTCTGAATAAGTCGCCCTGGTTTGGTAAGAATAGTACCGAGGTGATAAACGTGAAAGAGAAAGTAAACCAGATGCTCAAGGATAAGTTATTTCTTGTCATGCTAGTGTTAGGCCTGCTGACTATTGTAGCCGCAGCAGGTGTCATTACCGTACAAAGAGGAAAAGGTACTGAGACAAATCCATACCTTGAAATGCCCCAGCCAGAAATGATTGCCCAGGAGACCACGCCGGAAACCGCTCAGGTGGCAGGCGCATCCGATGCAGTCAAGGATTCACAGAAGGTTACCCCGGCTCCCACCCAGGCAGCTGTGGCAAAGAACGAGAACCAGGGCAATGACCTGGCAGCAGAAGCAGGCGCCGGCAAAGATGCGGCAGATGCGCTGGTGCTTAACTTTTCAGACGCCAGCAAGATGCAGTGGCCGGTAAGGGGCAATGTGCTTCTGGATTACAGCATGGACCAGACCATTTATTTCCCCACCCTTGACCAGTACAAATGCAACCCTGGAATTGTCATCCAGTCTGATGTAAGCACGCCGGTGGCGGCACCAGCCAATGCAAGGATCCTGGAAGTGGGAAGCAATGAGGAAATCGGCAACTATGTTGTCATGGACCTGGGCAATGAATACACTGCTACCTGCGGACAGCTGAAGGAAGTATGCGTGGCCCAGGGTGAGTACCTGAAAGAGGGACAGACCCTTGGTTATGTGTCAGAACCTACCAAGTATTATTCCGTGGAGGGCGTCAATGTATTCTTTGAGATGAAGCATCAGGATAAGACAGTGGATCCACTGGATTACATGCAGTAAAGCGGACAATGTGTGTGCAGGAAACCGGCAGGGAAACCAGCCGGTTTTTATTCCGTTCCACGTCCGTTGATGGGAGCGGTTATTTGACGCTTCTTAAGAAATTTCAGAGTTTTATAATAATTTGTTCATATTCGGTTCAGAGGCACCCATTATACTGGAAAGAGAATACAGGAAGAAGGAGTGAAAATATGAATATATTATTTTTCCTGACTCCTAAAAGTGACGTGGCGTATATAAGTGAAGATGATACGTTAAGACAGGCTTTGGAGAAGATGGAACACCATAAGTATTCCGCCGTACCAATTGTCAGCAGGACAGGCCGGTATGTGGGCACACTGACAGAGGGGGACCTGTTATGGGGGATCAAGAATCAGTTTACTCTGGACCTTAAGGGGGCGGAGAGAATACCTGTGACCGCAATCCGCCGCCGGTGTGACAACCGTCCGGTGAAGGCAGATGCAGATATGGAGGATTTGATCGGTAAGGCCCTGAACCAGAACTTTGTGCCGGTTCTGGATGATCAGAAGTGCTTTATAGGAATCATTACCAGGAAAGATATTATCAAATATTTTTATCAGAAGTGTGAGACGGTAAAGGAACAGGCAAAGAGCTGCCTGGATAAGGGGGAAAAGGAACATAAAAAGACAGACCTGTCCGAGGTGGTAAAGCTTCGCAGTCAGGAAAGGGCTTTGGTATGATGATTGTGCATGGGTACAATGATCATACATAGAAGGGAAGCAGAACCGGTGGTCCGAAACAGGCCGCCGGTTTTTCTTCGGCCATATTTTAGCAAATGGGAGGAGCCGTGCTTATGTACAGGATTTTTATTGTGGAGGATGACGCTGTGATTGCATCTGCAGTGGAAGGGCATCTGCGGTCATGGGGCTGGGATGCGCGGTGCGCGGGTGACTTTGGGAATATACTGGCTGAGTTTGCTGCCTTTGACCCCCAGCTGGTCCTGATGGACATTTCCCTGCCCAGCTATAACGGCTATCACTGGTGCGGCCAGATACGCCAGGTTTCCAGGGTCCCGGTCATATTCATATCTTCAGCCGCAGATAACCTGAATATTGTAATGGCCGTGAACATGGGCGGGGATGACTTTATCGCCAAGCCATTTGACCTGGATGTGCTGACCGCCAAGATACAGGCCATGCTAAGGCGTACCTATGATTTTGCAGGACAGAGCCGCCTGCTGGAGCACAGGGGAGCTGTTCTGAACGTGGATGACGGAACCCTGAATGCGGGCAATGGCAGGATTGACCTGACACGGAATGAGCACCGGATCCTTCAGGTGCTGCTGGAGAATAAGGGCAGGATAGTAAGCCGCGACACGCTGATGCTGCGCCTGTGGGAATCGGACAGCTATGTGGATGACAACACGCTGACCGTGAATATGACCCGCCTTAGAAAAAAACTGGAAGAGAACGGGCTCACGGATTTTATAACGACCAAAAAAGGCAGCGGTTATCTGATTGCTGACTGATTTAGGAGGAAAATGGTGATGGGGCAGGAAATGCATAGGGAGCAGGAAGCTCATAAGGCGCGGGAAATGCATAGGGAGCAGGAGGCTTATAAGGCACGGGAAACGGACAAGGGGCGCCGGCTTCCCGGCTTCATGGAGTATCTGATGGAATACAGGGGACGGCTGGTCCTCTTTTTGCTTTTGGGGGCCGTGTTCGGAGCCGTGTTATATGGGTACCGTCTTCCGGCAGAGGCGGTCTTTTATGGCATGGTTTTGTGCTTCTGCCTGGCGGTCCCGGTGCTGGTCTTAAATTACAGGAGATTCAGGAAAAGGATGCGTATCCTGTTCCGGATGCAGGATGCGTTGCTTGGCAATCCGGACCAATATTACCTGGAGCATTTTCCTGAATCCGGGTCACTGTTAGAAAAGGAATACCAGCATTTCCTCATGCTCCTTGGACGGGACAGGGAGCGTATACGCGGCCTGTCCGAGACTGCCAGGGAAGAGATGACGGAATACTATACCATGTGGGTCCATCAGATTAAGACACCCATCGCAGCCATGAGGCTGCTGCTGCAAAAGCCTGGCCAGGAGCAGGACCCTGAGCTGTCGGAACAGCTTTTCCGCATTGAGGAGTATGTGAATATGGTGCTTCAGTACCTGAGGGTGGACGGGGATAATGATCTGGTTGTGCAGTGGAATGACCTGGATTTGATGGTACGGCAGGCAGTGCACAGATACGCGGGTATGTTTATACGGAAAAAGCTGTCCCTGTCCTATGAACCTTTAAACCGTAAGGTATTGACGGATGAGAAGTGGCTGGTGTTCGCGGTGGAACAGATTCTTTCCAATGCAGTGAAATATACGGGGCAGGGCGGTATTTCCATCTATTTGGAACCAGGCCCAGATACGGTACTTGCCATAAGGGATACAGGAACCGGGATTGCCCTGGAGGACCAGCCGCGTATTTTTGAGAAAGGGTTTACAGGATACAATGGGCATGCGGATAAGCGGTCCACGGGAATCGGCCTCTATCTGTGCAGACGCATACTGAACCGTCTGTCCCATGAGATTACAGTGGAATCCGAACCCGGGAAGGGGACCATAATGAGGATCTGGTTTGCAAAAGAGCGGCTGGAGGTCGAGTGATGCCTGTGTTTCGCCTCCTTACAAAAATGTAAGCTTCCATATTAAAATGTAAGCCGTATCAATGGCAGGTTCCCGGCCGGTTTTGTATAATGCATGTATCATATAGCAGAGGCCCGCAGAGGCGGATGACCATGGCGGCGGATGACCATGGCGGCGGATGACCGTAGCGGCGGGTGTCCGCAGCGGCGGATGTCCGGAGCCTCGGATGCTAAGACGGAGACAGGAGGAATAGAGGATGGCTGTTTTGGAAGTACAGCATTTAAAGAAAATATACACCACACGCTTTGGCGGTAACCGGGTGCAGGCCCTGTCCGATGTGGGGTTTACCGTGGAGCAGGGGGAGTATGTGGCAATCATGGGGGAATCAGGTTCAGGAAAGACCACGTTGTTAAACATACTGGCTGCCCTGGACCGGCCCACATCAGGGTCTGTCCTGTTGGACGGCACGGACCTGAGCACGGTTAAGGAAAGCGGGCTGGCGGCTTTCAGGCGAGATAATCTAGGATTTGTATTTCAGGATTTTAACCTTCTGGATACATTTTCCGTCAGGGACAATATCCTTCTTCCGCTGGTTCTGTCCAAGGTCCCTTATCTGGAAATGGAGTGCAGGCTTGCGCCTCTTGCAGATAAACTGGGGTTGACGGAACTGCTGGATAAATTCCCTTATGAGATATCCGGCGGACAGAAACAGAGGACGGCTGCTGCCCGGGCCCTGATTACCAATCCCCATATCCTTCTGGCAGATGAACCCACAGGGGCGCTGGATTCCAGGGCTGCGGACGGTCTGCTGCGGATGTTCGGGCAGATTAACAGGGAGGGACAGACCATACTGATGGTGACCCACAGCGTCCGTGCGGCCAGCCATGCGGGCCGTATCCTGTTCATCAAGGACGGGGAGGTGTTCCACCAGCTTTACAGGGGCAGGAAGACCAATGATGAGCTGTATCAGAACATAGCGGATACGCTTACCATGATTACCACAGGCGGTGACAGACGATGAATGGTGTGACGAATGGTTTATTTTATATGAAGCTGGCTTTACAGAATATCAAAAAGAATGCACAGACCTATGTGCCTTATATACTGACCTGCATTGGTTCTGTGATGATGTTTGACATCATCCTGACATTGGCCGATAACAAGGAAATTGCCGCCATGCACGGCGGTTCGGACATGCGCACCATATTGGGGCTTGGATGTTATATCATTGCTCTGTTCACAGCCGTGTTCCTGTTTTACACAAACAGCTTCCTGATGAAACGCAGGAAGAAGGAAATCGGGCTTTTTAATATCCTTGGCATGGGTAAAAAGCATATTGGCTTCATCCTGTTTTTTGAGACCGCCATCATTGGGGCTGTCAGTCTTGGAGCCGGGATTACGGGCGGATTTGTCCTGTCAAAGGCAGTCCATCTGCTGCTGTTAAGACTGGCCCAGGCGCCGGTGCAGTGGGGGCTTTATTTTTCAGGGAAGGCTGCCCTGATGTCCGTCCTGCTGTACGGAACCGTGTTCCTCCTGATACTGGCAGGCAATCTGGCCAGGGTGCATGTAAGCAGCCCGGTGGAACTGCTGCGCGGCGGTCAGGAGGGGGAACGGGAACCGAAAACCCGCTGGTGGATTGCCATCATAGGTACCGCAGCCCTGGGCGGCGGTTATTATCTGGCGGTTACCACCTCTAATCCGGCCTATGCAATCAGCGCGTTTTTTTATGCGGCAATCCTTGTGATGATTGGCACCTACTGCCTGTTTACGGCGGGCAGCATTGCATTGCTGAAGTTACTGAAGAAAAAGAAAGGTTTTTATTATAGGACAGAACATTTTATATCGGTATCCGGGCTTTTATACCGCATGAAGCAGAATGCGGCCGGATTGGCAGGAATCTGTATCCTGTCCACCTCGGTGCTGGTGATGCTGTCCAGCACAGTGGCCCTCTATGTGGGAATGGATGATGTGACAAGGAACCGTTATCCCCGCAATATCCTGCTGGAGGCCGTACATGCCTCACCGGCAGATGAAGCAGTGATTGCAGGGGCCGTGCAGGAGGTGCTGTCAGCAAATGGCCTTGGGGAGGAGAACCATCTCTCCTACAGCGATTTATCACTTCTGGCAGTGGAGGAAAAGCCGGGCGTCTTTGACATAAAGACAACCTATACAACTGCGGATCTGGAAAAAATACAGCCCATGTATGTGATGACCCAGGAAGATTACGGCCGCGTGACCGGCAATCAGGCAAAACTGTCAGAGGGCCAGTGTATGGTGGTTACCCAATACAGCCCATATGAGGAGGACAGCCTGACAGTTCTTGGAAGGACATACCAGGCAGTGCCTGCCGGGGATTATGGACTGTGGGACGGGGCTGATACATTTGGAAGCGAGGTCTATTATCTGATTGTGCCGGACGATGAAGAAATGCAGCTTCTGGAGGCCGGCCAGCAGGCAGGGGAAGGAGGCCGTGTGTCCAGTATCCGCTACCACTACGGTTTCGACCTGGATACGGACCAGGACACACAGATCCGTATTTATAATGAAATCATGCACAAGGCATCCGTTATTCCGGAAGGAATCCAGGGCGAGAGCGCGGCAGAGGGAAGGGCCTCCTATTTTTCCCTGAACGCAGGGCTTTTATTCCTGGGAATATTCCTTGGCACCCTGTTTGTGATGGCTACCGTACTGATTATCTATTATAAGCAGGTAACGGAAGGATATGAGGACAAGAGCCGGTTCGGAATCATGCAGAAGGTAGGGCTGACCCGGGCTGAAATCAAGGAGTCCATCCATTCCCAGATGCTTCTGATGTTTTTCCTGCCATTGGCAGCCGCCGCCATGCACATTACGGCCGCTTTTCCCATCATCACAAAACTGCTGGCAGCCATGAACCTGACCAATGTCAGGCTCTTCGCGGCCGCAACAGCCGGAACACTGGCCGTGTTCGCCGTGGTTTATACAGCGGTATATATGCTGACCTCAAGGGTTTATCTGAGGATTGTCAGTTCATGAAACAGGTACAGGACAATCAGATATGCGGTAAAGCCTTGCGTGGACAAAGCAATTAAAACAATAAGATATTTACCTCAGCTTCTTGACATATCTAAAATAATATGCAACAATAGTTACACAACATATGTTGTGTAACTATTGTTGCATATTGGACTAACAAAGAAAGGAGGGCATCCATGCCGCCAAAAGCCAAAATAAGCAAAGACATGATATTACGTACTGTCTTAGACATTACAAGAGAAACAGGATTTGAGACAGTCAATGCCAGGAGCATTGCAGCCAGTCTGCAATGCTCCACCCGTCCGATTTTCACCTGTTACGAAAACATGGACGAATTAAAGGCAGGATTTCTGGAATATGCATACGGATACTACGAGCAATATGTAGCTAATTATGCGGATTCCGTGAAAGACACCCCCTATCTGCTCCTGCCGCTTTCCTACATTGATTTCGCCCGGGAGGAAACCCATCTATTCAAGCTATTGTTCATAAACGACATGGATTTAAACATGTCGGATGCGAAAGACTTTTACAAAGAAGCCGGAAACGAAAAAAAGGCAGCCCTTTTTTCCAAAGCCATAGGAGTAGGACCGGAACAGGCAAAAGTAATTTATTTAGACCTATTCCTCTACACCCACGGCATGGCAGTCTTAACAGCAACAAACAAGCTTGCATTAAGCAGGACCTCCGCCGAGACAATGCTGAAGAATTTTTTATCCGCCTTCATAAAACAGGAAAACCCGGATTGGAATCCAGCCATCTGACCGGCCCGGCACCATACGGCGCAGACAGCAGGTGCTGCCCGTGGTCCTGTTTACGCCGGGGAGCACCCGCCAAGAAAGGAGCAGTTCATGGAAACAAACCAATACATAACAGACTTTTACAACCACTACGACGAGGACGCCCGTCTATCCTTAAGACACGGCTCAGTGGAATTCTTCACCACCATGCGGTACATCCAGACCTACATAAAGCCTGGCTTTCGCATACTGGAAATCGGAGCAGGAACCGGTCGTTATTCCCACGCCCTTGCGCGCCAGGGCTACACCGTTGACGCAGTAGAACTGGTAGGACACAACATAGAAATATTCCGCCGGAACACGCAGCCAGGCGAAAACATAACCATTACCCAGGGCAATGCCATGGACCTATCCGCCTTCCCGGACAACCAATACCACATCACCCTTCTGCTAGGCCCCTTATACCACCTTTACAATACACAGGACAAGCGCCAGGCCCTAAGCGAAGCAATCCGCGTAACCCAAAAGGGCGGCCTGATATTTGCGGCTTACGTCATATCCGACGGCTGCCTTATGGACGAAGGCTTCAAACGCCAGACCATCAACGTTGCGCAATACATAGAAGAAGGCCTGATTGACTCCCGCACATTCGCCGCCAGGTCCCGGCCCAAAGACCTGTTCGAACTGGTCCGCAAAGAAGACATCGACCGCATAATGGCCACATTCCCCACAACCCGTCTCCACTACATCGCATCCGACGGCTGTGCCCTGCTCATACGCGAATCCATAGACGCCATGGACGACCAGGAATTCGACCTATACATGAAATACCATTTCGCCACCTGCGAACGCGAAGACCTCCTGGGCGTGACAAGCCATGCCCTGGACATTTTCCAAAAATAAAACACCCTGCCCCGTTTCCCGGACGTAACCCTCACCCTCCCACCCTCATTCATGAAATTTGCATCAAAACAGCAGACAAACCACCAAAAAGATGATATAATATCGCCAGACATTACGCTGCGCCAATTCGTTGATACGTCAAAGTGCGACAGAGACAGGGACGCAGGGAAAAGGAGGTCAGACAAAATGATATGGGCAAAAGAGGAAACAATGTCCAGAGCGGAAATTGAAGCGGTTCAGTTAGCCCGCCTGAAGGAAGCGGTGACCCGCAACTATGAGAGGGTGCCCGCTTACCGTGCCAAGATGGAAGCTGCCGGCGTGAAGCCGGAAGACATACAGACCCTGAAGGACCTGGAAAAACTTCCATTTACAACAAAGCAGGATATGAGGGACAATTATCCTTATGGCCTGTTCGCGGTGCCAAGAAAACAGCTGCGCAGGATCCATGCGTCCAGCGGGACAACCGGCAAGCCAACGGTTGTGGGTTATACGGAAAATGACCTGGAAGTATGGAAGGAGTGCGTGGCCAGGCTTGCGGTTGCCGGCGGCGCAACGGACGAGGATGTGGCCCAGATCTGTTTTGGCTATGGCATGTTTACAGGCGCCCTTGGCCTTCACAACGGATTGGAAAAGGTGGGCGCGGCCATTGTGCCTTCCTCCACCGGCAATACCCAGAAGCAGCTTATGTACATGAAGGATTTTGAGACCACGCTGCTGGTGGCCACCCCGTCTTATGCCATGAGGATTGCAGAGGTGGCCCTGGAGATGGGGATTGACCCTAAAAAGGACCTGCATGTAAAAAGCCTGGTCCTGGGAAGCGAACTGATGACAGAGGCCATGCGGAGCGAGCTGCGCAAGGTATGGGGGGAGGATGTGAACCTGACCCAGAACTATGGCATGAGCGAACTGATGGGCCCCGGGGTGTCAGGGGAATGTCTTAAGCTCAACGGAATGCACATCAACGAGGACCATTTCATCGCAGAGATAATTGACCCCAAGACAGAACAGGTGCTTGCGGCAGGTGAAAAGGGCGAGCTGGTCATCACCTGCATCAGCAAGGAAGCCCTTCCCTTAATCCGCTACCGCACCAGGGACATTACCCGGCTCATGTACGAGCCGTGCCCATGCGGCCGTACCACGGCCAGGATGGAGAACCTGTCAGGCCGTACGGATGACATGTTAAA